>Ga0315901_10003288_pt1 | contig 21119 bp, 19 predicted proteins | sample LakEriMetagenome_10_FD_203761 | JGI IMG/M metagenome (GOLD analysis project Ga0315901, IMG submission 203761) | Freshwater fungal communities from buoy surface, Lake Erie, Ohio, United States - Buoy 2 MA116 | ecosystem: Environmental > Aquatic > Freshwater > Lake | place: USA: Lake Erie, Ohio... | reverse complement strand
TTTTCCAAAGATCAAAAGCATCAATACTGCGATCTACAGTGCCAGTATGCGGACAACGCAATTCAAACTTAGTCTTAGCGCGAACTGCACGCATAAATTCATCAGTAACAATAACGCTATGATGCAAATTAAGACAACGTCTATTTTCATCACCTCCAGTCGGACGACGAATATCAACAAACTCTTCTATATCAGGGTGATCTATGCGCATATAAACAGCCGCCGCACCTCTACGGGTATTGCCTTGAGAAACCGCCAGGGTAGCACTATCCATAACTTTTAAAAAGGGTATAGTCCCTGAAGAAGTGCCGCCTGTTGATAGCTTAGAATTATGGCCGCGTACATTTGACCAGTTAGTACCGATCCCGCCGCCACCTTTTGCCAAAAAAGCATTTTCTTCATAAGTTTTAAAAATATCTGAAATCGAGTCACCAACTGTGTTTAGAAAACAGCTAATTGGAGCTCCGCGGCTAGTTGCTGAATTAACCAAAATCGGAGTAGCCGGCATAAACCAATTTTTTGACATCAGGTCATATAAATCTTGCGCTAGTTCTTTGTCACCGCGCGCCACCCCGGTAGCGACTCTTGCAAAAAATATCTGCGGATCTTCGCAAATTTCACCCTTAGCATCTTTTAAAAAATAACGATCGCGCAGAGTCTCAAGTCCAAAAAAAGTAAGCTTAGAATCGCGCGTATAATCAAGCACCACACTTTTTTGCACTCCCTTATCACCCCGGTACTGAGGTGAGTCCCAACTAGATTTTTGGCCAACTTTTAATTTGATTTGATCCAAGAGTAAATCGCGCGCACCATCGATATCATTTGCCGAAAGGGCATCAACTATAGTTTTGTGCTGAACAGCATTTTGCTGATTAGCTTGCTGGTCAATTTCGGGCCTTTGTATTCCTAGTGCTTGTTGTTGGGTCATATATTTGTGCCTTTTTATGGTGGAGTACGCTAGATCTAGCGTTTAGAACCTAGTTTAAAAATCTAACATAGTCATTAAGACTCTTTTTAGACTTTTATCTAGGAACTATAAAGCCTATGATAATTCCATTTAGAGACATTGTCTACGAACTAGCCCCTTGTCAAGATAAAGCACAGAGCTATTGGCTATTATCTAGATCCAGGGCTAATTCGTAGACAATGTCTCGAGGAATAAGATAATCAGTTAAGCCCTTAACTATTTTTTCTGGTTTCATAAGCTAAAATTAATCTAGTTAATATAAGTCTCTCTTGCATAATAGAGAAGGCTGAATTAGTCTTAAACTGAGGAGCAATTTAGAGTTTAAAGCGTCTAATTAAATATATAAACACTAGATCTAGTAGCAATACAAATCAAAATGAGAATTAAAGAAATAGAGCTGGATAATTTTAAAAGTTTTGGTGAGAAGACTACCATACCCATCCTCGATGGTTTTACTGCAGTTTCAGGTCCTAATGGTTTTGGCAAATCCAATGTTATCGATTCCTTGATGTTTGCTCTTGGACTTACTAGCACCCGCACTATGCGTGCTGAAAAACTAACTGACCTAATTAACAATCTAACAGGCAGACCTGAGTGCGCAGTAAAAGTTATTTTCATTAATGAACAGACTAACGAGGAAGTTTCTATACTCAGAAAAATTCGAGTGAAAAAAGATGGCTATGATTCAAAATATTTTTTGAACGATAACCCATCAACACTAAGAGAAATTCATGATCGCCTCGCTCGCTACAACATCAGCCCCAAGGGCTATAACGTAGTCATGCAGGGAGATGTAGCTTCTATTATAAGCATGAATCCTGTCGATAGAAGAAAAATTATCGATGAAATTGCCGGGGTTGCTGAATTTGATAGAAAAATAGAACTCGCTGGAAACGAATTACAGATTGTACTTGAGAGAATCGAACAGCAAGAAACTATTCTTAAAGAATTGCAAGATAGATTAGATCAGCTCCAGCACCAGCGCGAGCAAGCTCTAAAATATCAAGAACTAAAAGCTAAACGTATCGAGCTTGAAAGACAGTTTTTAGCGGTCCGTATCAGGCAAGTAAGAAACGAAAAACAAAAAACTGAAGGCGAACTTGAAGATCTAAAAACTCTAAAAAATAACCTACAAACTGAACAAATCGAAATCAATGAACAGATGTCCACAGCTCAAGCAGAGCTAAATAGACTCTCAAAAGAAATCGAGGAGCTGGGAGCCGGCAAAGAAAAGTTTTTGCAAGGATCAAAAGAAGAACTAAAAGAAACTATCGCACGCGAGCAAAGCACTCTTGAATACTTAGATAAGCAGATAAATGACGAAGAACAAGAGCAAGAAAATATAAAAAATGAAATTAAAGAACTCAAAAGATCTCTAAAAAATATTGAATTCAAATCGCAAGAATTCACTCAAGAAATCGACACCATTAGAAAAAATATCAGCGAAGAGGAGTTGCGCTACGAAAATCTCCAGCAACAAATCATTAGCAAAAGTAAAAACAGCAACCTTAGCACCCAGACTGTAATTGAGACTCAAGACCGCATCAGCGAACTTAAATCCCAAAAGTCCAAGCTTGATGAACAAAAAGCTAGGCTCGATGAAAAAATTAACATGCTCAGCCAAGACATCACCAAGCACAGACTGGAAGCTGAGAGCATCACTAATAAAATACAAGCCCTGCAAACTAGTTTTGATACAGTTGGTGGAGTCGATCTAAAAGAAGAAATAAATTTTACTAGCAGAAATATCCAAACCCTAAAAGAAGAAGCAAGAGACACAAAAACTGAAATCAATAATCAAGAACTTAAGCTCCGTAAAGTAGTCAGCGAGCTAGCTAAGCTAGAAGGTCAAGAACAAGCGGCTTCAGCGGCTGGTTTTGGCAAGGCTGTCGAGCTGGTTCTTAAAATTGATGGTGTTCACGGTACACTTGCACAATTAGGTAGAGTTGAGGGTGAATACCAAATGGCGGTGGAAACTGCTGCTGGAGCAAGATTAAGAGCTGTTGTCGTGGATGATGACTACGTAGCGCAGGAAGCGATCGAATTTTTGCGTGAGAAACGAGCTGGTAGAGCGACTTTCTTGCCTCTTAATAAAATGCGGACTGGGCAAAGCTACCCTTTACCAAAAGAAGCTGGGGTAATTGATTGGGCTATTAATCTTGTTCAATTTGATGAAGAGTATAAAGATGCATTTTCATATGCTTTTGCTGATACTTTAGTAGTAAAAAATCTTGAAGTATCTCGTAAATTAATTGGGCGCTACCGAATGGTAACGGTCCAAGGTGATCTTGTCGAGCGAAGCGGCGCTATGACTGGCGGTGAGGCTGTAAAATCTAATATCCATTTTGGAGCTGATACTGAAAGAGAAAAAATCAGATTAGAAGAACAACAAAAAGAATTAGAGAGTTTTATCAAACAACTAAAAGAAGAGTATGCAAGCCTAGAAACCCAGCTTGAAGAAAACCAAGAAAAACTTGAAAAACTAAGAGACAAGCTCAGCTCTATGCAAGCCAAAAGCGGCATTTCTGAGGCTCAATTACAAAACTTGCAAGAAGCGTATCAAAAAGAAAAAGAAAAGCTCACAATCTGTGCTAGCCAAATAGAAAATATAAGTCAAGAAAAAGAAAAAATCGAACAAAAGATTAATGGCTTCGATAGTAAAATTCATGCTGAAGAATCTGGACTGCAAGAGCTTGCTGGTGAGATGAAAGATTCTAAGCTTGAAGCCATTATCCAAGAGAGCAGAGAAATTGAAGTAGAAATTAAGCGCTACCAATCCATGCTTAATAATGTGATTAATGAATCAAAAAGCCTTGAGGTAGAAAAAAACTTTAATAACCAAAATATCGACAAGCTCGAAGCTAAAATCGCAAGCTCACAAGCAGAAGTGTCTGAATTAATAGCTAAAAAACCTATTCATCAAGATTTGATAAACGAATATAATACAAGGCTACAAGCTATCGAAAAAGAAATCGAGGAGCTAAAAGCCTTATTACATGAACATCATAGCCAAAGAGACACAATTTCTGATAGCCTGATCAAACTTGGTCAGCGTAAAGGCGAGATTTCAAGCACGATAGAATCGACAGCCATCAAAATCGTCGAAAATAAAAAACGCTTAATTACAATTAACGAACACTTAAGCCAGCTTCTTGAGGAGCTAAAAGAGCATCCTGAACTTGAAGAATTGGATCTTCCTGAAGAAGATATTTCTAAACTGCAAGCTGAGCTTACAAAAATAGAAAAACAAATGCGAGCCATGGAGCCTGTTAACATGCATGCTATTCATGAATATGAAGAAGTTAATATTAGACGCGAAGAAATAGTCAGCAAGCAAGTTACACTTGAAGAAGAAAGACAGATGCTACTTGATAAAATCAATAGCTACAAAAACGAAAAGCAAAACGCATTTTTAGAAAACTTCAATAAGATCGATACTTACTTTAGAGAAATTTTTGCAGACCTATCATTCGGGCAAGGGGAGCTAATCTTAGAAGATCCAGTGGAAATATTCAACGGCGGGCTCATTATAAAAGCTCAGCCGCGAGGCAAAAAAATGCAAAGACTAGAAGCAATGAGCGGAGGAGAAAAATCTCTTACTGCTTTAAGCTTTTTATTTGCGCTCCAACAGTGCAATCCAGCACCTTTTTATGCTTTTGATGAAGTAGATTCTGCTCTGGATGGGGTTAATGTCGATAGACTTGCTCACAAAATTAGAAGAAATTCCCATGACACCATCAGGAAGAAAACTACTCAATTTTTAGTGGTAACTCACCGTAGACCAATGCTAGAGCAAGCGGATAGAGCGATTGGTGTATCCGTCAACAAACGAGGCTTCAGTAGAGTAATCGGGGTACAAAACATAGATCACAGTGATCAAGAAGGAGAGCTTGTTACTGCTTAATGAAACAACAAAAACTAGCATCCATTAATAAACAAGAGTTCTACAACCAGGGCATGGAGGTTTTTGAGAATGATCTAGATCACATAAAAGCTAATCTAGATGATGCTAGCCTTGAAATCCTAGTAGATATGGCTAAAGAAGGAGACCTAGATCCTTGGGATATTAATTTAGAAAAAGTAACTTCTAAATATCTCAGCGCCATAAATCAAAACCCTACTGACTGCTTAAAAGAAGCTGGTAGAGCGATTTTTTATGCTTCTGTTTTACTCCGCATGAAAAGTGATATTTTAGCTATGCAAAGTAGCGAAGCTCTAAATATCGGCATCCACAGGGAACTTGATGATAATTATCTTCTTGAAGAAGAGCTTGCTAATAACCAAATTAAACAAATTACTTTTAACGATCTTGAAGCGGCTATCCGTAGAAAATACATCCAAAAAGCAAAACGCTTTAGAAAACTTACTTTAAAAGATCTCATTCAAGCTCTGCAAGACGCTAAAGAAGAAGAAGAAAACCGCATCTATCGCAAGCAACAAAGACTTTTTGATCTAGAAAACTATAGTATTATCGCGCCTGAAGTTGGCGATGATATTATGGAATTAACTCATGCTGAAAATTTAGAAGCGGCAATTGAAAGACTCGGGATCATTCTCCCTGAGCACATTGTAGACGGAGATAGATTAGAGTTTGAGTCGATAGTAAAAATGCTAGGATGTTGGTCTAACGCTTTTTTAGCAATTTTATTTTTAGCGCACGAGCATCAGATTGAATTTAAACAAGAAAATTTTTATGGGGAGCTATGGATACATGAACCAGAATCAAAACGAAATTAATCTAGATCCTTCTTTAAGCCAAGAATTTGAAAAAACTCTTGAAGAGATAAATAAATTTATTCCAAGCTCTGGCTTTGATTTTATGGTTGATCAGCCAGAAAACTTAAAAAACGAAACGCAAGAGCCAGCCCATTCCTCAAGTGGATTTGAACAAGAAAGCCTAAACATCAAGCATATAATTGATGATGCCAAAAAAACCAAAATTAGAAATCTCAAATCAAAGATCGAGGCTATTTTGTTTTTGAGTGATAAGCCCAGAGGCGCAGAAAGCATTGCCCAGCAAGCAGAAGCAGACCTGGACCTGGTTAGACAATGTTTATCACAGCTTGTACAAGAGTACGAAGAGCGTGATGGTGGGATAATAATAGATACTTCTGATGGTTATTGCATGCAGATAAACGATCAGTTCGAAGATCTAACAGAAAATATTTTGCCTATTGAACTAAGAACTGCTGTTTTAAGAACCCTCTCTACGATTGCTCTTAAAGAACCTATGCTCCAAAGCGACCTGGTCAAAATTCGTGGCGGTGGGATATACGAACATGTTAAAGAGTTAATAGATATGGGACTTGTAAAACGCACTAAAGATGGAAACTCACACATTTTACACACTTCTAAGTACTTTACAGAAAACTTTAAACTCTCGCAAAACGGCATAGAACTACAAACCATACTGCGCAAAGCCGCGCCTAGCGAGGTGGAGTTTATAAAACCAAGCCAAATGAATGAAGGCGAGGAAGAAATCAGCGCCTAATGCACACTAAAGAAACCATCTGGCAAGAAAGGATAAAGCTTTGGGAAGGATTGACTAGTTTTAGGCATATACTTCTTGAACTACTCAGCAACGACATTAGCAAGCTAAACCAAGCCAGTCTGGATATGCTTTTCCCAGGATATGACCTAAAATTACAAATCAATCGCAAACAATTTTTATTAGGCGAACTTGATAAACAGCTCAAGACACTTATGCCTGGATCGGATTTGTTTTTGGAAATCCAAAATCAAAGACAACAACTTGAATTATTAGATGATGAAATCATACTAAAAAAAGAAACAAAAGAATTTAACTATGAGTTCGTCCTTAAAAGTAGAAATCAAATGGTAAATTTGTTTGGGTTTGTTAAAATCACCAGCAAAAAAAACAAACGTCATCGCGCCTTATTAAGCTGGCAGAGTGATAGGCGAAACCCAATTTTATTTTTAGCAGAACTCTGTCCTGACGCGAATCTTGAGCAAGAAAAGATTTATTTCCATATAAATCTTGGACAGCCAGATGGGCTTGCTGTAATTGAGGAGCTAGATGACTCGTATCGCTGGACTCACTGCATGGAATCTGAATATCCAGAACTTATAGGCGCTGAGTATGGAGCCGTGGTGATGGATAAAATAAGCAAACATATAAGGCTAGAAGACGGTAATATACCAGCGGCGATGGCTCTTACAAAAGCAGAAAAACTAAATGAGCAGGGCATTACAGTACTTGAGAACAATGTATTGCTAATGCAGATGTATAAAGCTGATTTACAATCTTTACCTTTTGATTACTAAGTTTAATAAAATAGATTATTTTATTGACGCAGAAGGCGCTGTTAGTGCTGGTTTGGTTATTTTAATATAAAATATACTTATGTTTGAAAATATTTCTGAAGGATTAAAATCACGCGCGCAAAAAATAAAATTGATCGGTTTTGATGTAGATGGAGTTTTAACAGATTCTTCTGTTTATATAAATGAAGAAGGGGAAGTATTTAAAAAGTTTTGTTCTCTTGATGGATATGGACTTAGATTGGCAATAAAATTTGGGATAAGAGTTTGTATAATATCAGCTCGAAAAAGCCCCAGTGTCCACAAACGCTTTCAAGGATTTGGTTTTGAGGATGATGTTTATACTGGCTCAGAAGATAAATGGAGCATTATGCAAACAGTAATGCAAAAATATAATATTACTCAAGATGAAATTGCATTTATTGGCGATGATGCTCTTGATGTGCCTGTTTTAGAGCAAGCAGGATTATCAGCCTGCCCACCTAATTCACATTTTAGTGTCAAAAAACATATTCACTATATTACAGATAGTGCTGGCGGACATGGCTCTGCCAGAGAATTTGTAGATTTGATACTTTATTGCCAAGGAAAAATTCCTAATAATTAAGGATCCACTGAAAAATGCGTCTTCGACGATTTTTCAACCCTGAGCCAAGAGAAAATCTTGGCTCAGGGAGTGGATCCTTAATATTTTTGTTAAGCGGATTCCGCCTCAAAACTTCGTTTTTCAGCGAATCCTTAAAATTTAAATGCTAAAATATTAGTAATGAAGATTGCCACAAGTCAATCAAAAATTTTAATACTAGATTTTGGGTCTCAATACACAGAATTAATCACCAAGCGGATTCGCAAGCTAAAAGTTTTTTCTGAAGTTAAGAATTTTGATTACCCCTATGAAAAAATTCAGGCAGCGATAGACAGCGGCGAAATATCAGGAATTATATTTTCAGGTGGTCCTAATAGTATCTATGATCAAGAAGCTTTATTATGCGATCCAAGAATTATTAATTGCCAAGTACCAATCCTAGGTATTTGTTATGGTATGCAGCTTATAGCGCACCAACTTGGCGGCGAAGTTCAAAAAGCTCAGTTAAAAGAATACGGTAAATCCTCTTTAGAAATAACCAAAAATGAAGGTATTTTCCAAAACATAAAATCCAAAAATATCACAGCCTGGATGAGCCATGGCGACCATGTAACCAAGATGCCTAAAGGATTTCATATGACCGGTAAAACGGAGAATGCTGAAATAGCGGCTTTTGAAAATCCTGAGTTAAAAATCTACGGACTTCAATTCCATCCAGAAGTAGAGCATACCGAAATGGGCAATTCAATTATTGAAAACTTTGTTACCAATATCGCAAAAGCTCCTAGAGATTGGAATATGCATAATTTCATGGAACAAGAAATTATCAAGATCCAAGAAAAAGTAAAAGATAAAAAAGTTTTACTAGCTTTATCTGGCGGCGTCGACAGCTCAACTCTTGCTTTTTTACTCAAAAAAGCAATTGGCGATCAGTTACTTTGCATGTATATTGATCACGGTTTTATGAGAGCAGGCGAGAGCGAAGATCTGGTAAGAATTTTTGAAAAAGATTTTGATATTAACCTTGTAACTATCGATGCTAAAGATAGATTTCTCAGTAAGCTGGCTGGCATCAGTGATCCAGAGCAAAAAAGAAAAATTATTGGTAAAGAATTTATTGATACTTTTAATGACGAGATCAAAAAACTTGATCATGATATAAAATATCTAGCTCAAGGAACTCTATATTCAGATATTATCGAATCTTCGGGAGTGAGAATAAATCCCCAAACCGGTAAACGCATAGCTGCCACCATAAAATCACATCATAACGTCGGTGGTTTGCCCGATGATTTACCGTTTGAACTGATTGAACCTTTATCAACTTTATTTAAAGACGAAGTCAGGGAGCTTGCCGGGGAGCTTGGACTTCCTGACTCGATTAAACTACGTCATCCCTTCCCAGGACCAGGGCTTGCAATTAGAGTGATTGGTGATATTACAGCAGAAAAAATCGCTATGGTGCGCCAAGCAGATAAGATCACGCACGAAGAGCTGAAAAAAGCTCAAGCTATGGATTTAGTATGGCAAGTGCTTACTGTATTACTACCTATAAAATCAGTAGGGGTAATGGGAGATAATCGCAGTTATGAGCATCCAATGGTTTTGCGGGCGGTGACCTCAAAAGACGCAATGACAGCCGATTGGGCAAGATTACCCTATGATTTATTAGAAAAAATTTCAACTAGAATCATAAACGAGGTTGATGGAGTTAATAGAGTGGTTTATGATATAACTAGCAAACCACCCGGCACTATCGAGTGGGAGTAGCTAAAAACATGAGAGTCTTTGCAACAGCCACAATAGCAAAAGAAATGCTCAACTCTTTAAGCGTTTCGGAAATAGAATTTTGTTTTAAGGAGTTTGCTGTCGAGCTTAGAGGAGTTAAAATTGGCGATGATCTTGTGATTCTTAAGATCTATGGTCGCCGCAAAGACATAGAACTCGCTAGCAAAGCCTTATACCACCTAATCAACGATAAAAACTTTGATCAAACCGATAGGCAAATTTTTGATAGACAAAAATCTTTTGAGGATCTAAAAAACTATCTCAAAATGATAGAAAACGAAAAAAAATACCAAAACCATTACGAAAAATCTGCAGATGAATATATAAAATACTGCGCGCTCAATGATATAAATCCCCATCCTGAAGTCATAGAAGGTTATGCCTACTAAATTACAGCCATGCAGACCGTGAGTGAAGAAATAACTAGTAAAGAGAACCAATACATCAAGCTTGCAAAATCTTTGCACCAAAAAAAAGAGCGCAACGAGCTAAATATGTTTTTAATTGAAGGTAAAAACCTTCTAGAAGAAGCTCTCAAGCGCGGAGTAGAAGTCAAGTATGTTTTTTATGATGATGCCGAGACTCTCAAAAATCTAAATCCTCAATTACAATTCTCAACTGAAAGTTTTTTAATCGAAAAAGATCTACTCGGCAAAATCGCCACTACCGAAAACCCACCGCCAGTGGTTGCTATCGCTCAAAAGCCGTCTATGACTGATTTTGTTATAAACAGAGAAGCAAGCCAATTAGAATTAAATCTACAAAACTCCCAAACCCCAAAAACACAAACAAGTGATATTTATCTTTTTTGTGAAAATGTTCAAGACCCAGGTAACCTTGGATCTATCATCAGGACAGCGCTAGCGGCTGGTGTAAAATCCATTTACCTCAGTGAAGCCTGTGTCGATATCTACAACCCAAAACTTATCAGAAGTTCTATGGGAGCAATTTTTTGCGGAGCCATTAACTATATTAACCTTGATGAACTAATTTCTAAGCTAAAAACCAGATCCCAAGAAGAAAACAAAAATCTTGAGATTATCGGTACTAGCTCACATGCCCGCACCAGCTACAAAGACATTCAGCTCAATCCTTTTAAAAACGCCTTGGTTATAGTCGGCAACGAAGCGCACGGAATGAGCAAACACGCTGAGGATCAGTGTTCGCAGTTAGTCTCAATACCGCTTGCAAACGACATAGAGAGCCTAAATGTTTTATCAGCCACTAGTATAATTCTTTTTTCACTTAATCGATAATGCTAGAAATTGTTTTAGCTCTTGATATTGGAAAAGCTCGAACCGGTATCGCTCGCAGTGATGCTCTAGGTATTGTTATAAAAGCACTCAAAACCGTCGACACCAAAAATATCGCAACAGAAATTAGCGAACTTGAAAAAGAGTTCGAAATTAAAAAAATTATAGTTGGCAAACCTTTTAATGTAGAAAAAGGTAGCAAGGACACTTTAGTTTTTATTGAGAAAACTACAAAATCCCTACAAGATTTATACCCAAAAATTGAATTTATATTCATAGATGAGCGCTACACAAGCAAGGAAGCAGAGGCGGTTTTATCTAATAAGGGCGTCAAAATCAATAAAGATAACAAGTCCTTGTTGGATATGTACTCAGCAGCTATTATCCTCGAGCATTACTGGGAAGAGCTCGATATAAACCAAAATCCGCAGTGAGGGTCAAATCCCCCAAAAAGACTAGAAAAATCTCGAAAATAAGCCTTTTGAATTATACGAAATAGGCTAGATAGGGCCAATAAAGTATTTAGTTCTCAAAATTGGACTAGATGATGGATTACTCAGAAATTTACCCGCAAAAAGTCGATGCGCTCTCAACCATGGAGCTAGCTTTAACGGGCCTTGGCAACAGAACAAAAGCTCTTACTAATAATATAGCTAATGTAAACACACCTGGTTATCAAAAGCAAAAAGTAGAATTCGAATCAGAATTAAAAAAACTCATAAGAAACCCTGAGGATAATTCTAGACTTAGCGATATCCCTCTTGATCGTACTCATGATAAGCATTTGAGCAATACTGTATATGAAATTTCTGATCTAGTTTCTAATATCGGTACTGAAGCTGGAGCGCAATTTGGGAGCGGTAATGGAATAAATATAGATCAAGAAATGACAGAACTTGCAAAGACAGGGATGAGATATAAGGGTGTTGCAAATATGACCAAGAGATATTTTGACAACATGAAATCAATAATAAGAGGTAGCTAAATATGGATTTGAACATTATTGACACCGCAGCAAGCGCACTATTAGCTGAAAGAACCAGGATGGACATAGTGGCTGGTAACCTTGCAAACATCAACACCACGCACGACGCAGAAGGTAATTATGCTCCTTATAGACGCAAAATTGTTAACTTTGGCAGTGTACTTGACCAAGAGAGTAACAAAATAAATGGTGTTCACGTTAGCTCTATTGAAGAAGATCCTTCAGAATTCAAAATGATCTATGATCCTTCACACCCAAATGCCGATGAAGCTGGGTACATAAAAATGCCTAATGTCGCTGTTGAAAGAGAAATGGTAGATATGCTCTCAGCAAAATCAAGCTATCAAGCGAATATAAAGGCAATTCAGGTTTTTAAAAGTATGTATAACGCGGCTCTGGAGATTTAAAGATGGATATTACACCAATAGCTTTTAACCTACCACCATTAGAGACGCCTCTTTTAAAAGGTGGCATCAGCTATAACGAGCAAGGCTCAGGGCTTAAGAATACAGGGTTTGGTGATATGTTAGCGCACGCAATGAATAATTTAAAAGATGTGCACGATCAAGCAGAAGTCAAAATGGCAAACTACGCAGCTGGCGGTGATGTCGATGTCGCTGATGTAATGGTCACTATGGAAAAAGCGTCAATGGCAACTGACCTTGCTATTCAAATCAGAAATAAATTCTTAGATGGTTATCAAGAAATAATTAGAATGCAAATTTAAAAAACGGAGAGATAAATGGCAACTGAACTAGCAGACATAGCAAATAGTATTGGAGAAGGCAAAATGGGCTCAGAGACTGGCTCAAATGGGTTATTCGGTCTTGATACCAAAACCCTGGCTTTAATCGGAGTGGCTGTTTTAGCAATAACAGTAGTTTTATTCCAAGTATTTTTTAGTCCAAAATATACTCTTCTGTATTCAGAACTCTCTCAATCAGACGCTGCTGCTATTAGTTCTTATTTAGAAAAAAATAAAATTAAATTCAAAATCTCACCAGAAGGTGATTCTATAATGGTTAGCGGAGCTTCGATTCCAAAGCTCAGGCTAGAAATGGCAAATAAAGGGCTTCCTAAGGGTGATGGAGTTGGCTTTGAGATATTTGATAAATCCAACATCAACATTTCAGATTTTAACCAAAAAATTAATTATACAAGAGCGCTGGAAGGCGAATTAGCTAGAACTATTTCATCACTTGAAAGTATAAAATCAGCAAAAGTTCATCTTGTGCTTCCTAAGAAAAGTATTTTTAAAGATGAAGATGAAGATGCTAAAGCTTCGGTAATAATTACCACTCATTACGGTGAACAACTAAATGATAGTCAAATTAACGGTATCCAACACCTTGTTGCTAGTGCTATTCAAGGATTAAAACCATCTGGAGTACAAATCACAGATCAAGATGGAAGATCACTTGTAAAATCTACAGATGCAGAGTCACTGCTAAATGAGAAAAGCACTAATAATGAAAAAAGACAAAAAGAATTCGAGAAAAAACTTGAAAGCGATCTAATGGAGATGCTTTCACCGATTTTAGGCAAGGGTAATGTTCTTGTTAATGTATCAACTGAAATGAATTTTGATGAAGCTGAAGTTAATATCGAACTTTATAACCCTAAAACAGAAGATGGTAAAACAGCTAAACCTGTTATTAGAAGTGAAAAAGTTATTCAAGAAAAATATCGTAACGAAAGACCAAGAAATTTTGGTACTACAGGAACGCAATCCAATATGCCGGGTTTTATTACAAAAAATGAAAGTGAAACTAGCTCATCGCCTTATGATACGCACAGAGACTATATCAAAGAAGACTCTACTAAAAATTATGAGGTAAGTAAGTCTGTAGAAAGAATCCGAAGAGCAGTGGGTATGGTTAAAAAAATCTCCGTGGCTGTTGTTGTTAATAAAGATCTTGACGCTTCTGAAAGAAGCACTCTAAGACAGACAGTCCAAGTAGCAGCTGGATTAAATATGGATAGAGGTGATCAAGTAATCGTAACAGGTATTAAATTCTCATCTACACCATATCAAAATCTAAACGATCAAGAAATTAATAAAGAAGCTCAAGATTTTGATCGCCAAGCTAAACTGAAAAAATATCTATCACTAGCACTCTTGATAGCTGTCGGGATCGGGGTCGGCATGATAGTCCTTCTATCTCTTACGACTGGAATCGATAGTGGCAAAGCAAAAGAAATTGATGAATTACTAAAAGAAGAAGATATTCCAATACTTCATACTATCGATGAAAAAATACAAGAAGCTGAAGAAGCTTATAGTAGACAACTGTCTCTGGAGGGCAATCGAAGTGTGGCATCTATGAAACATGGTTTATCACAAATGGCTCTGCAAGATCCTAAAACTATCGCAAGAGGTCTTCAAGCATATATAAATGACTAAAAATGAGAAAATCACTTAACAAAGCAGAAATAATAAAAAGCGATCTCACCCCTGTTTCTAAAAGCAGAATTGTTATAGGCGGAGCTGATTTAGGGAGCTTGGATAATAAACAAGCGGTTCTAGAACAAAGGATTGAAGAAGCTAAGCAAAGAGCTTTTGAAGAATCTGGCCTGATAATTAAAGAAGCTGAAGCAAAAGCAAGACTAATAGTCAAACAAGCTCAAGAAAAACAAGCAGAACTTGAGCAGCAAGCTTACGAAGACGGCTTTAAAAAAGGGTTTGAGGCTGGAACAATCGAGGCTAATTCTCAGCTTGCTGAGGTTCTTGCCGAAGCAGGACGAATATTAGTTGCTATCGAAAAAGAAAGAAAAGAGGCTTTAGAAGATGAAGAAGAAAGAATTTTTAAAATAATTCTAGAGCTTGCAAGAAAACTATTCAAAAGAGATTTTCAGTATAATCCAGATATTAGTAAAGAATTTATCAGAAGTGCTATTTCAAGATTAGAACACAAAAGCACAGTAAATTTAATAATCAATAATGAGTTAGCGCAAAAAATTAACGAGATTAAAGATGGTATTGTTGCAGAGACACCAGGGCTTGAAAACATCACCATCACAGCATCTGAGCAAATTAATCAAGGCGATATGATTGTAGAATCCAATAAAGAAAGATTAGATTTTAGACTAGATAGTATTCTAGATGAATTAATTTTATCAATTCAATAAATATGAAAATAGATTTTGAAAAACTTACTAACAAAGTAGAAGCTTGTAATCCCATTAGGTCTCTTGGGAAAGTCAGTAAAATTGTAGGACTTATGATCGAAGCAAACGGTCTAGATGTTAGTATTGGAGAGCTTTGTCGGATTAGATCTAGCGATGGTAATTTTATTAGAGCAGAAGTTGTAGGATTTAAGGATAATGTAGCTCAGCTCATGCCTCTTGCAGAAGTATTTGAAATAAAGATGGGAGCTGAAGTAATACCAAGTCAAAAACAAGTCAGCATAAAGGTTGGACCAGAATTAATTGGTAGAATCATTAATGCTCTTGGTGAGCCTATTGATGAAGGTCAGCCTTTAAGAGCAAAAAATGAAGTTTATCAATGGCAAGAAAAACTAAACCCTTTAAAAAAAGATCGAATTACAGAAAAACTTTTGTTTGGGGTTAAAGCGATGGATGGCTTGATTTCATGCGGCAAAGGTCAACGACTAGGAATTTTTGCAGGATCTGGAGTAGGAAAAAGTACCCTAATGGGCATGATTGCCAAAAATACTAATGCTGATATTAACGTAATTGCTCTTGTAGGAGAGCGAGGTAGAGAAGTAAGAGAATTTATTGAAGAGAGTTTAGGGTCAGAAGGTCTAAAAAGATCTATAGTTATCGTATCGACTGGAGATGAGCCTGCTTTACTTAGGATAAAAGCCGCTCTGTTTGCACATTCTATCGCTGAATACTTTAGAGACGTAGAAGGTAAAAATGTTTTATTAATGCTTGACAGTGTTACCAGGGTAGCTCTAGCTCAGCGTGAAATTGGCTTAGCAGTGGGTGAACCTCCTGCTACTCGAGGCTATACACCAAGTGTATTTGCTTTACTACCGCGACTACTTGAGCGCTCAGGCACAGGTTCTAAGGGTAGTATTACTGCTCTTTATACTGTTCTTGTAGAAGGTGATGATCTAAACGAACCGGTCAGTGACGTAGCTAGAGGCGTACTTGACGGTCACATTGTGCTTAGCCGTGATTTAGCACACAAAAATCATTTTCCTGCAATTGATGTTTTGCAATCTATCAGCAGGGTAATGCCTCAAATTGCAGATAAAGAGCATATGCAGCTTGCGGGAGATATTAGAAGATTAATGGCTAGCTATCAAGAAGCTCAAGATCTAATCAACGTAGGAGCTTACCAACAAGGCTCAAACCCTCTTATAGACAGGGCTATTAGTGCTCAAGCAAATATCAAGAATCTCCTTATTCAAAGCACAGAAGAAAATATCAAGATCGAAGATACTATGACTCTAATGAAAAAATGTGTAAGCTAAATTATTTTGCTAGCCAAGCTTTGATTTGAGGTACTTTAGAATCAAGAAATTTCATAAAGCCACCTTTTAGGATGAATTCTTTTTTGAGTTCATCGAGCTCAAAATTATAATCCTTACCACCGCAGCTTAAAACTTGATTATCAACATCAATGGTAATATCATGATTTTTAGCATTGCTAGCTATCTCCAAAACCTCTTGGCTAGTGAGCTTGATAGGGACTACAGCATTATTGTAACAATTCTCTTCAAAAATTCTGGCAAAACTAACAGCGATAACAGCTTGAAAACCACGATCTTGAATTGCCCAAACAGCATGCTCGCGAGAAGAGCCGCAGCCAAAATTGTCTAGAGTGATAACCACTTTAGCATTTTCATGATCAAAAGCATCTAAGGGATTATTAGGAACATCCTCAAAAAGATGCACTCCCAAGCCAGTCTTAGAAATACCCGTCAAATAGCGAGCTGGAATAATTTGGTCTGTATCTATATTAGAACTTAAAATTTGCAAAGCCTTGCCTGTGATTTTCATGGATATAATTTTAGCATTTTTAAAAAGCTAAAAATCCGGCTTTTATCATCATAATTACTTTTTCTATATAACTATATTTAGCATAAGGCTTAGGTAAAGCCAATAGGTGACCAGTATTTAAGGCATATTCAATCATCGTTAAAATTTTATTAGCGATATCAGGTTCCACATCTTTTTTACTAATTTTGACGATTTTACGGTCATTTAAGGCCATTTTTAAAACTCGGCGTGTAAACTTTAACCTAAAAATATCATGCCTGAGAGTATCTTGAATAAATAAATCTTTTACTTGAGGAAATTCTTGAATTAGACGGTTTTTTTCTTCAGCAGTAAAACTCAAAAAACGCTGGGTTGTATCAAAACCCTCTGAGCCAGAAGATTTGATCTGGAGTGGCAAATAAATTTTTTGGGACTTAGATGATACAAGCTGAACTAGAATATCAACAGCCATAGCTTCCTCATGAGCAGAATAATCAGGTCTAGAAGGTTTTTCAAGAGGTGATTTACGTTTAACTAAAAGCGGCTTACCTGATTCTGAACAAACTTGAAAATTAGAAATAAAAGCATGGTCTTTTAAAAGAGCCAGGGCAAGAGCCGCCCGACGCTCGTTAGTAGGTCCAAGACCCGGTCCTTGATTACCATTGCCGGACTGGATTTTGGCTAAGTTGCGGCGTGCTTGTTCAGTTAGCTTAGAATTAGAGTTAAGCATCGATAAATAATTAGAGATAGAAATCTCAACTCCGCTACTAGAAGATAAATTTTCAAAACCAGACCAAAATCTTACCAAGCGAGATAAAAACTTTTTCCGTGAGCCTTGTATTTTATATTTATCAGGGGGAATAAAAATTCTAAAATTATGATCTTGAGCCAAATCCCTGCAATAACTAGGTTGCTCATCTCGAGCTATTTTGCGGTGCTGATCTCGCACTTGGCGAACTCTTTCTACGTAAGCAAAAACAGGCGGATCTGGCTGACCCTGAGCGGAGTTTCTTGATCTTTGGAGAGAAATGGCGTGAAGGGCGTTAGGAAGTTCTCTTAGATCAGCATCTAAGTAAAGATGCAAACTTGATCGTTTGGAACGCGACATAATTATATATATCGTCCTCTATGGGGATTAACAATAGGTTATAAATATCTTTTACCCAGGTTCGATATGAATAGTAACCTCAGCGTGCCCAAAATTATGGATTATTTTTTCTTCGATCTGATGACTTAGGCTGTGAGCCTCTAAAAGCGAGTCTGTGTCAAACTTTACGGTCATTTCAATAAAGTTTTTATCGCGCCCGCGCCTAGAGCGCACATGGGTGAAACCCACTACTCGAGGGGTATTTAAGACTAAATCTGAAATATCCTCAGCTTGAATCCAAGCTTCATCGACAAGAATAGGGATAGTATCTTTTAAAATTATCCAGCCACTGCGCAAAATCACAAAAGCTATAAACAAGCACAACACAGGATCAAGCCAGAGATAGCCGCGCGCAATAAAAATTACACTCAGTAAAATAGAACTAGTAACCAAAATATCAGAGAAGGTATGCTCGGCATCAGCCATCAATAAATAACTTCTAAACTTTTTAGCCGCTGATTTTTCGTAGAGCCAAACAAAAATATTCACGAACAAAGTCAACACCAAAAGCCAAATTGTCATGGATTCGATTTTTGGAAAATCACTGGGATTTAAAAGACGAATTATAGATTTTTCAATCAGCTCAAAAGATGTAATCGCCAAAAAAGCAACCACAGCCAGAGCGCCCAGAGTCTCAAATTTAGCGTGCCCGTAGGGATGCTGTTTATCAGGAGGCTCGCTTGCTAGCTTTATCATAAAAAGAGCAATCATATTATTAATGCTATCGATACCTGAATGAACAGAATCTCCAATAATGCTCAGGGAGCCAGCTTTAATCCCGATATAAGCTTTTATAACTAAAACCACCAGGTTTAAAACCAGAATCCATTTAAGAATATTTTTTACTTGAGGGTCAGGACCAATATCTAATTTTGGGCTTTGAGTATGCATTTATAATTGCAGACCTAAGATCACCTTACCAGCTATATCGCTCAGGCAAGACATTCCAAAAATTCCTACAACAGCCATGGCAAGTACAGCGATACTAGCTGAAATCTTAGTCAAGTCAAAACAGCAAGCCTTCTCAGGGAGCGCTTTTATAGCATTAGACGGGGCGTCTACCACCATGATTTTGATTAGATAAGTATAGTAATAAAGTGCAATTAAAGAACCTACTAAACCAATAATCGCCATCACAGGCCCAAAAACCAATCCAGAAGCGTAAGCTGACGAGAATAAAAAGAATTTAGCGATAAAACCAGCTGGGATAAAAGGCAAGCCAGCTAAATTAATCAAGCAAAGAGCAAATAAAACTGTTATAAACGGACGCTTGGTTATAGCTCCAGCATAATCATAGATTGAATCTGAGTTAATTTGTTTTTCGATATAAATAGCACATAGAAAAGCACCCGAATTCATCAGAGCGTAAATTACTAAATAGATCACAAGAGCAGCTAAGCTATCTTTTTGTAAAACAGCAAGACCCATGCACATATAGCCAGCTTGCGCTATTGAAGAATAAGCAAGCAAGCGCTTGAGCGATGAGCGAGAAATCATCTGAATCAAGCCGACATAATTACCAATAATTATAGAAAGCATTGCAACAATAGCAAACAAATATGAACTCACGTCACTATTAAACACAGTACTAAAAAGGCGCAATGCAAGCCCAAAACCAGCCATCTTAGAAACTACTGATAAAAATAGAGTAGTAGTAGTCGGAGCGCCAGTATAAACATCAGGCGACCAATTATGAAAAGGAGCGGCTCCAAGCTTAAAAGCTATCGCAGATACAAAACAAGCAACAATCATAATAATCACAGATTGAGAAATCGCGCCGACTGTATCAAGCTGGAATAATCTAAATGCTATCTCTTGAAAGTTAGTCGCTGAGGTTAATCCATAACTAAACGACATACCCAAAAGTAAAATTCCAGTAGCAACGGCTGAGCTGATCAAATACTTAATGCCACTTTCATTAGATTTACGGTTCAAACGTGCGTAGGAAGCTAAAAGAATCGCACTCAAGCCAAGGGTCTCTAGAGCCACTAAAAGCAAGAGCATATCATTTGCGCCTGTTAATAAAGCTCCTCCCAGAGCGGCTGTTAGCATAATAGGGTAATATTCAGAGGGACTTTCAAGCTCGCTTAAATACTGGTAAGAACCAAGCACTATTAAAAGAGTTACAAAGTAAATCATGAATCTAAAAAATACCGAAAGCGGATCATAAACAAAACTATTAAACAAAATAGTCTGCGGGCTAGAGGGTAAAAAATCTTTTAGCAAAGCAACTGAGCTTAAAGCTAAAAAAACCACGCTCACACCGGCGACATGCTTTTGTGAGGCTTTAAACAAACTCATAAACAAAGTAACGAGAATGCCGACTAATAAAATAGTCTCAGGGTATAAAACTTTTGCTATAACTAACCAATCCATGATTTTTATCTTTTAATTGACCTCTTTATTGTATGATAATGCAAGGAACTAGGCAAATCCTTCAAATCTATAGCGTGAGCCCCGAAAACACCACTAAATCAGATAAAACCCAAGACCTCTTGGCTCTTTTAGATAAGATGTGCTCAAGTACTGATCTAGATAATGATATTTTAGGTTTTTTATCTTTAATTACTGAGCTTTTTGAACTTAAAACTTGTTTTTTGGCATTTCACGGTGGCAAAAATCTAATTTTTAAATCAAATAATTTAATCGAACTAAATAAATCTCAAGAACAAGAAATTTTATCAGCCATCGATCAAGGCCAAAAATCTCAAATCAAAAACCTAGAACTATTACCTATAAAAATTCTAAATCAAAATCTTGCTGGCTTGGGATTCTCTCGGCTAAATCCTCTTAGCGAAATAGAGTTGGAAAAACTAAAAATTTTTTGTGGCATATTGGGTACGACCATTAAACAAAACCAAATTTTTAATGACCTAAAAACCAATAATGAAAAGCTTTTGATTAATGATAAGCAAAAAACTGAATTAATCAGCACTATATCTCATGAGCTCAGAACCCCTATGGCTAATATTATGGGATTTGCTGAATTGCTTTTAAATAAAGACTTTGACACTCACACCAGTAAATCATATCTAAAAGAAATTTATGAATCATCCTTGAGACTTGCTAATTTGATTTCTAATTTTCTTGATTTATCAAGACTTGAAGTAAATGGTATTTTACAGTTTGCAAGCAAGGAAGAAACTGAGCTGGACTGGCTT
>Ga0315901_10003286_pt1 | contig 21124 bp, 18 predicted proteins | sample LakEriMetagenome_10_FD_203761 | JGI IMG/M metagenome (GOLD analysis project Ga0315901, IMG submission 203761) | Freshwater fungal communities from buoy surface, Lake Erie, Ohio, United States - Buoy 2 MA116 | ecosystem: Environmental > Aquatic > Freshwater > Lake | place: USA: Lake Erie, Ohio... | reverse complement strand
CGGTCTCGCGGCGCGATCGCGAGGCGTTCGTCGAACGCACCGAACTCGGGATCCGACTGGTTGCTCTTCTCACCATTCCGGCCGCGTTCGGCTTCCTTGCTCTGTCGCGGCCGATCATCGGCGCACTGCTGCAGCACGGACAGTTCGATCTTCCCGCGTCCATCAACACCGCACGCGTACTCGCCGGCTTGGCCCTCGGACTCGTGGGCTACTCGGTGTACTTGTTCACGCTGCGCGGGTTCTACGCCCACCAGGACACGAGAACACCCTTCATCATCAACTGCGTCCAGAACGCCATCAACATCGTGCTGGCCTTCGTGCTCGTGGGGTTCTACGACGTGCTCGGCCTCGGCATCGCATTCGCCCTGTCGTACCTCATCGCCGCCGTGATCGCGATCTTCGTATTGCAGGTCAAGGTTCCCGAGTTCCCGGCTTGGCACACCGTGCTGAGCATCGGACGCATGATGGCGGCCGGCGCCGGTATGGGCATCGTCGTGTGGCTCTCGGCCGGAGCGGTGGGCGACAACGACGGTCTGGGCGCACTCGCCCGAGTGATCGTGGGATTGCTGATTGGTGCCGTTGTCTACACCGGTGCACTCACCGTGTTGCGCGTGCCCGAGATGGCGAATCTGCGCGCCATCGTGGCGCGTCGCCGCAACTAGAGAATCACGAGCGCGTCGCGATGCACGACGACGCTCGGTGACCCGTCATCGAGTTCGCTGGTTCGGCGGCCCGCGGCCACCCGAGCCTGCGCCGAGTTCATGACCGCGCTTCCGCGGGCGACCACTCGACCATCGAGGGTCACCACGTCGATCGTGTCGCCCACTTCGAAGTCGCCGTCGACCGATCGCACACCGGCCGGCAAGAGCGAACTGGTACCACCGGCCACGGCTCGGGCCGCACCGTCGTCGACCGTAACGCGGCCGGCGATCTCGCTCGCGAACGCCAACCACAATTGTCGTGAGGACAGGTGGCGATCGGCTCCGCGGAACGTGGTCCCGATCGACTGACCACTGATGACTCCGAGCAGAACGTCGGGGATGGTGGCCCGCGCGATCACGGCACGAATGCCCGACCACGACGCGATACGCGCCGCCGACAACTTGCTGGCCATTCCCCCGCTGCCGCGGTTCGAACCGGTGGCACCAGCCGACACCGCCATGAGGGGGTCGCCGGCCGCGACGTCGGAGACGAGGGTGGCCGAGGGATCGTGGCGGGGATCGGCGGTGTACAGGCCTTCGATGTCGGTGAGCAGAACGAGAACATCGGCCTTCAAGAGATGCGACAAGAGCGCCGCGATGTGGTCGTTGTCGCCGAACCGGATCTCGTCGTTCGCGATGGCGTCGTTCTCGTTGACCACCGGAACACAGCCGAGTTCGAGCAGACACTCGAGCGTTTCGCGCGCGTGCAGATACTGCTGGCGGTCCATGAAGTCGTGCGGCACCAACAACACCTGCGCCGCCACCAGCGAATGGTGCGCGAACTCGGCGTTGTACACCTCCATGAGTCGACTCTGACCGGCGGCCGACAGCGCCTGCAGCGTTCGCACGTCGGTCGGACGAGCCGACAAACCCAAGGCCGACACACCGGCCGACACCGCGCCCGAGGACACCAGCACCACCTCGTGGCCGGCCTGGCGAAGTTGCGCGATCTGGCGACAGATGTTGGCGATGACGGCGCGATCGATCACACCGAGAGAATCGGTGAGTGAGGACGTTCCGATCTTGGCGATGATGCGCATGCGGTATCAGTCTCGTCAGCGGTCGGGCCGGTAGTCGAACGAAAATGCGCCGATCCAGACCACGTCGCCGTCACGGGCTCCGGCTCGCGCCAGCAAGCGCGGCACACCCAACTTCTTCAGACGTTCTTCGATGTAGTCGAGGGCCTCGGGAGTGGTGACGTCGTTCAGATGAACCGCGCGCTCGACCTTGCGTCCGTGCACGCGGTACTCGCGCTCGGCCACCCGCTCGATCCAGGCCCCGTCGGAGTCGGGCCGCAGGATCACCCGCGATTCGGACAGCGGTTCTTCTTGACGGGCCTCGTGCACGAGCGAAGCGAGTCGGCCCACCAGTTCGCGCACGCCCTGGTTGGTGACGGCCGAGATGGTCGGATGGTTCCAGGCCGACACCAGAGCCGGATCGGCCGAGTCGGTCTTGGTCCCGACGACGACGCGGGGACGTTCGAGCAGTTCCGGGTCGTACTTCTCGAGTTCGTGAAGCAGCGTGTCGAGTTGAGCCTCGGGTGACGTGTCGTCGACCGGTGCCAGGTCGACCAGAACGCACAGCACTCGTGCCCGTTCGACGTGACGCAGGAAGCGATGTCCGAGTCCCTTGCCTTCGGCGGCCCCTTCGATGAGTCCGGGAATGTCGGCCACCACGAAGTCGGTGTCGTCGTCGATGCGCACCACACCCAGATGCGGTTCGAGTGTCGTGAACGGATACGCCGCGATCTTCGGACGAGCCGCCGACACCACCGAGATGAGCGTGCTCTTGCCGGCATTGGGAAACCCGACCAGCGCCACGTCGGCCATCAGTTTGAGTTCGAGTTTGAGCCACCGCTCTTCACCGTGTTCGCCCTGTTCGGCGAAACTCGGCGCCCGTCGGCGGTTGGTGAGGAATCGAGCGTTGCCGCGCCCACCGCGACCACCGTGGGCGGCCAGCCAGCGATCGCCGTGGTTCTGCAGGTCGGCCAGAACTTCTCCGGAGTACATGTCACGCACCACGGTTCCTTCCGGAACCTTCACGTCGAGACTCTCTCCGCGGCGCCCGTGAAGATCTTTGCCCTTGCCGTGCACGCCGTTGCCGGCGATTCGGTGCGGGTGATCGCGAAAAGCCAACAACGACGCCACGTTGCGGTCGGCCACCAGCCAGACGTCGCCGCCCTTGCCGCCGTCGCCACCATTGGGTCCACCCATGGCAACAGGACCTTCACGGCGGAACGACACGCATCCGGCTCCCCCGTCGCCGGCGCGCACGTTCAACTGGCACTCGTCGACGAACTGGCTCATGATGCGATCAACCTACTGCCACACCCCCGTCGTAGCCTGACGATCGTGAACGAGTCACCGGTCGATCCCGACATCGCCGAACGGGCCGAACGCTGGGCCAGCACCATGGCCGGTACTCGCGACGACGCCATCACACTCGCTCACGCCGATTCGTGGGCCGGAACCGGTGAGGTCGGCCTCGTCGAACGCGCCGCACGCGAAGACCAACTCGACCGGACCATGGCCCGCTTGGCCACCCGGTCGGTCGGTGCCGGCCAACGCGCAGTCGACGAAGATCCCGATCCGTTCCGTACCTGTTTCGAACGCGACCGCGATCGCATTCTCCATGCCACGTCGTTTCGTCGTCTGGCCGGCAAGACCCAAGTCTTCGTGTTCCCCGACGACCATCAGCGCACGCGACTCACACACGCGCTCGAGGTGGCCCAAGTGGCCGTGTCGGTGGCCCGGCCGCTCGGCCTCAACGTCGCACTCACCGAAGCCATCGCCCTCGGCCACGACTGCGGTCACGGTCCGGGCGGCCACGCGAGCGAAGACGCGTTGTCGCCGTTCGTTCCCGGCGGATTCGATCACGCTCAATGGGGAGCCGACGTCACGCTCGTTCCGCTGAATCTGTGTGCCCAAACGCTCGATGGCATCCGCAACCACTCCTGGAGTCGCCCAGCCCCGTCCACACCCGAAGGTGAAGTGGTCAGCTGGGCCGATCGCATCGCCTACGTGTGCCACGACTTCGAAGACGCGGTGGCGGCTGGCATCGTCTCGGCCGAGAATCTTCCACAGTTGGTTCGGGCACGCTGCGGCGATACGCGTCAGAAGCAACTCAGCGCGTTCATTTGTTCCATGATCGCGGCCGCTGCCCACACCGGTCGAGTGGGTATGGAACCCGAGGTTGCCGAAGCCCTCGCGCAGTTCCGCAAGTTCAACTACGAGAACATCTATCTGCGTCCGGCCAGCCGGGCCCAGGCCCAATCGGTGATCGATCTGCTCCGGGCGTTGGTCGAGCATTACGCGGCACACCCCGGACTCCTGCCCGATCATCGTCAGGCACCGTCCGGTTCCGACGAGGCGCTGTCAGTGGCCGTGGCCTACGTGGCCGGAATGACCGATCGGTACGCGTGCCGACAAGGAGTCGCGCTGCTCGACTGGCCGCTGCACAAACTGCCGCGCGGCATCGACATCTAGACGCGTTCGGCGATTACTCAGCCGGAACGACGTCGACGACACGGCGTCCGCGCCGTTCGCCGAACTTCACCGCACCATCGACGAGTGCGAACAACGTGTCGTCGCCACCGCGACCCACGTTCTTGCCCGGGTGGAACTTGGTGCCACGCTGACGAACCACGATGGTTCCGGCCGTGACCTGAGTACCCGCGAACACCTTGATGCCGAGACGCTGCGCGTTGGAGTCGCGCCCGTTACGGGTTGAACCGCCACCTTTTGTCTTCGACATGGCTCAGCCTTTCGCGATCGCCGTGATCTCGACGACCTGATAGCGCTGACGGTGTCCGTACCGACGACGCTGGTTGGTGCGACGCTTGTACGTGAAGCCGTCGATCTTGGGACCCTGGGCGGTGCCGACCACACGGCCCGACACCTTGGCGCCGGCGAGTTGATCGGGCGTGGCGAGGACCTTGTCGCCGTCGACCACGAGCACAGGGGTGAAGTCGACTGCGGCGCCCTGTTCGACGCCCAGCAGTTCGACGTGCACCTGCTGGCCTTGGGCCACACGGACCTGCTTGCCTCCGGTTGCGATGACTGCGTACATAGCGACTGTCGACTCTACCTGGGCCGATGGGGGGTCACAACAAGTCAGACCAGTAGATCGTGGTCGACCACGACGCCTCGACCGGCGCAGATCTCGCACGGGTCGGCGAAGGCCGTGAGCAGGCCTTCTCCGATGCGCTTGCGGGTCATCTCCACCAATCCGAGCTCGGAGATTTCGAAGACCTGGGTCCGGGTCTTGTCGCGAGACAGGGCCGAACGGAAGGAATCCACCACCTTCTTGCGGTTCTCCTTGATCTCCATGTCGATGAAGTCGATCACGATGATTCCGCCGATGTCGCGCAGACGCAGCTGGTGAGCGATCTCCTCGGCCGCCTCCAGGTTGTTCTGGAACACGGTCGCCTCGAGATTTGACGTGCCGACGTTGCGGCCGGTGTTCACGTCGATCACGGTGAGGGCCTCGGTGTGCTCGATGATCAGCGACCCGCCCGATGGCAACCACACCTTGCGATCGAGCGCCTTGTGCACCTGCTCGTGCACGTGGTGGCGTTCGAAGATCGGAAGACCCGACTCGTTGGGGTCGTAGTACTCGATGCGATCGGCGAGCTCGGGATTGAACGCCTCGACGTACGAGCGAAGATCTTCGTACAGCTGGCGATCGTCGATGGCGACTCCGCGGTACTCGGCGTTGAACTCCTCGCGGATCACGCGCACCGCGAGCGGTGGCTCGCGATACAGCAAGGTGGGCCCCGTGGCCTTGCGGGCCGCTTCCTCGATCTTGTTCCACTGATCGACCAAGCGAGTCATGTCAGCGCGCAATTCGTGCTCGGTGGCCGACTCGGCGGCGGTCCGGACGATCAAGCCGTGCTCGGCCGGCTTCACACGATCGAGAATGTTGCGCAGACGCTTGCGCTCGTCGTCGGGTAGCCGCTTGGAGATGCCGTACGTCTTGGAGTTGGGAATGAGGACCACGAACCGTCCCGGCAGCGACACCTCCTGGGTGAGGCGAGCACCCTTGACACCGATGGGGTTCTTGGTGACCTGACAGACGATCAACTGCTTGGCCCGCAGGATCTGCTCGATGCGCGGCTGACTGTCGACGATGTCTTCGGAGTCGTACTGCACGTCGCCCCGGTACAGCACCGCGTTCTTGGGTGTCGCGATGTCGACGAAGGCCGCTTCCATCCCGGGCAGCACGTTCTGGACCTTGCCCACGTAGATGTTGCCGTGGATCTGCGAAATGTCGTCGGCCGGCCGGCTCACGTAATGCTCGATGAGGCTTCGACCCTCGAGAACGGCGACCTGAGTGAGGTGCGGGCGCACCTGAACGCACATGAAGTAGCGCCCGACGGGACGTCCGTTGCGCTCACGGCCGCGACGACGTTCTTGCACGTCGACATCGGAAGCCGGACCGCGACCTTCACCCCGTGAGCGGTCGCCACCCCGACCACCGCCGCTTCCGCGACGGCGCTTCTTCTTGGCCCCCTGGCCAGCATTCGTCGATGCACCGCTCGAATCGGCGCGCGCCCCGTCGGGTGTCTTGCCGGCGCGCTGGCCGCCCGGCATGGTGACCGATGGTTTCGGAGCCGGCCGAGTGTCGCCGATCTTCGGACGCTGAACGACCGCCGCCGCGCCGGCTTCCGGACTCGGGCGGCCTTCGGAGATTCGCTCGGGAAGTTCGTCGGGGTTCACCGGCTGTGCGTGACCGGACGGCGGTTGGCCCGACGCGTCGGCAGCCGATTCGGGGCGCGGTGACTGCGATCGCGAACGGCCACGGCCTCCACGCGATCCGCGACGGCGCTTCTTCTTGGGGGGTGTCGACGGGTTATCCGACGGCGATTCGTTGCTCATGAGGGAGTTCCTTTCGCGCGCGCACCGAGAAGGGCGCGCAGGGAGCGTCAGTGCGCTCGATCCATTGATGGGTCCGGATGACCCGTGACATGACGTTCCAGGGCTCGTCGCCCGGGAACAGTGCGTCGACCAATTCGGTGGGCCGCACACCACGTCCGGACGTGGTGACGACCGCTTCGACGAGTGCCGAGGCGCTCACTTCTGAGCGCCAGTCGGCCGGAAGCACGGACGGATCGAAGTCCGTCCGCAATTCGAAGATGCCCGGACGAATGTCGTCGCGACGACGTTCGCCCTTGCGTTCGCGTTCGATCCAGAACTCGGGTGCCGCGACGAGTGCCGCGACTCGCGCCGCGGTGTCTTCGGCATCACGATCGATGGCCAACACCCACGTGGTGGCCACGACGTCTTCTTGAATCGACTGCGGTCCGGCGACCCAGGCGCCGGTGACCTCGACACCAGCCGGCATCACAGCCGACAGGCGCGGGGCCAGATCGTTGAGTTCGCGCTCGGCCGAGGGAGCCGGGTCGAGCACGACGTCGAGAACTTCGACGAGCGACTCACCAGCCGTGGGCAACGCGAGACCGAACGACACTTTGGGGCGGGGCGTGAATCCCGCCGACACGGCCACGTCGAGCTTCGCCTTGCGAAAGGCGCGCTCCCAGAGGTGGGCCATGTCGAGATGACCGAGGAATCGGATCTTGCCGACCTTCGAATACGCGAGGCGCACTTTCACAGGCGCACCACCACCGGTACGTCGCCGCCGCGCGCGAGATCCTGACCTGTGCCCTGACTTCCTCCGGCCGGCGGAATCGGCGAGGCCACGACGTGCTCGAGTCCGTCGCCGGTGCAGACACCGCAGTCGTAACACGGAGTCCAACGGCAATCAGGCAGACCGTGTTCGTCGAGCGATGCGCGCCAGTCGTCCCACAAGAAGTCGCGGTGCAGGCCGGCGCTGAGGTGTTGCCACGGCAAGATCTCGTCTTCAGTGCGGTGACGCGTGGTGAACCATTCGACCGGGAGTCCTTCGGCCGCTGCCGCGTCGAGCCAGCGATCGAGATCGAAGAATTCGCTCCACTCCTGGAAGGTTCCGCCGTTGCGCCACACACGTTCGATGACTCGACCCACTCGGCGATCACCACGACTGGCCAGACCTTCGGCGAGTGAAGCCCGCGGGTCGTGCCACTTCACTTGCACACCGCGCGACGCCGCGCCGCGAACGAGGTTGATCTTGCGCTGGAGTTCGTCGACACCGTTCTGACCGAACCACTGGAACGGTGTGTGGGCCTTGGGTACGAAACCGCCCAGGCTCACCGTGACACTCGCGCGCGAGGTGTACTTCTTGCCGATGGCCACACATCCGGCCGCGAGTTCGGCGATTCCTCGGGTGTCGTCGTCGGTCTCGGTGGGCAATCCGGTCAGGAAGTAAAGCTTCGTGCGTGACCAGCCATTGGCGAAGGCCGACTCGACCGCACCGTACAGATCGGCTTCGGTGATGAGCTTGTTGATCACCTTGCGCAGGCGCCACGTCCCGGCTTCGGGTGCGAACGTGAGTCCGCTCCGACGTCCGCTCGCAACCTTGGCGGCCAATCCCACCGTGAACGCATCGACACGCAACGACGGCAACGACACAGTGGGAGCACCACACGCGGTCGGGTCGGGCACGATGGACGATACGACGTCTTCGATTCCGCTGAAGTCGGCAGTGGACAGTGACGTGAGCGAAACCTCGTTGTATCCGGTGCGCTCGAGCCCGCGGGTGATCATGGTGCGCACCTGTTCAGCGGGCCGTTCGCGAACAGGGCGCGTGATCATGCCGGCCTGGCAGAAGCGGCACCCGCGCGTGCACCCGCGGAACACTTCGACGGCCAGGCGGTCGTGCACCACTTCGGTGAGTGGCGCCAGCGGACGGCGCGGATAGTCCCACTGCGCCAGGTCGGAGATGGTGCGCTTGGTGACGGTCGCGGGCACATCGGCGAACCGAGGGGTGATGGAGACGGTCCGCTCCCCCTCGTACACCACGTCGTACAGACTCGGCACGTAGACGCCCGGGATGCGAGCGAGCTCGCGCCACAGACCTTCACGCGACGTACGACCCGACGCTTTCCAGTCACGCACGACTTCGTTGATCTCGCCGACGACCTCTTCGCCTTCGCCCAGCACGGCAGCGTCGATGAAATCGGCCAGCGGCTCAGGGTTGAAGGCGGCATGACCGCCGACGACGACCACCGGATCGGACGGTTCGCGGCGCGCGGTGTGCACCGGAATCCCCCCGAGGTCGAGCATGTTGAGCACGTTCGTGTACACGAGCTCGGCCGAGAGATTGAACGCGATCACGTCGAAGTCCCCGGCCGCGCGATGCGCGTCGACCGAGAAGAGCGGAATTCCACGCTCGCGCATCAGGGCTTCGAGGTCGACCCACGGCGCGTACGTACGCTCGGCGACGGCGTCGGGGCGCTCATTCAGGATCTCGTACAGGATCTGCAGCCCTTGATTGGGCAGGCCGACCTCGTACACATCGGGATACGCGAGCAGCCAGGCGACTTTGCCCTGACCGTGACGCGGCTCGATGGCCCCGTCCTCGCACCCGATGTAGCGGGCTGGTTTGCGCACCCTCGCCAGCAACGGTTCGACCCGCGACCAGAGGGAAGTCATTTCTGCGATCCTACCCAGGGGTCTCAGCGCATTCGGCGCATATGGACGCTCTCGACCAGGCCGACGAGGATCGCGAACGCGACCAAGGACGAACCGCCGTACGAGAGGAACGGAAGGGGAACTCCGGTGACCGGCATGATTCCCATGGTCATGCCGATGTTCTGGAACACGTGCCACATCACGATTCCGAAAACGCCCGCGCAGATGTAGCTGCCGAATGCGTCCTTGCTCAGATGGGCCACTCGCCAGATACGGAAGAGGAGAAGGCCGAACAACGCGAGGACGATGCCGCCGCCGATCATGCCGAACTGTTCGGCGATCGCCGAGAAGATGAAGTCGCTCTGCTGGACCGGGATGAACTTGCCGTTGGTGAGCGGCGCGTCGAGATAACCCTTGCCCCACCAACCACCGGTGGCAACTGCCCGTTTGGCGAAGCGAACCTGGAGAACCAAGTCCTTCAAGCCGTCCTCGGTGGAGTTCTGATTGAGGAAGGCTTCGATGCGACGCAACTGATAGCGGTCGACGATGCCCGCCACCACGGCGGCCGCCACCGTGATGACAGTGAGGAACGCGATGAGCGCGAGATAGCGAAGTTTCGCGCCGGCCATGAGCAGGATCGTGAGGGCCCCGACGATCATCACGAATGCCGAGCCGAGGTCGGGTTGAACGATGATCAGAACGGTCGGAATGCCGACGACGACCAGCCCGCCGATGAACCGCGAATAGCTCAGTGATTCTTCGCGGACCTCGGACAAGTACGACGCCAACGCGAGAACAACGGCTGGTTTGGCGAACTCGGCCGGTTGGAACGACACCGGTCCGAAGTCGAACGACAGACGAGCGCCCCCGCGCAACGCACCAGCCGCTAGCACCAACACCAGAGCCACGACCGCGCATCCGTATAGGAAGAAGGCTCGTTCTCGCAGCAAGGTGTAGTCGAACGACATGACCGCGATCATCACCACCACGGCGACGATCAGGAACAGGACCTGTCGCAGCGTGTACCAGTACGGATCGTCGTCGACTTTCCAGAACGTGGCGCTGTAGATGGCGAAGGTGCCGATGATCCCGAGCAAAGCGACCGGCGCGAGAATGAGCCAGTCGATGTTGCGACTCGGTTGACCCGGGCTCGAACGGATGTTGCCGAGTCCACCGTCGGGTTTGCGCTGCAGGATGGGCAGGGCCATCAGTCGCGACCTCCGGTTGTTCCGCCACCGAGACAGCGGTTGTCGGGCAACTTTCGATCGGGTGCCGCGAACGACGTGGTGACGTCGAGCGGGTTGGACGGCGCAACCGCTGGCGTCTTCACCGCACCGGCCAGAGCCATGAACATGCACTTCACGACCGGAGCGGCCGCCCGCGATCCGTATCCCGACTTCTCGAGGTACGCCGAAGCGACGTAGGGCTGATTGCCGTCGAGGCTGAACGCCGCGAACGCCGACGAGTCGTTCCAGGGCAGACCAGCGGCACCCTGAGCCGTTCCGGTCTTGCCAGCGATGGGAAGCACTTCGTACGGGTAACTCGAGAAGAGGCGCTCGCCGGTGGTTGCGTGGTAGCGCTCGTTGTCGACACCCGGTCCGGTGATCACACGCTGCAGTCCACGTTTGATGGGCGCGAGGAACTCGGGATCGATCTCGAGGTTTCGAATCACGTTGGGCTCGTTGAGTTGCAGAGCGACTCGCGACTTCGAAAGGTCGGCCACACCCACGATCGCACTGTCGGGGGTTCCGGGCTCGAGCAGCGCCACCGCGATGAGCGGACGATTCACTCTCCCGCCGTTGCCGAGCGCGCCGTAGGCCTGCACCAACTGGATCGGTGATGCGGCGAGGAGTCCCTGACCGATGGCCAACTGCACGTTGTCACCGACGAGGTAGTTGGGGCTCTCGCCCTCCAACAGCACCCCGGTCTCGACGAGTTTGCGCTTGGATTCCTTGTCGGGAACACGGCCGGCCGACTCGAAGGGCAGATCGATACCCGTCTTCGAACCGAAACCGAACTTGCGGACTTCCTCCTGCAGGATCGGCTGACCACCACGCTCGGAGAAGATCTCCTCACCGATCTTGTAGAAGAAAGTGTCGGAAGAAACGGCGAGAGCCTCTTCGACTCCGACCCGTCCGTAGCGACACGGGTAACGACTGCCGCCGCAGAGAGCGTTTCGGTAGATGCATTTGACCACTTGACACGTCTGCTCGTCGATACTCGTGAGCGTGTACGTGCCACGGTCGAGGTACGTATACGTGGGGCCGCCCGGCAACTGTCCAGAATCGAGCGCGGCGTACACGACGAAAGGTTTGAAACTCGATCCCAGGTTGTACTGGCCCTGGATCGCTCGATTGACGAGAATCGACCGGTCAGGATCGTCAGTCCGAGGGAAGATCTGCGCGAATTTGTCACCCGACAACGTGGACGTGAACCAGCGGTTGTCGAACGTCGGATAACTCGCCAAAGCGAGGATCTCCCCCGTGTCGAAGTTCGACAGCACGACCGACCCGGCCGGCGCCTTGAGGTTCTGGCACTCGGGGAACTGAGGTTTGACCGGAAGGTCGTTCTCGTCCCGGGCCTGACACGTCTCGACGAATCGACGCAGTCGCAATTGCGTCTCGAGGGCCAGCTCGGCGTACTGCTGCAGGTCGAGGTCGATCGCCAACTGCAGATCCATTCCGGCGACCGGCTCGACCCGCTCGACTTCGCTCAGGATCGCCCCGCGCGAATCGACTTCGTACTTCACGAAACCAGGGGTCCCGCGCAGATACGGCTCGAAGATCTTTTCGACCCCGAATTGACCGACTCGTTCGTTGAGGTCGTAACCGAGATCGCGGTATTGATCCGCGTCGGACTCGGTGATGGCTCCGAGATAGCCGACGACGTGAGCCGCCAGCGGAGCGTACGGGTAGTCGCGGCGCCATTGATTCGTCACGTCGATGCCTGGAAAGTCTTCGACTCTCTCGATGAGATACAGCGCAACGTCTTCTCCGACGCCCTCTTTCAACGGCATGGGGAGCAACGGGCTGTACCGGTTGCTCTGGTAGCGGCCTTCCATGTCGGAGATCGGAAGATCGAGGACTGGCGAGAGTCGCGTGAACAGTTCGCGCCGAGCGTCGTCGTCGCGCATCGCCTCCCAGGCCACGGTGATGGTGAGGATCCGTTCGTTGTCGGCGAGAACTCGACCTTCGCGATCGAAGATACGGCCACGTTCGGGAAGCAGCTTGACAGTGCGGGTCTTGTTGGCTTGAACACGTTGTTCGAGAGCCGGCGCATCCACGACCTGGAGGAACCACATGCGCAGTCCGAGCACCGAGAACATCAGCGCCCCGATCGTGCCGATCGCGGCCAGACGGCTGGTCCGACGATCGCGGCTCACGCGAAGATCTCCGGCGGCGGCGCCAAACGCGCACGACGCTTGATGACGAGCCCCCAGCGCATCACGGGTGCGGCCAGCGGGACGACGAGAGCGTTGGCCAACGCCACGATGATGGCGACCTCGATCACCCGAGTCGTGAGCCAACCGTCGACGCCGACCCACGTGGCCACGACCGGGTACGCGAAGGTGGCGGCGGCCGAACCACCGGCGCCGATCAGTGCGTTGAGCCACCACGGATTGGCGACTGCGAGAGAGTTCGCATAGCCGGCGAGGAATCCGACCAGTCCGTAGACCAACGCCGTGAGGCCGAGCGGGCTCGAGAGAACCAGGTCGAACATCAATCCGAACATGAAGCCCGCCAGGGCTCCGCGCTCGGAACCACCAGAGATGCCCGCGCCGATCGACAACGCGAGCATGATCTGCAGCGCAATACCATCGAATTCGAGATCGGCGAGCAGGGTCGTCTGTACCACGAGTGCGATGAGTCCGATGAGAGTCAATCGAACCACCGGGCGGTTGATGAGTTCGATCATCGACTCACCGCCGGTTGATACAGCAACACGCGCACGAAGTTGAGCGTGGAGAGACGAGCGGTCAGGCGAACCTCGAGCACAGCACCCGAGGTGCCACTTCGCTCGACGATCTTGACGACCCGGCCGATCACGATGCCGCGTGGCGCGAGACTCTTCGACCCGCCCGCGGTGATGACGACGGCGCCCACCTTGATTTCACCGAAGCGCGAACTCTGATCGACGAACTCGACGCTCGGGGCGCGATCGGGACCGCGTCCTCGGAAGGCTCCGGTCTCGGCCGCCGGCAAGGCGTTGATGTCGACCACCGACGAAGGGGTCGGCTGGGTGGTGGGCGGAGCAACCGTGAGGACCGGGGCGATGGAAGTGACGACCGGAGCGATACTCGTCGACGGTGACGGCGTGATCGACGTGGACGTGATCGCGGCGGCCGCGCCCACCGGACTCGTGGTCGTGGGAGCCGTCGTGGTCGTTGTCGGTGTCGTCGTTGTGGTCGGCACGGTCGTGGTGGTCGGCACGGTCGTCGTGGTCGCAACCGGCTCGGGTTCGGGCAAGTTCAGAACTTGAACCGGGATCGCGTACGACACGTCGGTGGCCAACATCACGATCGATCGGTTGGCGAACACTTCGGTGACCTTGCCCACCAGACCGGCCGCATTCACGACCGGCATCCCGACGCGCAGGCCGTCACTGCTCCCCTGGTTGATCTCGACCGTCTGCGAGAAATTGGTCGGGCTCTCGCCCACCACTTGCGCGGTGATCGACGAGATGTCGGTGAGATCGTCGATGCCATTCAGAGCGAGAAGTTCCTGCGCGTCACGCGCGGTCGCCAGAGCCGCGATGAACGCGCCCTCTTGCTGATCGATGCGGTCCTGTAGACGCTCGTTCTCGGCTTCGAGATCGTCGTATTGCGTGATTCCACGCCACGCGTTGCCGATGGGACGCGTGATCACCCGGCCAGCGTCCTGCAGCGGCTGGAACACCGTGCCGAAAGCCCGCCGCACACCGTCGACCACGGCGTTGCCCTGTAGGTCGAGAGTGATCAGGAGAATGGACGAGAGAGCCAGCAGGACGACGGCTCGTCGTCGGCTCATCGAGAACATGGGGTCACTCGTCGGTCTGCGAGAGCATGCCGCGCATGGCCTCGATGTTCTCGAGTGCCCGACCCGAACCCAGAACCACCGAGTAGAGCGGATCGGGTGCGATGTTGATCGGCATCCCGGTCTCGTGAGCGAGACGACGATCGATGCCAGCGAGGAGTGCTCCGCCCCCGGTGAGGGTGATGCCGACATGCATGATGTCGGCGGCCAATTCGGGCGGGGTCTTGTCGAGGGTGGTGCGCACGGTGTCGACGATCGCCGACACCGGTTCGGCGAGCGCTTCGCGCACCTGCTCGGTGGACAGGGAGATGGTTCGGGGCAAACCGCTGATGAGGTCGCGACCGCGCACGTCGGCGGTCATCTCTTCCTCCATCGGCCAGGCCGAACCCATTTGGATCTTGATGTCCTCGGCAGTCCGCTCACCGACGGCGAGCGAGAACTCTTTCTTGAGGTACTGCATGACGGCTTCGTCGAGTTCGTCGCCAGCGACCCGCAACGATTGTGCGGTGACGATGCCACCCAGGGAGATGACGGCGACTTCGGTGGTGCCGCCGCCGATGTCGACGATCATGTTGCCGCTCGGTTCGTGCACCGGCAGATCGGCACCGATGGCCGCCGCCATGGGCTCTTCGATGATGTGCACGGGCTTGCGCGCCCCGGCGTACTCGGCGGCGTCCTGAACCGCGCGCTGTTCGACCCCGGTGATGCCGGACGGAACACAGATCACCATGCGGGGTTTGCTCCAGCGGCTGCTGTGCACCTTCTGGATGAAGTAGCGCAGCATCTTCTCGCAGACTTCGAAATCGGCGATCACGCCGTCCTTCAGCGGTCGCACGGCGCGGATGTGTCCGGGGGTCCGGCCCATCATGCGTTTGGCTTCCAGGCCCACCGCGACCGGGCGACCGTCGGCCACGTCGAGGGCGACGACCGAGGGTTCGTTGAGAACCACACCATGTCCCCGGACGTAAATCAGGGTGTTGGCGGTTCCGAGATCGATTGCGATGTCGCGGCCGAGGGCCAGCGGGTTGCTCCGGGCCATGACCGCACCTCCTCGCCCCGTGAGGGGGAAATGTTACAGATTCGGGAAGAAAATCCCGATCTCCCGCTCGGCCGAGGCCAGGGAGTCGGAACCGTGGACCAGGTTCTCGGTGAAGAGAATCCCCAGGTCACCACGGATGGTCCCGGGAGCCGCGGTACGCGGGTTGGTGGCTCCCATCATGGTGCGTACGACCTCCCAGGTGTTCTCGGGGCCTTCCACGACCAGCGCCACGACCGGTCCGCGCGACATGAAGGCCACCAGGTCGGCGTAAAAACCCTTACCCACGTGCTCTTCGTAGTGACGGGCCAAGGTGGCCGCGTCGAGCGTGCGCAGGTCGAGAGCCACCAGCTTCAGGTTCTTCGACTCGAAACGGCTGAGGATGGTTCCCACCAGGCCGCGCTCGACAGCATCGGGCTTCAACAGGACGAGGGTGCGATCGGACATGAGGATCGACGCTATCGGTCGAGTACGTGTGGCCGGGCCGCCCCCACCACGTAGAGGGAGCCCGTGACCAGAATCGCGTCGTCGGCACCGGCCTCGTGCCGGGCCTCGTCGAGCGCGGCTTCCACGGTGGCGACCACGCGCACGTCGTCGCACCCGATGCTGCGCGCAGCCTCGGCCAGTTCGGAGGCCGGTCGACCGCGCGGTGACGGAGCGGTGCAGCACACGACCACGTCGAATTCGTCGGCCCGGAGGGCCTCGAGCATCTCGACAGGTTCTCGACCGCGCAGGCACCCGACCACCAGGATGCGCCGACCGGCGGGATCGAAGTCTTCGAAGAACACACTCGCACACACGTCGCCGCCGGCCGGGTTGTGTGCGCCGTCGACGATCACCAAGGGTTGATGATCCAGCAACTCGAAACGGCCCGGCATGATCACCGAGGCCATGGCTTCGGCGATCACGTCGTCGTCGAGAGGGCGGGCGAAGAACGTTTCGACTGCCGTGATGGCCACCGCTGCGTTGTCGGCCTGGTGCCGACCGTGCAGCGGCACGAACACGTCGGGGTAGATGGTGGTGGGAGTTCGCACCACGACGAGACGACCACCGAGTGCGAGTTCGTTGGCGTCGACGGCGAAGTCGGTGTCGCGCACGAGCAACGATGTGCCGCCGGCCGCCCGGAAGATCTCGATCATCTCTGGATCGGTTTCACCGGTGACGACGGCCGAAGCCGACTTGATGATTCCCGCCTTCTCGCGCGCGATGTGGGCGCGCGTCGGTCCGGCGAACTCCATGTGATCGAGACCGATGTTGGTGATGACCGCCACCTGAGCGTCGGCCACATTGGTGGCGTCCCATCGACCGAGCAGTCCGACTTCGATCACCATCACATCGACGGCCTGATCGGCGAACCAGCGGAACGCCGCCGCAGTACAGGTGTCGAAATAGCCGGGCCGAACCCCGGCGATGATCTCGAGATCGGCGATCGCACCCACTTGCTCGCCGAAGTCGTGATCGGAGATCTGAACGCCGTCGATCATCATGCGTTCGTTGACGCGCTCGAGGTGCGGACTGGTGTACGTACCCACCCGAAGGCCGCTGGCCACGAGCAAACGGGTGATCATCTGGGCGGTCGAGCCCTTGCCGTTGGTGCCGGTGATGTGAATGACCGGAGCGCAATGTTGCGGATCGCCCATGGCGGCGCAGAGACGCTCGATCGTGGCCAGAGAAGGCGACTCGATTCGGCCGGTCTTCTCGTAGGTGGCGTGTTCGTCGAGGTAGTCGAGCGCTTGCTGGTAGTCCATCAACTCGCAGCGCGGCGCGGCCGCTGCGAACGCACCGCGGCGCGGGGCACCAGCGTGGGCGGAACCTTGGCGGTGACCGTGTCGGCATCGACGACCACGCGGGCCACGTCGTTGCGGCCCGGCAGCTCGTACATCGTGTTGAGCAATGCGTCTTCGAGAATCGCGCGCAGACCACGCGCGCCAGTACCGCGCTTGAGCGCGAGTTCAGCAACCGCATTGAGCGCCGACTCGGTGAGTTCGAGTTCGACGTCTTCGAAGTCGAAGAACTTCTGGTACTGCTTCACGAGCGCGTTCTTGGGTTCGACGAGGATCTTCACCAAGGCATCCATGTCGAGGTTCTGCACCGCACCGACCATGGGCAGTCGACCCACGAACTCGGGGATGAGCCCGAACGCCAAGAGGTCTTCAGGGAGCACCTGCGAGAACAACTCGCCGGGATCTTTTTCGGCCTTGCTACGCACCGTGGCGTGGAAGCCGACTCCCTTGTGGCCGATGCGCTGCTCGATGATCTTGTCGAGGCCGGCGAACGCACCACCGCAGATGAAGAGCACGTTGGTCGTGTCGATCTGAATGAATTCTTGGTGTGGATGCTTGCGGCCACCCTGCGGAGGAACCGAGGCCACGGTGCCTTCCAGGATCTTGAGCAGCGCCTGCTGCACACCTTCACCCGATACGTCACGGGTGATGGACGGGTTCTCGCTCTTACGCGCGATCTTGTCGATCTCGTCGATGTAGATGATGCCTGTCTCGGCCTTCTTCACGTCGAAGTCGGCGGCCTGGATGAGCTTCAAGAGAATGTTCTCGACGTCTTCGCCCACGTAGCCGGCCTCGGTGAGCGCGGTGGCGTCAGCAATGGCGAACGGCACGTTGAGCATGCGCGCGAGAGTCTGAGCCAGGTGCGTCTTGCCGCAGCCGGTGGGCCCGAGGAGAAGGATGTTGCTCTTGGCCAGTTCGACTTCGTCGCGCTTCGCGAGAACGTTGTCCTTCTGGTATTGAATGCGTCGGTAGTGGTTGTAGACGGCGACGGCCAGAACCTTCTTGGCCTGGGTCTGGCCCACCACGTACTCGTCGAGGAACGTACAGATCTCGCGCGGATTCGGGAGATCGTCCATCTTCAAGTCGGAGGCTTCACTGACCTCTTCCTCGATGATCTCGTTGCAGAGATCGATGCACTCGTCGCAGATGTAGACGCCAGGGCCGGCAATGAGCTTCTTGACCTGCTTCTGCGATTTACCGCAGAACGAGCATTTCAAGATTTCGCCGGTGTCACCGAATTTCGCCACGTCTACCCTCCTTCGGGTTCACAGTCTGACGGATGGCCGACCCTGTTGTCGGCGATTTGCGTCAAGACCTTGAACAGAACCCCGAAAGACGCAGGTCAGCGGATGGGTCCGCCTCGGTCGACGACCGCGCGGCTGGAGATCACGTCGTCGATGATTCCGTACTGGAGCGCCTCAGATGCTTCCATCACGAAGTCACGATCGGTGTCGGCATGGATGCGCTCGATCGGCTGTCCGGTGTGGCGAGCCAGAATTTCTTCGAGCAGATCGCGCATACGGAGGATCTCCTTGGCGGCGATCTCGAGATCGGTCACCTGTCCGTAACCGACCTGACCGTACGGCTGGTGCAAGAGCACACGGCTGTGCGGCAGAGCGAGACGCTTGCCCTTTGTTCCGGCGGCGAGCAGAACGGCAGCGGCGCTGGCCGCCTGGCCGAGACAGATGGTGGCGATGTCGTTCTTGATGAACTGCATCGTGTCGTAGATCGCGAACAGCGCGGTGATGTCGCCACCAGGGCTGTTGATGTAGATGTTGATGTCCTTGTCGGGGTTCTCGCTCTCGAGATGGATGAGCTGAGCGCAGACGAGGTTGGCGATCGTGTCGTCGATGGGGGTGCCGAGGAAGAGAATGTTCTCCTTCAGCAACCGGCTGTAGAGGTCGTAGGCCCGCTCACCGCGGTTGGTCTGCTCGACGACCGTGGGAACGTAGTAGTTGAACGCATCGAGATTCATGAGTCGGTCCCGTCGTGGTCGTGCTGATGGTCGTGGTCGTGCTGGTGATCGGCAGCCGAGTGGCCGACCACAGTGTCGCTGTCCAGTGTGGCACCGGAGGGGTCGACATACGTGACGTTGTGCACGAGCCAGTCGAGGGCCTTGCTCTTGGAGATCTCGGCCGCCAGGTCGACGAGCGCGTCGTTCGCCTGATACGCGGCGCGCACCTGGTCGACGGTGATCAACTTGGGCTTCTTTTTCGATCCCGACATCATCTGCTGACGGATGGCGTCATCGTTCGAACGGTCGGCGATTCCGGCCAGTTCACGTTCGACGTCGTTGTCATCGGCCTGAAGTCCTTCGGCTTCCACGACGGCGCGCAGAGCCAGATCGACTTTGGCCGCCTTCACGGAGGCCGGACGGAACGATTCGACGAACGTGGCCGGCTCCTGACCGGTCGCCTGCAGCCACTGCTCGAGGTCCATTCCCTGCGACGCGAACTGGCGAACGACGTTCTGAACCCGACGTTGCAGATCGGCCGACACCATCGACTCGGGAGCATCGACCGACACGAGTTCGACCAATGCGTCGGTGACCTTCTCGACCAGCGAGTTGCGGACCTGGTTCCAGCGAGCCTCGGTCATGCGCTCGGCAACCGACGCCTTCCAGGCGGCAATGGTGTCGAAACCTTCGACGTTGGCGGCAACCCACTCGTCGGTGAGATCGGGAACCACGAGCTCTTGAACCGACGTCACCTTGACCACGAAGTCGGCGGGTTCTTCGGTGCCGTTGGGGGTGTCGGTGAATGTGAGTTCGGCTCCGGCCGACGCCCCGGTCAACTTGTCGTCGAACTCGGGTGATACCCACTTCTTGCCGATCTCGTACGACCAGTCGTCGACCGCGAGGCCGGCGACCGGTGCGCCATCGCGTGAGCCGACGAGATCGACCACCACGAAGTCGCCGACTCCGGCTGGACGTGACACGTCGGTGAGTGTTCCCTGGCGACGGAGTTCGGCGGTCACCACGTCGTCGATGTCGGCATCGGACACCGTGGGCGCATCGATCTCGACGCGCAGGCCGGCGTAGCCGGGCACGGTCACGACCGGTCGAACCTCGCAGGTGGCCTTGAACGTGACCGGACCGGCGAGCTGACCACCCGTGATCTCGATCTCAGGGGTGGCGATGATGTCGACGTCGTTCTCGCGCACTGCGCGGGCGAGATATTGCGGGATCGAATCCTGGAGGGCCTGACCGCGCGCCGCTTCGAGACCGATACGGGCTTCGAGCACCTTGCGCGGTGCCTTGCCCTGACGGAAGCCGGGGAGACGGAGATCGCGGCCGATCTTGGAGAGCGCAGCGTCGATGTCGCGGGAGAAGTCGGCCTCGTCGATTTCGACGGAGAGCACGACCTTGTTGCCCTCGTGGGCTTCACATGTCGTTTTCACAGGGTGCGAAGTGTACCGGCGGCCCGAAACGTGCGCCCCGCCCCGCCATGCGCCAAGATGGACACCATGACGACGTGGAAGCCCCATGCCCTCGCCAAGCCCCACCCGAATCAGCTCGACCTCCGACTGCGCGACAAGGTCGTGGCCTCCGTCGATCTGGCCGACGTGCCGGCGGGCACCGAAGGGCGAGTTCTCCTCGCCAACGGCTTCAACTGGCAGCGATACCGCGTGCAATTCGTGAACGGTGTGGAGTTGGGTGACCTCGACGGTCGGCACATCGCCCCCATCGGGCGCGCCGCCAAGCGTCTTCGTAAAGCCCAGCGCTGAACGTGTCGTCACTACGCCACCGGTTCCCTGCCCTGGCCGGTTCGGCCGGAGAGTGGGCGCGTTTCGACGGACCATCGGGAACTCAAGTGGTCGACGTGGCCATCACGGCCATGACCGATTGGATGACCTCGGGCAGCACCGCAGCCGCCGGTGGGCCGTTCGCCGCGGCACAAGAATGCCAGGCGCTGCTCGACCGCACTCGCGTGACGCTGGGACAGTTGTTCGGAGCCGATCCGGCCGGATTCAGTTTCGGCACGAACACCACCACGTTCAACATGGCGTTCGCCAATGCCGTCAGCGAGACGCTTCGTCCGGGTGACCGCATCGTCGGAACACGACTCGATCACGATTCCAATGT
>Ga0315901_10003284_pt1 | contig 21135 bp, 21 predicted proteins | sample LakEriMetagenome_10_FD_203761 | JGI IMG/M metagenome (GOLD analysis project Ga0315901, IMG submission 203761) | Freshwater fungal communities from buoy surface, Lake Erie, Ohio, United States - Buoy 2 MA116 | ecosystem: Environmental > Aquatic > Freshwater > Lake | place: USA: Lake Erie, Ohio... | reverse complement strand
GGGCGTCGGCCGAGCAGGTTCGGAACCCGCCGCCCGAGATTCGGACTCGCGGGTGGGTCCGGTCGTGCGCCGTCAGGGAAGCAGGTCGACGGTGTCGCCGACGCGTACGGTGCCCGCTCGGTTCACGTTCGCGTAGGCGCCGAGGCAGGCGAAGTCGCCGAAGCCGCCGAAATCCCGACGGTTGTGCCGGGCGATGGCCTGCAGGACGGTCTTGTCGTCCTCGAGGCCGGGCTGGGCGAGGGTGGTCATCACGCACCTCGGGGCGGCGTCGCCGAAGGTGACCTCCGCGGTGCCGATGCGGGCGCGCAGGCCGGACCAATCGTTCTCGACGAACGACGTCGCTTCGTCAGGGGCGCGGTGGTGATCGATGACGATGCCGGGGCGGAAGCGCTGGATCGTGAGCGTCGGCGCCGGTGCGAGTGAGCGGAGGTGGTGGAGGCTGGTGGTGGTGAGCACGTGGAGGGGCGCCAGGTCGGCGAAGCTGCCGGCGGGGAGCGGGAGGTCGACGGAGACGCCCGAGAGCGCGAGGCCCTCGATCTCGGGCCATTCGCTCGTGTACACCTCCGGGTCTGTGCCGACCGTGTCGATGCGCACCGGGAGGTCGAGGAGATCGGTGAGCGCAGCGTCGAGCTGGGGTCGGTCGGCGTGGATGTCGTAGGTGGTGTCGCCGACGGTGACGGTGACGGTGTCACCGGACGTGACGGCGCGGCACGTGAGCAGCAGGCGGCCGAGCCGGGGCCGCTTGGCGCTCACGATGGTGCCGGTGGAGAGGTCGCGCAGCGCGAAGCGGCGGTCACCGACGATGCCGTGCTCGTCGAACTCGACGCTGTCCACCTGCTCGCCCTGCATCGACTTGACGGGATGGCGCCACAGCTCGGCGATCGTGCCGAGCCCGGAGCCGGTGGTGGGTGCGTCGGGTGAGGTCATGACGGGGTGCCTTTCGTTCGTGATCCGCGGGTGCGGCGTGCGGGGCGGGCCGGTGGTTCGCCGTCGGTCGGTGCGAGCATCGCGCCGGTGAGGAGCGAGAGCTGGTCGGCGATGCGACGTGCGCGTTGCTCGCCGGAGGCCGCGAACATCGCCGCCTCGTTGATCGCGCCGAGCAGCAGCGGCGCGACCATCCTCGGCTCGGCACCGGGAGCGAGGCGACCCGTGCGGTGCAGCTCGTCGAGCAGCTCCACGATCAGGCCGAGGGAGCGGCCTCCGTCGAGTGCGCGCCAGCGGGTCCAGCCGAGGGCGGTCGGCGCCTCGACGAACACGATGCGCTGCACGACCGGGTCGGCGGCCAGCGCGTCGAGTACGGCCGGCCCGAGACGCAACAGCCGCTCGCTCGGGGTCGTGACGGTGGACAGGGCCTCCTGTGTCGCTGCGACCAGCGCTGCGCCGGCCTGCTCGAGAACGGCCTCCATCACCTCGGTCATGTTCGCGAAGTGGTGATACAGCGCACCGCGCGTGACGCCGGCGGCCTCCGTGAGCGAGGTGGTGGTGACCACCGAGTAGCCGAGGCGCGAGAAGAGGTCGGTCGCGACCTCGACGAGGTGCCGTCGTGTGGCCTGCGCCTGTGCCTGGCGGAGCGTGCTCATCCCGGTCGACGGTAGCACCTTGACATGCAAGCTGTATTTCACATACAAAGTGTATGTGAATTCGGACCAGATTCGCTCGCTCGCTCGCCCCCGGCGCCCCCGGCGCTTCAGGTTCGTCCGTTTCGCGCGACTCCGAGGTTCCGTCGCAGAGATAGATTGATCAGATGGTCAATCTGCTCGAGGTGCGGCGATGACCGCGGTTGCGGCGGATCGGGACGTCCATGGTGAGCGCCTCGGCGGGCAGGTGGAGCATCTCGACGCAGCTCTGCCGGGCCCAGGTGATCAGTTGGCTGCGAGGGAACGAATCGTTGAGGGCCGCCTGGATCGCCAATCCGTCGATCGCAGCGGTGATCCGCCACGCGGCGTGCTTCGGTTCGGCGTGGTGGAAGACCCCGGATCGACACCCGGCGGCGACGATGTCCGTGACCATCTGCTCCCAGTTCGCGGTCACCCGTTGGGTCGCCGCTCGCATGCTCGGACTCCGCACCGCCTCTGCCCAGGCGTCGAGCCACATGAGGTACGACCTCCGGTTGGTCGGAGTGAGCGGGGCATACACGTGGAGCAAGGCCCACAACTGTCGGAGCGGGTCGTCGTGCTGGGCGATGACCGCACGCATCGCGCTGAGGTCGTCGTTGGCCGCGGTCTCGAAGGACTCGGCGACGAGCTCGTCGCGGGTCGCGAAATAGTGGAAGGCCAACCCCGGACTCACGCCCGCTGCGTTCGCGACCTGGCGCATCGTCACTCTGGAGAATCCGTCCGTCGCAGCGATCGACCGTGCGGCATCGACGAGCGCTCGCCGGCAGTCCTCGCCGTCGCTGCGGGTCGGGCGGCCGGAGCGGTTGACGGTGGGCATGGGCCGATTCTGTCAACGGCTCCGGGGTTCGCGGCGCATCGCATCAGAGGGCAGGTTGACGCCGGTGCTGTCCGCATCCCGGTTCGTCGCGAACGGCGGGTCGCTCGCGACGTCGAGCACGTCCACACCCACCGGGAGGTGGCCTCGGCGCTCGTGGACGCGCTCGCCGGTCGCCCCGAGCTGTCGCACAGGAGATCCTCGTGACATCGCACCCTGCTGCTCGGCCCTCCGAGCGTGAGGTCACCCGGGTCGCCGTCGACCCGTCGGTGGATGCCGACGTCGACGTCGATGTCGACGTCGACGTCGTGGTCGTCGGTGCCGGGCTGTCCGGGCTGACCGCAGCCCGCGATCTGTCGGCTGGAGGGTTGTCCGTCTGCGTCGTCGAGGCGAGGGACCGACTCGGGGGGCGCACCCTGGTACGTCGCTTCGCCGGGACCGACGAACTCGTCGAGTTCGGTGGCACCTGGGTGATCCCCGACTCGCATCCCTGCGTCGTCGAGGAAGCGGCCCGATACGGATCCGGAGTCCGTCCGGCCGCGGCGATCCGACATCCTGCGATGATCCTCGGCGGTCGCCGGTTCGAGGGCGACCTTCCGCCGGAAGAACGGCGCCGTCTGGTCGATGCGGTCCGCGCCGCAGCCTCCGCGATGAGCGACGACGAGCTCGACGGGTCGCCGCTCGACCTCGTCGCTCGTGCGCAGCTCTCGACGGCGCAACACGACTACCTCACGGCGTTCCTGCGGTTCATCAACGGCTGCGACCTCGATCGACAGTCGGGCCTCGATCTGTGTTCGGACGACGTCGTGCTCGACGATCCCGACTACTTCTCCCACGTCATCGACGGGACGACCGCCGTGCTGGTCGAGGGCATCGCAGGCGACGTTCGGGGCACGATCCACCTCGGCTGGACCGCGACCTCGATCGACGACCGGGGCGATCACGTCGTGGTGTCGTCCGACCGTCACGAGGTGGTACGCGCTCGATGCGTCGTGCTCGCCGTCCCGGTCAACGTGTGGTCGCGCATCACCTTCACGCCACCGTTGCAGGGCGCTTCACGGGCGATGGCCGAACTGGGTCAGCCCGGCTGCTCCGTGAAGGTGTGGATGGTCGTCCGTGGTGCACCGCCTGCGTTCCGGGGCTTCGGGGTGACGGACGGTGCACTCGTCTACGTTCGCACCGAGCGCGAGCTGGGGGACGGGACGTCCTTGATGGTCGGGTTCGGATGGGACCCCACGTTGCTCGCCGTCACCGACCCACCCACGATGACCTTGCACCTCCGTGAGTTCCTGCCGCACGCCGAGGTCATCGCGACCGATCTCGTCGACTGGAATGCGGAGGTGGAGTCGAGCGGCACGTGGTACTCGCGGCCCTCGAATCAGGGATCGCTGGTGGGCGAGTTCTTCGGCGAGTCCTCCGGTCGACTGGTGATCGCCGGTTCCGATGCTGCGCCAGCCGAGTTGCACCCGGGGAGCATCGAAGGGGCGTTGGCCATGGGGCGCCGTGCTGCGCGGGAGGTGCTGGCCATCATCGGATCCGTCGGCTCATAGATTGATCTACTGTTCAATCTGTGCACCTCGCCCGACACGATCGCACCGGTTCCCCATGACGTCGAACGAGCCGGTTCCGGTGTGGGGTCGTGCCCCGCGACGTGCGGTGCGCGATCCGCTCGACGGGCCGAGCACGGCCGATGTGGTCATCGTCGGCGGCGGCTTCACGGGGTTGTGGACGGCGCACCACCTGAGCAGACGCTCGACGTCCAGGCGGATCGTCGTCCTCGAGGCCGAGCACGTCGGATTCGGTGCATCGGGTCGCAACGGCGGATGGCTGTTCCCCGGCGTGCCGGGCAATCCTCACACGTTCGAGCGTTCACGCGGGCCGGGATCGGCTGAGGCGATGGAGGAAGCGATCGTCGCCGCGTACCGGGACGTGGTGACCACGATCGAGGCGAACGAACTCGACGTCGATCTCGTCGAGGGCGGGCAGTTGTCCGTCGCGACCAACCGGGCGCAGCTGCGCCGCCTCCGTGACCAGGTCGCAGCCTCGTCGCGCTCGCGACTCGTCGAACTCGACGGCGACTCGTTGTCCGCACGGGTTCGTGTCGATGGCGCGATCGGGGCGACGTTCGACCCGCTCGGTGCGTCGGTCCATCCGCTCGAGCTGGTGACCGGTCTGGCGGACCTCGTCGCTCACGCCGGTGTGGTCGTGCACGAACGGAGTCGTGCGACCTCGATCGAACCCGGGCGCGTCCTGACGGAGCGAGGCAGTGTGGACGCTCCCGTGATCGTTCGGGCGACCGAGAGCTACACGGGGCAGTTCCGCGATCACCGGCGGACCTGGATGCCACTGACCTCCTCGATGCTGCTGACAGCGCCGCTGCCCGACGCCGCCTGGGACGAGATCGGGTGGGACCGGCGCGAGCTGCTCGGCGACGGAGCACATGCCTATCTCTACGCGCAGCGCACCGCCGACGGTCGGATCGCGCTCGGCGGTCGCGGTGTCGAGTACACGTTCGGCTCCCGCATCGACCCGACCCCGACCATCTCGGGTGGTTCGTCCGATCGCCTCCGTCACGCGCTGCACGCTCTGTTCCCTGCAACCAGATCGGTCGCCATCGATGCGTCGTGGAGCGGCACCCTCGCCGTTCCTCGCGACTGGTGTGGCGGCGTCGGTTTCGATCGACGATCAGGACTCGGTTGGGCGGGAGGGTACGTCGGACACGGTGTTGCCGCGAGCAACCTCGCCGGCCACACGCTCGCCGACCTGATCGACGGCGAGGTCACCGGTCGGACCCAGTTGCCATGGGTCGACCACGTCTCGCGACGGTGGGAGCCCGAACCGCTCCGCTGGCTCGGGGTGCACGGCCTGTACGCCGCGTACCGCCACTCCGACCGGCGCGAGGCCGCCGGTGCACCGCGAACGCCTCGGCTCGGCCGACTCGCCGATCGAATCTCCCGCCGATACGACTGACGACCGGGTCGGCCGGCACCCCTGCCCGGCACCGTGATCGGACGCGGACGACCCGGGAACCGCTTCTGTGTCGCCGTCCCGGGCGGAACGATCGCTGTGCGGTGACGCACGACGTCATCGAACAGGTGCGAGGTCGACGTCCGGGGTTCGGGGCGGTCGCGATCGGTGCCGACATCGAGGTGCTCCACGCGGACGCCGACTTCGAGACCCTCGCCCGTCACGCCGACCTGCGGACCCATCCCGCCTCGCCGCGCTGACGTTCGTACGTGCGTGTCGCGGTGCGGGTGGGCGGTTCGTCGCCGGCCGCCCTGCGCTGAGCGTCCCCGTGCGCTCCCTGCGGTCAGCCCCAGACGCTGATCACCGACGTCGGTCGGAGGCGGAGGACGACGATGTCGTCGTCCTTCCAGGCGTCGCGGAGCTCAGCGGCTCGGGGAGTTCCCCCTTCGTAGCGGTCGATCATGCGACGAGTGGTCGTCTGCGCCGGGTCGTCCTCGACCGTGATCGTGCCCCGGATGAGGTAGCCATGGGCGTCGGTTCGGTCGCCGCCGATCGTCACGCCTGCGTTCGGGTTCGCGAGCGCGTTCCGGGTCTTGGTCGCCGTGCGGTCCGACACGAAGATGACGTCGTGGGCGCCATCCGCGGTGGGCTCGAGATCGAACCAGATCGGCACGTTGTGCGGGAAGCCGTCGCGGCCGATGGTGGCCAGACGTGCGAAGCGGGCTTCGGCGAGGAAGGCGAGGGCGCGGTCGTCGAACACACGGTCATCATGCCAGTCGCACAGAACGACCGATCGATCGCGCCATGTGGGGACACAGAAGACCGCCGGCAGCCCTGCGCCGCGAATCCACGAGCGGTTGGGGCGGCGTCGTGTGCGAGCCTGCCGGCATGAGCTCGGACGAGCATCGGTTGGAGGGCGGCTGGCAGACCGAGGTGCGTCGTCGCGCCGACGTGGTGCTGCGGTCGGCCGGGCCCCAGTCGGCGACGGTGATCGCGCTGCTGCGACATCTCGCCGACGAGGGGTTCGACGCAGCGCCACGGCCGGTGGACGGCGGGTTCTCGTCCGACGGCCGCGAGCAGGTGACGTTCGTCGAGGGGGAGAGCCCCCACCCGCTCGCTTGGTGCGACCAGGCGGCGTGGCACATCGGCCGACGACTGGCGGAGCTCCACCGCATCGCGTCGCGGTTCCGTCCGGATCGGCCGGTGTGGCGGCCGTGGTTCGCCCGCTCCTTGCCCGGCACGAAGCCGGTCGTCGGGCACGGTGACCTCGGGCCGTGGAACGTCATCGCTCGAGATGGCGTGCCGGTGGCCTTCATCGACTGGGACAACGCCGGCCCGGTGGACGCGCTGTGGGAGCTCGCCCAGGTGGTGTGGCTGAACGCGCATCTCCACGACGACGACGTGGCCGACCTCAACCAACTGGGCTCCCCGTCCGACCGGGCGCGCCAGGCGGCGGTCCTGCTCGACGGCTACGGGCTCGCTCGTGCGGATCGGGTCGGCTTCGTGGATCGGATGATCGAGTTCGCGATCCGTGCGGCGCGCGACGAGGCGGTGTCGTCGCAGGTCGGTCCCGAGACCCCGAGCCCGTCGCCGCACGGCTTCCCGCTGCTGTGGGCCGTCACCTGGCGAGCGCGCAGCGCCGCCTGGATGCTCGACCACCGGGCCGTCCTCCAGACGACGATCGAACGATCCGCTGACTGAACTTCGACGCCGGGGTCTGCTCGCGCGGATGACCATGCTGCCCATGACACCTGCCGACCACGAGGCGGCCGCAGCGATGTACCGCTCGACCGCCGAGCCGCAGGCGTTCCACCTGTCGGCGGCCGACGTCCCCGTCATCGACGGCGGATCCGGCGCGACCGTGCGAGTGGTCGTCGGGGTCGCCTCGCGCCCTCGTTCTGAGCCGACCGGAGCGCCGGCTCGGCACCCGGTCAGCTGATGAGGGCGAGCGCCTGGGTGAGCAGGCTCACGGTGTGGGCGTGCAGTTGGTCGCCGATGTCCTTCGGGGCCTGCCCGGCACAGGCCCGCGCGTGCGTGCCCTCGAGGATGAGGCCGAGGCGGTAGCAGGCGAGCACGTGGAACCAGGTGACGTCGTCGAGCGGTCGGTCGACCTGTGCGGCGTAGCGGGCGATCACCTCGTCCGGTGACGGCAGGGCCGTGGCGTCGAGTGCCATGTGGCCGTCGCTCGCGGTGGGCCAGGTGGCGAGGAGGTGACCGAGGTCGAGCAGCGGGTCGCCGATGGTGACCAGCTCCCAGTCGACGATCGCTGCGAGGCGCGGCTCGTCGAAGCGCATCAGGACGTTCGCGAAGTGGAAGTCGCCGTGGATGAGGCCCGGGCGCGTGTCGGTGGGGCGGTGCCGGTCGAGCCATGCGCCGACCTCGTCGACCCCGGGGATGTCCGGGCCGGGGTAGCCGGGCAGCTCGGCATAGCCGTCGAGCTGCTTGCGCCACCGACCGACCTGGCGCTCGGCCCACCCGTCCCACTTGCCGAGGTCGCGAAGGCCGACGGCGACGTGGTCGACCGAGCCGAGTGCGGCGATGGCGTCCGCCATCGACAGGCCCATCGCGTGCTGCCAGTGCGGATCGGTGCGGTAGGGCCCGTCGGGCAGGCCGAGTCGGGCGTTGAAGCCGTCGACCGGCTCCATCAGGTAGAACGCGGCGCCGAGCACCTCGGGGTCGGGTTCGGCGGCGATCAGGCCCGGATGGGGTACGGAGGTCTCGGCGATGGCGGCGAGCACCCGCGCCTCGCGTCGCATGGTCTCGTCGCTGTTGGCGCGCTTGTGGAACGGTGGCCGGCGCAGGACGTACGAGCGACCGGCTCGGGTGAACCGCAGCAGCACGTTCTGCGTGCCACCTGCGATCAGCTCGTGGTCGGTGAGCTCACCATCACCGAGCCCGCGAGCGTCCATCCACGTCCGCAGCACGCCGAGATCGACACCGGGCACCTCGAGCGGGGTCACCATGCCCGGCAGTCTGTCCGATCGGCGTCGTCCGTCGTGAGCCGGATGGTGACGAGCAGCCGGTGTCGTGCCGCGGCGGTGGTATCTGGTACGACCGGAGGTGACCGCTGCGTGCGTCCGGTGCGACGTGCGCGAGGTGAGCCGGAGGTGGACGTGGGACCCGACGACGGGATCGACTTCGATGCGGACGCGCTGCGCGAGCGGTACCGGCGCGAGCGCGACAAGCGCCTGCGAGCCGACGGCGTCGACCAGTACCGCGAGGCCAGCGGCGAACTGGCCCGCTACGTGGAGGTCGACCCGTACGTGCCCGCCCCGGTGGAGCGCGACCCGGTGCACGAGGACGTCGACGTCGCGATCGTCGGCGGCGGGTTCAGCGGCCTGCTCGCCGCGGCCCGCCTGATCGAGCGAGGGGTCGACGGGTTCCGCATCGTGGAGTCGGGTGCCGACTTCGGCGGCACCTGGTACTGGAACCGCTACCCGGGCGCGCAGTGCGACACCGACGCCTACTGCTACCTGCCGCTGCTCGAGGAGCTCGGCTACATGCCGAAGGAGAAGTACGCGTACGCGGACGAGATCTTCGAGCACTCGCAGCGGATCGGCCGCCACTACGGGCTCTACGAGCGCACGCACTTCTCCACCCGCGTCACCACGATCGAGTGGGACGACACGATCGCCCGGTGGCACCTGCGCACCGACCGCGGCGACGACGTCCGTGCCCGTTTCGTGGTGTCCGCGCTCGGGCCGATGTCGCGGCCGAAGCTGCCCGGCATCCCCGGGCTGGAGACCTTCCGCGGCCACTCGTTCCACACCGGGCGCTGGGACTACGCCTTCACCGGCGGCGACTCCACCGGCGGCATGACCCGTCTCGCGGACAAGCGGGTCGCGGTGGTCGGCACCGGCGCGTCCGCGATCCAGAGCGTGCCGCGCCTCGCCCGCGACGCGCAGCACGTGTTCGTGTTCCAGCGCACGCCGTCGTCGGTCGACTTCCGTCGCAACCGACCCACCGATCCCGACTGGTGGTCGTCGCTCGGTCCCGGCTGGCAGCGGCAGCGACGCGAGAACTTCGACGCGATCTCGATGGGCCGAGCCGTCGACGTCGACCTCGTGGACGACGGGTGGACCGACATCTTCCGGTCGATCTCGTCGCCGAAGGGCGAGAACCGGCCGCGCACGCGTGAGGAGCGCGACCGCATCGTGGAGCTCACCGACATGCGCAAGATGGAGGAGATCCGCCGGCGTGTGGACGACACCGTGGCCGACCAGCAGACCGCCGAGTTGCTGAAGCCGTACTACCGCGTGATGTGCAAGCGGCCGACGTTCAACGACGAGTACCTGGCGTGCTTCAACCGGCCGAACGTCACGCTCGTCGACGTGAGCGAGAGCAAGGGCGTCGAGCGGATCACCGAGCGGGGTGTGGTGGCGAACGGGCAGGAGTACGAGGTCGACCTCATCGTCTACGCCTCGGGCTTCGAGACCTCACCCGACCTGCGTCGCCGCACGGGCGTCGACCTCGTCGGTCGTGACGGCGTGCACTACGACGACCTGCGCCGCCAGGGCTTGCGGACGCTGCACGGCTTCTGCACCCGGGGGTTCCCGAACCTGTTCTCCATCGGCATCTCGCAGAACGCGTTCAGCGTGAACATGACGTCGATGTTCGACGACCAGGCGCGTCACATCGCGTACATCCTCGCGGAGGCGATGGCCCGCGGCGCCCGGACGGTGGAGCCCACCGTGGAGGGCCAGGACGCCTGGGCCGCCGAGCTCACCCCGCCCAGCTCGGGCGGCGACGGCAGCGGTGGGTTCCTGAAGTCGTGCACCCCCGGCTACTACAACAACGAGGGCCGCTCCACCGGCGGCAACTCGTTCCTCGGCGCCTACCCGCGCGGCATCGGTGCCTTCAACCGACTGCTCGAGGAGTGGCGCGACGCCGGCGATCTCGCCGGCCTGGAGCTCACCTTCGAGTCGTGACACCGCGCCGCGCGGTGATTGATCTGTATAGTGCAGATCAATGGATCTGACGCTCCGTTCGGACGACGGCCCGCTCTACGAACAGATCGCGCGCAGCGTGCGGGCGGCGGTGGCGAGCGGCGAACTCTCCAGAGGCGACCGCCTGCCGTCGGCGCGCGACCTCGCGGACGGTCTGGGCGTGAGCTATCACACCGTGCTGCAGGCCTTCGAGGTGCTGGCGGCGGAGGGAGTGATCGACGTGCGCCGCGGACGGGGCGTGCTGGTCGCGGCCGCGCCCGATCAGCAACGGCTCCACAACCTGGCACGTGATCTGATGGCCGAGGCCCGCCGGCAGGGGTTGTCGAGGGCGGCGGTCCGCAAGATCGTGGAGCAGTACGGATGAGCCCCGGACCGATGTGGATCGGCCGTGCGTACAGCCACCCGATCGCCGTGATCGCGGGCGCGGCGGCCGTCGTCGTCGTGACGGCGATCCGCCCCGCCCGGGTCGGCGTCCTCGCTCCTGCACTGTTCGCCTGCGCGGTGGTCGGTCTGTTCAGTCGTGTCACGGTGACCGTCGACCGTCGTGGCTTGATCATCCGGTATTCGTGGGTCGGTGCGCCCCGGACGCGGGTGGCGCTCGACGGCATCGTCGGTGCCGACGTCGTCGACGTCCGGGCCTGGCGGTATCTCGGATGGGGGTACCGGGGGAGCAGGATGCTGCTCGGCACGGCCGCCGTCGTCGTGCGCTCCGGCGAGGCGCTGCGGATCACCGACCGGCGAGGCCGGCGGCTGTCGGTCACCGTGGACCATGCAGCGGGTGGTGTCGAGGTCATTCGTTCGCTCCTCGGACGAGCCGCGGAGTCCAGTGGCGGTGGCCGCTGATGCGCCGCGTGCTGATCTGCGCCGTGATGGTCCTGGGATCCGTGGGGTGCTCGTCGGACGCCCCGACGTCCACGCCCGCTCCGCCCACCACGGAGCGGCCGGCCGACACGACCACGTCGATCGGCGCCGCACCGACCTCGACGGGCGGGATCGGTGGCGTCGACGAGCGCACCGTCGTCATCGACGGAACCGGTGGCACCACCGCGGCGACCTACGCCCAGGCGGTGTCGACGGGCCCGCATCCCGCCTTCGTGCTGATCGCGGGCAGCGGCCCGACGGATCGCGACGGGAACAACCCGCTCGTGCCGGGTCGCATCGACAACCTTCGTTCATTGGCCGCGCAGCTCGCGGAAGCGGGGATCAGCAGCGTGCGCTTCGACAAGATCGGCGTCGGTGAGACGCCCCTGAACGGCGATCCGACCGCGATCGACTTCACCGACTACGTGCAGCAGGCGCGCGACGTGCTCGCGTGGTTGCGCGAGCAGCCCGGTGTCGATCCCGCGAGGGTCGGGATCATCGGACACAGCGAGGGCGGCCTCGTCGCCCTCGATGTCGCGGCGACCGATGCCGTGGGTGTTGTCGGCCTGTTCGCCCCGCCCGGCGGTCGTTACCTGGATCTGATCGGTGAGCAACTCCGAACACAGGTCTCGGCGGCGGCGCTCGACGCGTACGAGCTCGCGGTTCGCGAGCTCCGCGCCGACGGCCGGCTCACGACGCCGATCACCGACCCGATCCTCTCGCAGCTCTTCGCCGCGGAGTCGCTCGCGTTCCTGGTCGACGCCGACCGCCGCGACCCGCTCGAACTCGCAGCATCGCTGCCCGACCGCGCGGCGGTGGTGCTGGCCTGCGCCGAGCTCGACGTGCAGGTGCCCTGCGAGTCGCTCGGATCGCTTCGGACAGCGCTCGGGTCGGCGCTGGTCGACGACGTGGTGGTCGCCGACGCGAACCACGTGTTCCGGATCACGGACGGCACCGGTGACCTGTCGACGTACGGCGACGAGTCGTTGCCGCACGCCACCGAGCCCGGCGACGCGGTCGTCGCCGTGGTCGGGTCGCGCTGATGCGGGCCGCCGGGATGGAACCGGCCGCCGTGCTGCACGCGGCGACGAAGAGCGCGGCGGAGCTGCTCGGCGTGGCCGACCGGCTCGGCACGATCGAACCCGGCAAGGCGGCCGACCTGGTGGTGTTCGCCGGCGACGTCCTGGCCGTGGACGACCTCGGCTCGCGTGTCGAACAGGTGTGGATCGACGGCACCCGCCGCACCTGATCGCGACGTGTGTACCGGCCGGGTCGGGCCGACCGGCCGCATAGGCTTCGGCTCGTGGCCGAGCAGCGACGTCGCTACACCGACGACGTCCCCGAAGACGTCGAGGAGCGGCTGCGCGAGATCTGCCTCCGGCTCCCGGACGTCACGGAGGAACGTGCCTGGGTCGGCACGCGCTGGGTGGTGCGGAAGAAGAACTTCGCCCACGTGCTCGGCATCGGTCTCGACGGGGCCGACCCGGTGCCGGTGCTGTCGTTCCGCTCCGAAGGCGAGGAGTTGGAGATCCTCCGTCTCGCCGGACCTCCCTTCCTCGAGCTCGGGTGGGGTCGGGATGCGATGGGGCTCGTCCTCGACGACCACACCGACTGGGAGGAGGTGCGCGAGCTCGTGACGGACAGCTTCTGCGTGATGGCGCCGAAGAAGCTCGTTGCGCTCGTCGACCGACCCGACGGGACGGACACGACCTGATCGAGCAGGACCGCTCCAGGTGCCGACCGTCGGCGGGGCCGGGCGATTCGTCAGGCGTCGGCGAGCCAGGGTGTGAGCAGGTCGGCGTCGCTCTCGGCGTCCACGAGCGCCAGCGTGTCGGGGCTCGTGCAGGTGCCGGCTGCCGCCAGCTGCTGGTCCGGGACCACGGCGAAGAACGTCACGAAGCCGCCCCACCCACCGGAGTGCGACAGCACCGTGCCGATGCCGGGGATCTCGCTGCTCATGATGCCCGCGCCGTACACGGCCGTCGGATCGGACGGGTCGCCGAGCGCCTCGGCCCCGTCGAGGCGGGCTGCGAGCATGCGGTCGCCGCCGATCGTCGGACGCCAGTACTCGCTCGCCCAGCGGACCAGCTCGGTCGGGGTGGTCTGGATGCCCCCGTCACCGAGCTGCTCCCAGCGGCTGTCGGCCACCGTGCGGTCGTCGCCGGTGCCTTCGTACGAGGTCGCCTTGCCGGGCAGCGCTGCCACCGGGTCCATCACCATCGCCAGGTCGAGCGGCTCGAACACCTCGTCGGCGAGGAACTCGGCGAGCGTCGAGCCGGTCACGGCGAGCACCACCTGGCCCATCAGGAAGTAGTTCGAGTTCGAGTACGACCACGCCGTGCCGGGCTCGAAGTCGAGCTCGGTCACCTCCGCCAGCGCGTCGAGCGCATCTGCATCGGTGCTCGAACCGGTGAGCTCGAACCCGCGGTCGACGAGGAGCCCGATGTAGTCGGGGATGCCGGCCGTGTGGTGCACGAGCTGGCCCAGGGTCGTCCTGTCGGCCCACTCGGGCAGGTCGGGCAGGTACACCGACAGCGGATCGTCGAGGTCGACGAGGCCGTCCTCCGCGAGCAGCAGGATCGCCGTCGCGGTGAACTGCTTCGACGTCGAGCCGATGTCGACGATCGTCTCGGTGGTCATCGGCTCGGTGGGATCGAGGTGTGCCGCGCCGAACGCCTCGGCGTACACCACCTCGCCGTCGCGTCCGACGGCGACGGTGCACCCGGGGTCGTCGGCGCCGACTGCGGCGAAGACCGCTCGGGTCGCCTCGATCGCCGCAGCGTCGTCCGTCTCGCCGGTGTCGTCGGTGTCGTCGAGGGCGGTCGACGGCGTGACGGCGATGCCGTCGGTGGCATCGGTGGCATCGGTGGCATCGGGGGAATCGGGGGAATCGGCGGTGCCGATGGCGGTCGTCGGGGCCGGTGCGGCAGCGGTGGTGCTGGCAGACGTGCCGGCGTCGGTGCCCTCGTCGCTGCTGCAGGCGACGAGACCGCTCGCCGCGAGCGCGACGACGAGGAGGCCGACCCGCCGTGCAGCGCGTGGGCGGCGATGCCGAGCGGACGCTGCTGAGGACGCGTGGGCCGGGGGGAGGGGAGCCATGTGTCCATGATGCGCCACCCGCGCCGACGGAGCGTCCGCCGCGGGAGGGATCCTGGTCCGCCCGGGGAGGGACGCGTGCGCGCACGATCGGTCGCCGATCCGGACTGCGCCGGGTGCCGACCGTGGCACGCGGGTGGCGCCCGGTACTCCCGTGCGAGTACGCGTTGCCTCCCCGGGGCGGACGCCGGGCGTTGCGGCCTTCGTCATCGTGGCGGACACCAACTACGCATCGGAGGTCTCGTGTCCCCACATCCGCATTCCGACGTCCTGGACTCCACCGTCCTGGGCCCCACCGCACAGGATCCCGACGTCCTCGATCGAGGATCCGAGGGCACCCACCGTGCCGGCGCCGACGACGCCGCAGCCATGCTGGTCGGTGCCGTCAAGCGCTACGGCTCGGGGTCGTCGTCGGTCGTCGCGCTCGACGACGTCACCATCGCCTTCCCGGCGGGCAGGTTCACGGCCGTGATGGGACCGTCGGGTTCGGGCAAGTCCACGATGATGCACTGCGCGGCGGGGTTGGATCGCCTGTCGTCGGGTCGTGCCTTCGTGGGCAACACCGATCTGTCGACGCTCGACGACCGGGAGCTCACGACGTTGCGTCGCGAGCGGATCGGGTTCGTGTTCCAGGCGTTCAACCTCGTGCCCACGCTGACGGCGGAGGAGAACATCTGCCTTCCGTCGACGCTGTCGGGTCGTCGCCCCAGCGCAGCGGTCCTCGACCAGGTCGTGTCGATGCTGCGCCTCGGGGATCGCCTGCACCATCGGCCCACCGAGCTCTCCGGTGGCCAGCAGCAGCGCGTGGCCGTCGCCCGTGCGCTGGTCGCGCGGCCGCAGGTGGTGTTCGCCGACGAGCCGACGGGCAACCTCGACACCCGGACCGGTCAGGAGATCCTGGGGTTCCTGCGCTCGGCCGTCGACCTGCACGGCCAGTCGATCGTGATGGTGACCCACGACCCGAACGCCGCCGCCTGGGCGGATCATGTGGTGTTCGTGGTCGACGGTCGTGTGCACGACGTGGTGGATCGCCCGTCGGCGGACACCGTGCTCGACGTGATGAAGGGTCTGGGGCGATGAGCGGGATGTTCCGGAGCGCGTTGCGCAGCGTGATGGCGAGTCGCAGCCGGTTCGTGCTGACGGGTGCGGCAATCATGCTGTCGGTCGCGTTCCTGGTCGCGACGCTGGTGCTGTCGGACTCGATGCGCGGTCGGGCAGCGGACGACATCGCCGCTGCCCTCGCCGGGACGGACGCCGTGGTGCAGGGCGTGACCCTCGGCGCATCGGACGGAGGACCGGGCGAGCTCGGCGGCTCGGTGCGCCGGGCGTTGGGTCCGGACGTCGCCGAACGGGTGGCCGAGGTCGACGGTGTCGCCGGCGCTGCGCCGCAGTGGATCGGCTTCGCGAAGCTGGTGGTCGACGGCTCGTCGGTGGGCACCGGTACCGCGACCGACGTGGGTCGCAACTGGATCGCCGATCCCGTGCTGAGCCCCTTCCGCCTCGCCGCTGGACGAGCGCCGGTCGAGGCCGGGGAGATCGTGATCGACCGGTCGCTCGCGAGTGCCGCCGGCGTGGAGCCGGGCGACCAGGTGCAGGTGCTCACGGCCACGGGGATGCACGACGCGACCGTGACCGGTGTGGCCACCTACGCGGAGGCGGACACGGCGCCGCTGCAGCGCACGGTGCTGCTGCCCGACGCCGCCGTGCCCGGCTGGCTGGACGCCGAGGCGCCCACCGAGGTCGTCGTCGACATCGCCGAGGGGAGTGATCGAGCCGAGGTGATCGGCCTGCTGTCCGAGCTCCCGGGTGTCGAGGTCACCAGCGGCCCGGATCACGTCCGCACGATGCAGGACGCCGCCACGTCACCGCTGCAGTTCCTGACCGTGTTCCTCCTCGCGTTCGCCGTGGTGGCCGTGCTCATCGGCGTCACCATCATCTTCAACACCTTCAGCCTCACCGTCGCCCGCCGTCGACGCGAGTCCGGGCTGCTCCGTGCGATCGGGGCCGAGCGACGTCAGGTGCTGGGTGGCGTGGTGGTCGAGGCGCTGCTCATCGGTGCGGTCGCGACGGTCGCCGGCCTGGCGGGTGGCATCGCCGGAGTGGGCGTGCTGCGATGGCTCGTGGGGCTCACGGGCGTCACCCTCCTCACGGGGCCGTCGATCGTGAGCTCGACGTCGATCGTGATCGCGGCAACGGTCGGTGTCGGTGCGACCCTGCTCTCGGCGTGGATCCCGGCCCGTCGTGCTGCGGCCACGCCGCCGATCGAGGCGCTGCGCGACAGCGCGGCCGAGCCGCGGGTCGTGAGCCCGGTCCGCACCGCGGTCGGTCTCGGTCTCGCCGCCGTCGCGATCGCCGGCGGGGTGACCGCCGTGGCGCGGACGAGCACGACGTGGCTGCTGCTCGCCGCAGCCGTCGTCCCGGCGCTGGTGCTGTGCGGTCCCGCGATCGTGACCGCCGCTGCTCGCTGGTCCGCGCCGGTGGCCCGCCGACTCGCCGGGGTGCGCGGGTCGATCGCGGCCGGCAACCTGGCGACGAGCCCACGGCGGGCGTCGTCGACGGCGCTCGCGCTGATGCTCGGTACGGCCATGGTGACGATGTTCGCGATCGTCGCGAGTTCGCTCACGAACGCGGTGGGGAGCGACGTGCGCGAGGGTCTGCGGGCGGATCTGGTGGTCACCTCGGCGACGGCCGACTTCCCGACGATCGACCCCACGCTGGCCGGACGGATCGGGGCGCTGCCCGAGGTGACCTCGGTGGCGTCGCTCGCGATCGCCGAGGGGATCGTCGACGGGCAGCCCACGGCCGTCGGCGGGATCGACCCGAGCGTGCTCCCGTCGATGTTCGACCTCGACCCCGTGGCCGGCGATCTCGGCGACCTGCGATCGGGCGGGGTGGCGGTGGTCGGCGACGACCCGACACTCCTCGGCGACACCGTGGTGGTCGAGTTCGAACGCTCGACCCTCGAGGCACCGATCGTCGCCGTGGTCGCGAGGAGCACCGGTGGATTCGACGCCCCGGCCCACTTCGTCGACCGCCGCGCGCTCGACGCATCCGTCGGTGGTCTCCTCGACGCGCTCGTCTTCGTGGACCTCGCCGACGGCGACGCCGCCCGGGCGGAGGCGGCCGTGCGCGAACTGGTGAGGGCAACGCCCGGCTCGTTCCTGTCGACCCGAGCCGAACACGTCGCGAACAGCGGCAGCGAGGTCGACGCGTTCCGGAACTTCATCGACGGCATGCTCTACCTCGCCGGGTTCATCGCCCTGCTCGGGGTCGCCAACACCACCGCACTGGCGATCAGTGAGCGCTCGGGCGAGATCGGGCTGTTGCGTGCGGTCGGCGCGACACGACGTGAGCTCCGCCGCATCGTGCGGCTCGAAGCCGCACTGCTGTCGTTCGTGGCAGCCGCGATCGGGACCGCCGTGGCGATCGGCTTCGGGTGGGCACTGATCGAGGTCACCGGCGGCACGGATCTCCCGTCCGTCGTCGTGCCCTGGGTCCGGCTCGCCGTCACCCTCGGTGTGGCGGTCGCCGCCGGCGTCGCGGCAGCGGCGTGGCCGGCCTACCGGGTCTCCCGGGTCCCCGTGCTCGAGCTGGTGAGCCGCGGCCGTTGACGTCCGTGTCCGCACCCGGCACCGCGCCACTCGGTGCCGGGTGCAGAGATCTCCCCGTGGAGTACGCGGCCGGCGGGTCCGGTGACGATGATCGTCGTGTGACACAGATGGACGACCGCACCAGCCCGGCCGAACTCGCCGTCCTGGCGGTCGCCGCGGCGATCTCGATCGGGGCGCTCTCGTTCCACCCGGACGTGCCGAGCGAGCGGCAGATGGTGGGGATCGCGCTGGCCGTCGTGGCGGCCCTGCTGCTCGGTGCGACCGGTCGGTTCGGGTGGTTCGGGCGTGGCGGCCGCCTGGGTCGCCTCGCCGTCGTGGCGGTCGCCGTCCTCGACGTCGTCGCCCTCGCGACCGCCTCGAGCCCGGTCGCGCTGCGGCCGCTGCTCGCCGTGGCGCTGTTCTGGCTGGTGCGCCGCAGCGACCAGCGTTCGGTGATCTGGTTCGGATCGCTCGTCGCCGTGGTCGTCGCTGGCCTCGGCGCCACGGTGACGGGTGAACCGTTCTGGATCGAGTGGTCCACGGACACCGCGGTCCTGCTGCTCCCCATCGCCGCCGCCGACGCCCGCCGGGCCAACGTCCGCCGCAGGGCGGACGCGGTGGAACGACAGGTCGCCGAACGGCTCCAGGCGGAGCGGCTCCGGATCGCCCATGACCTGCACGACGTCGTCGCCCACTCGCTCTCGGCGATCACGGTGCAGTCCGGCATCGCCGCACACGTCTTCGACCGGGATCCCGAGGCCGCCCGGTCCGCACTCGTGGAGATCAACGACGCAGGCCGACGATCGCTCGACGAACTGCGGTCGCTCCTCGGGCTCCTCCGGTCCGACGAATCCGTCCCACTGCGTCCGGTGCCGGCCGACCCGGCCGGACTCCACGGCGTGGTGGCCGCGGCGGCCGGCTCCTCCACCACCTCGACGCGGATCGAGGTGGTGGAGGACGGCACCTATCCTGCGGACGTGGCAGAGAGCAGCGTGGTCACCGTGCACCGCATCGTGCACGAGTGCCTCGTCAACGTCGGCCGCCACGCGGGCGACGTGCCCACCACGGTCGAGCTCCGTCACGCCGAGCACGGCGTGCACGTCGCCGTGTCGAACGCCGCGCCCGTCACGCCGATCGGCGCCACACCGAGCACCGGGATCGGCCTGATCGCGATCCGGGAGCGAGCCGAACTCCTCGGCGGCACGCTCCGAGCGGGGCCCACCGACGGCGGCGGGTTCGCCGTGCACGCGTTCGTGCCCTACCGGCCCGCCACGGGGAGTGCGGCATGACGTCCGATCACGACGCGGCCCTCGACGCGGGGCGCGACATCCGGGTGCTGCTGGTCGACGACCAGGAGCTCGTCCGCCGAGGGTTCGCAGCGCTGCTCGCGAACGAGCCGGGCATCGAGGTGGTCGGCGAGGCCGAGGACGGGGCGCAGGGGATCGCCGAGACGTGGCGGACACGCCCCGACGTGGTCCTCATGGACATCCGGATGCCCCGGATGGACGGACTCGACGCCACTCGGGCCATCTGCGGTGACGACCGACTCCGCACCACCAAGGTGCTCGTGCTGACGACCTTCGCGCTCGACGAGTACGTGTACGAGGCGCTCCGCGCCGGCGCATCGGGGTTCCTGCTCAAGGACACCCCGCCGCGGCTCCTGCTCGAGGCGATCAGGGCCGCGGCCGAGGGTGACGTGCTGATCTCACCGGCGATGACGCGCCGGCTCGTCGCCGACCTCGTGCGTCGGCCGGTGTCCCGTCCGGGCGATCCGGGACCGCTCGACGTCCTCAGCGAGCGCGAGCGCGAGGTGCTCGCCGAGGTCGCGCGTGGCAAGACGAACGCCGAGATCGGTGCGGCGCTGTTCATGTCGCCGCTCACGGCCAAGACCCACGTGAGCCGCATCCTCGGCAAGCTCAACGCCCGCGACCGGGCGCAGCTCGTGGTGATCGGGTACGAGACCGGCCTGGTGAGCCCCGGCGAGTGACCACCGGCGAGTGACCACCGGCGAGTGACCACCGGCGGCCGCTCGAACCGTTCCCTGCGGCGACCACCCGCCTCGGTCGGCGGCACCTCGTCCCGGTGGAGTGCGCGGGCCCCGGCCGAATCCGCCTCCGATCGTCAGGGGACCCGGTCGAAGCCGGCGGGCTCGAGGTCGGTGGTGCGCCGGACGCAGCGGTCCTGGGTCTGATCGCCCCACAGGAACTCCTTGCCGTCCTCGGAGAGCGCGAAGACGTCCATGTCGACGCAGGCCGACACCTGGAACGTCGGAGCCGCGCACCCGTTGGACACGTCCTTGGGCACGCCGGCCGCGAGATCGCAGTCGTCGATCCCGAGACCCTGCAGGAGGCCGGGATCGGTCTCGAAGACCGTGAGGGTCGACGAATCATTGGTGCAGTCGACCTCGAAGCCTCCCGGGATCGACGACGGCCTCATGACCTCGCACGGTCCCACGGATTCGTACGCGAGCACCTGCTGCGTGAGGCCCTCGTCGAAGAACGCCTCCGTCGTCAGCCGCTGGGTGACCGTGTTCGGCGACGTCGAGCCCTCGAGCTCGACGGTCTGGAGCAGGTAGGCGGTGCTCCCGTCGGGGGCGGGCACGGGGGAGACGCGCTCGTAGGTCCCGATGAGCCGCTCGGCGTGGGCGGCCTCGGGAGTGGGGTCGGTGTCCGTGCTGCACCCGATGATGGCCACCGACGCGACCGTTGCGAAGACGTACAGCCCTCTCGACTTCATACCCATGGTGATGTGCTCCGTTCTGTGATCGTTGGTCGGGCGACACCTCGTCGCCTCGCCCGTCATGGTCGGCCACCGGTGGTGCCACCGTCATCGGACGCCGGTCGGTTCCGTTGGCGGGTCGACAGGCCCGTGGCCCCCGTACCGCAGCGCGTTCGCGTACGTCAGATGACGTACGCGACCGCCGTCGAGCGGCCGGTTCGCCCGAACCCGTGCATCCGTACCTTCTGGCACATGGGCCAACGTCTCAGCTTCAGAACCTCCCCGTCCCGACCCTCCGGCCGCCTTCCCGGCTCCACCTCGAGCGCCGCCGCAGAGCTCCGAGGGGTGAGCAAGACCTTCGGCGCCGGCGACCAGGCCGTGCGGGCGCTGAGGGACGTCACGATCGGCTTCGCGCCCGGCGTGTTCACCGCGATCATGGGCCCGTCGGGGTCGGGGAAGTCGACCCTGCTCAACGTGCTCGCCGGCCTCGACCGGGTCGATGCCGGTGAGGTGTTCATCGGCGGCAC
>Ga0315901_10003278_pt1 | contig 21148 bp, 16 predicted proteins | sample LakEriMetagenome_10_FD_203761 | JGI IMG/M metagenome (GOLD analysis project Ga0315901, IMG submission 203761) | Freshwater fungal communities from buoy surface, Lake Erie, Ohio, United States - Buoy 2 MA116 | ecosystem: Environmental > Aquatic > Freshwater > Lake | place: USA: Lake Erie, Ohio... | reverse complement strand
AGCCGCCGAGAAGCCGGTCCACGTCCGTGACTTCCACGCCACGATCCTGCATCTGATGGGTTTTGACCACGAGCGTCTGACCTATCGCCATGCGGGGCTCGACTTTCGGTTGACAGGGGTCGAGGGAGCCCACGTGGTCAAAGAGATCATCGCCTGACGACGATTCCGGCCCGCGCCCCATCTTTTCGCACGATTTCTCGCCAAGTGGCCTTGCTCGCTCAACATTCGACCGCTGCCCGATTACCATGGACCGCTTGCGCGTCCGTGAGGGGCGCGACTGGATGAGTGTGGCTGCGCGGGGAACCCCGCCAGCGGGAGAGTCTTGGTCATGGCAGTGACAGCCGTCATCGGTTTGCAGTGGGGCGACGAAGCCAAGGGGAAGATCGTCGATCTTCTGACCGACCGTCACGACATCGTGGTGCGGTATCTGGGCGGGAACAACGCCGGTCATACCGTGAAGTTCGGGGGGCAGACCTACAAGCTGTCACTCCTGCCCGCCGGGGTGCTGCGTCCGGAGATCACGTCGGTGATCTCGAATGGCGTGGTCATCAATCCCAAGGCCCTGCTGGGTGAGATGGCCTCGATCACCACGCGCGGGATTCCGATCGGAGCGAATCTCAAGATCAGCGACCGTGCGCACGTGATCTTCCCGTATCACGTGGCTGAGGAAGCGGTCTACGAACGCAATCGCGGCGACAACAAGATCGGCACTACCGGTCGCGGGATCGGCACCTGCTACCGCGACAAGGCCGGACGCACGCACGCCATCCGCATGGGCGACCTGATCCGCCCCGACCAGCTGCGTCGCCGCTTGGAAGAGATCATCCCGCAGAAGAACACGCTGTTCTCGGCTCTCGACCCGTCGATGAAGTTCGACGTCGATGAGATCTACAACGAGTACGAAACCTACGCCGATCAGCTGCGTCCGCACGTGATCGACACGACGACCTTCCTGCACAAGGCCCTGAAGTCCGGCAAGAGCATGCTGTTCGAAGGGGCCCAGGGGAGCCTGCTCGACATCGACCACGGGACCTTCCCGTTCGTGACCTCGTCCAACAGCTCGGGCTGCGGCATTCACCCCGGCAGCGGCGTCCCGGAGCGGGCGATTGAGAAGATGATCGGCGTGGTCAAGGCCTACACCACCCGCGTCGGCGGCGGACCGTGCCCGACCGAACTGGTCAACGAGATCGGCGAGCATATCCGCAAGGAAGGGAACGAATTCGGCACCGTCACCGGTCGCCCGCGCCGCTGCGGCTGGTTCGATGCGATCGCCACCGGCTACGGAGCCCGGATCAGCGGCGTCGACTGCATCGCGGTGATGCTGCTGGATGTGCTGAGCAAGCTGGACGAGCTGCAGATCTGCGAGGCCTACGAAATCGACGGCGAGCGAACCACCGACTTCCCCAGCCAGATCGAAGACCTGGCCAAGGCCAAGCCGATCTACCGCAAGCTACCCGGCTGGAAGAAAGACATCACCGGCGTCCGCAAGCTGAGCGACTTCCCGAAGGAGGCGAGAGCCTACATCGACACCATCGCCGAGATCATGGCCCTGCCGGTCACGATCGTCTCGATTGGGCCGGATCGGGAGCAGACGGTGTTTGTCGAAGGGATGTGGTAACGAGCCGGAAGCGTCAGCGTCCGGAGTCGTTCTAGCTTCGTGACGAATGAGGGGAGCCTCCATGGCCTGGCATCAGACGCAAATCTCTCTGGGCCCGTTTCGGCGGGGGTTTCATCTGGTGACGCGGCAGATTCTGGAGGCGATTCCGGAGCTCGCGAAGTTCGAGGTTGGTCAGCTGCAGGTGTTTATTCAGCACACGTCGGCCTCGATCACGATCAGTGAAAACGCTGACGTGGAAGTGCGGACCGACCTGGAAGCGGTCTTCAATCAGCTGGCTCCGGAAAACTTTCCGTACGAGCATACTTACGAGGGGCCGGACGATATGCCGGCGCATGTGAAGTCGGTGCTGCTGGGCAGCAGTGTGCTGATCCCGATCTCGCGCGGGCAGCTGGCGCTGGGGACCTGGCAGGGGATTTATCTGTGCGAGCACCGCAGCCGGGCGTCTGCGCGGAATCTGGTGCTGACGATTCAGGGTGAGCGTTTTGGCGGAGAGCGCTGATGTCCGAAGCCGAAATGCCACCACCGGGCCCCAACCTCGATTCGGCGGATGAGGTCTTTCGCCGCTGGGAGCAGCTGCGGATTGTTTACAACGTCGTTCTCGGGCTGGCGATGATCCCGTTTCTGAAGCAGTTTCTCGACCAGCCGCAGTTCACGATGCAGGTCTTGGAGGGAGCGGTCGGTGCGAATCTCTGCTTCTGCGCCGGCCCTGTGGTCGAGGGCTACGCGGCAATGATCGGCCTGCCGCGCAGGCCGACTCGCTGGGTGATCTTCGCGGTCGGACTGCTGCTGTCCCTGGCGCTGGAGATCGCTTTCGTGGCGGGGCTTTTGATTCCGAATCAGCAGTGATTTCTCGGTCGCCCCTCACCCCGGCCCTCTCCCCCAATCCCCACTTCTCTGTTTCTCACACTATTGTTGGGGAGAGGGAGGCGGAATCGGGCGAACCAACGATTGGGCGGCGCGCTTGTGACTTCGGAATTCTTACGAATTCCGCTACCGGCTCAATTCCGCTACACCAGCTCGGCGATCGGGCGGCGGTGGTCGAGGATGTACTGCGGCCGACCAGCGGTGTCGTGAAGCTGGTTGACTTCCAGATCAACGCCCAGCTGGTGGTAGACGGTGGCGAAGACTTCCTGGATGTGGACGGGGCGATCATCGGCCTTTTCGCCGAGGCGATTTGTGGAACCGATCACCTGGCCGGTCTTCAGACCTCCGCCCGCCATCCAGAAGAACGCCGCCTGCGGCCAGTGGTCGCGGCCAGCGGTTCCGTTGATTCGCGGGGTCCGCCCGAACTCACCCGACATCAGGATGATCGTGTTGTCGAGCAGACCATGATGGTCCAGGTCCTCGATCAACGCGCTCAAGGCCCGGTCGAGCACCGGCAGCTGCTTCCGCATCGAGGTGAAGTTCTGGCTGTGCGTATCCCAACCGCCCCAGGACAGGGCCACGCTGCGGACACCAGCCTGAATCAGCTTGCGGGCGACGAGGAAACGATCGACATCGCGATTCTTCTTGATGCCGTAGCGGTCGATCAGTTCAGGCGACTCCTTCGAGGTATCGAGCGCCGAAGCGACCTTGCCGGAGGTGATCAGCGACACGGCTCGCTGCTCGAAGCTATCGAGAGCGTCCATCATCCCCTTGTTGTCGGCCTCAGCCCGGAACCGGTCGAACCCGGCGAGCAAGCCATTCCGTTCGGTGAAGCGGGCCTCGTCGACACGCTGGTTACGAGACAGGTTCTGCCGCGCGGCTCCGTCGGGGCGGAACGGCATGTGCATCGGTCCGAGGAAGCCGGACTTACCCGAGCTGTTGAGGTCGACCGCGGTGGGGGCGGTGCCTTGATCGCTGGTCTGGACGGTGCCATACAGCTTGGAGAGCACCGAGCCGACGCCTGGACGACCGCCGAGGCTCTTGAGATCCCGCTCCGACCAGCCCGAGTCGGACTGGCGAGGATCGTGCTCGTTGTTCATGCCGGTGATCGAGCGGACGATCACGGTCTTGTCAGCGACCGAGGCCAGCATCGGCATCAGTTCGCAGATCTCCATGCCGGAGACCTTGGTCGAGATCGGCGAGAACTCGCCGCGAAACTCCTTCGGAGCCTGAGGCTTCAGGTCGAAGGTATCCATGTGGGTCGGCCCACCGGGCAGATAGATATTGATGATCGAGCGACCCGTCGCCCGGCCTCCCGCTGCAGCTTCGGCTTTCAGCAGGGCCGGAAGCGACAACCCGGCAATCCCGGTGGCTCCGACCTTCAGAAAGTCACGACGAGACAGACCATCACAAAAACTGCGAGCAGCACCGGTGAATCCCAACATCTCTGTTCTCCGCGCGTTCCTGAACAAACCGTTCTCGCTAGAGTATAGATCGGACAAATCACACATATCAATCCAAGTTGATCCTGTTGCGGAAAATTGATTTCCCGCAGGAACTTGCACACGGGAGTCTGGATCGCCGAAACTTTCGGGTTCTTCCGACCGGCCACCTGTTCGAATCGCGTGACTCCTTGAGTGCTGCTTCCGAAACTGCTCCGGCAAAATCTGCCGCTTCGAAACCCAGCCTGCTGGTGGTGTTTCTCGTCGTGTTCATCGACCTGCTGGGTTTTGGGGTCGTGATCCCGGTATTGCCCCGCTACGGCGAGTTCTTTGCCGCCTCGCGCCCGATGCTGGTCGTGCTGATGGCGTCGTTTTCGGCGATGCAGTTTCTGTTCGCTCCGCTGTGGGGGCGAGTCTCGGACCGGATCGGGAGGCGACCGATTCTGCTGCTGGGGCTGGCTGGGTCGACGCTGTTCTACGGGCTGTTCGGTTATGCGATCTCGCTGGGAGCCGGAGGCACGCTGCTCGGCATGAAGGCCATCTGGTGGATGCTGATCGCCCGCACGGGAGCCGGAATCGCTGGAGCCACGATCGCCACCGCCCAAGCCTACATCGCCGACGTCACCGGTACCAAAGAGCGCAGCCGCGGCATGGCGATGATCGGAGCTGCGTTCGGTCTGGGGTTCACATTCGGCCCGCTGCTGGCAGCTGCGTTTTCGAGTGCCGACCGGGCGGCCCCGCCGAATCCGATGGTGGGCTACTCGGCGTCGATTCTGTCGGGGGTCGCACTCCTGCTGGCGTTCTTCACCTTGAAAGAGTCTCTGCACGAGGAGTCCAAGCCCGCTCCCAAGCGGTATCTCGATCCACGCACGCTGCTGGCCAGCCTGCGGAATCCGCTGCACTCGCGCGTCTTGATCGGGATCTTCCTGACGACGTTTGCCTTCGCACAGTTCGAGATGACGCTGGCGCTGGTGACGAAGGAACTCGGGATGGCGGAGCGGGGGAACTTCCTTGTGTTTGCCTACCTGGGATTCACGCTGATGTTGTGCCAAGGGTTCCTCGTGCGACGGTTCCTTCCCAAACTGGGCGAGCGGCGGATGGCGCTCAGCGGGGCCACGCTGCTGATCGTGGGTCTCGCTCTGGCGGGCTGGATCGGCCACTACTACATCCAGGCGACTCCCGCCGTCACACGGTCCACTGCGGACACGGTGCAGCAGGCGGGGCAGGAGATGATCGCCAACCCCGGCGTGCGGATGCTGCTGCTGGTCCTGCCCCTGAGCATTATGGGGTTCTCGGCGATCAATCCGTCGCTGCAGGGGATTCTGTCGCTGACAACGCAGGACTCGGACCAGGGCGAAGTACTCGGCCTGGGGCAGGGATTGTCGGCCCTCGCCCGCATCGCCGGACCAGCTGTGGGGATCATGCTCTGCAAATCGGAGCATATCTACTACCCGCATATCTCAGCGGCCGCGTTCATGGGGATTGCGCTCATTGCCATGCTGGGGATTCCCCAGATCACTCGACCGACCGTCAAATCGTAGCCACGTTCGCCAGAACGTGGGCTGCACGGAAGGTCACCTCGACTTCCCACGCGCTGGCGAGCGTGGCTACCAGTCTTCTCGTGAACCGATTGAATCATGGCTGATCTGCGTCCTGCAGTTGTCCTCTTAAGCGGTGGTCTCGACTCAGCCACGGTGCTGGCTGTGGCGCGCAGCCAGGGGTTCCACTGTTATGCCCTGTCGTTCGACTACGGGCAGCGGCACCGGCACGAGTTGGAAGCAGCCAATCGCGTGGCCTACGCCCTGGGGGCGCGCGAGCACCGGACCTGCCCTCTCGATCTGCGCGTCTTCGGCGGCTCCGCTCTGACGTCCGAGATTGCCGTCCCGAAAGACCGCGACGAGTCGCAGATGTCGACCGGCATCCCGATCACGTATGTGCCAGCCCGCAACACGATCTTTCTGTCAGTCGCTCTGGGCTGGGCCGAGGTACTGGGGGCGCACGACCTGTTCCTGGGGGTCAATGCGGTCGACTACAGCGGCTACCCCGACTGCCGCCCGGAGTTCATCTCGGCGTTCGAGACGCTCGCAAACCTCGCCACCAAGGCGGGCGTCGAGGGGACACGCTTCCAGATCCATACCCCGCTGATCGACCTGACGAAGGCCCAGATCATTCAGCTTGGACTATCTCTCGGCGTCGATTACGGATTGACGCACAGCTGTTACGACCCGGACGCATCGGGGCGCCCGTGCGGGCACTGTGACAGTTGCCAGCTGCGGGCCAAGGGATTTGCGGAAGTGGGCCGCAGCGATCCGGCTCTCGAACGTTGAAAAAGCCCAGAGGTTGCAACCCTTGGGCTTGCGGACTCAATCCCAACGCATGTCGAGTTCGACCTTCAGTGAGATCTTCTTCCCGTCCCGCAGCAGTTCCAGCACGACTTCCTCGCCAGGAACTCGATCACCAACGATCTCAATCAGCTGGTCCATGTCCTTCATGGGCTTACCGTCAAAGGTCACCAGGAGGTCGCCAACTTTCACTCCCGCGCGGGCCGCGGGTTCATCGTCATAGACACGGGTGATCCGCAGCCCGCCGGTATCGGCCTTGCCCGAGATCCCCAGCAGCGCCCCGCTGGTCCCTTTCATGTCCTCGGAACTCAGCAGCTTGTCCCACTCCTGCTGATAGATGGCTGTGGGCACGTGGTAGTTGAACTCGAGCGGTTGGCCGATCCGGCTGTTGATGCCGATGATTTCGCCGCGCATGTTGAAGAGTGGTCCGCCGGAGTCGCCTCCGACGAGTTCGCAATCGGTCTGCAACAGCCGTTTGCTGACGACGATCACGCGTCCCAGTCGCACGGGAGCGGGGCGGTCTTCCTGCAGGCCACCTGGATGGCCGATCGAGACGCACCAGTCTCCCAGACTCGATGCGTTCCCGCTAGTGGGCTTGGGCACGAGCGGGCAAAACGGCCAGTCGGTGCGATCTCCGTCGATCTGAATCAATCCGGAATCGAGATGTCGATTTCGTCCCAGAGTCCGGCCGGTAAAGTGACGACCATCGGACAGTGTGATATCGGCCCTCTTCCCAGGGCGTCCCGAGACATGGCCGGCTGTCATGATCAGCCCCTTCTCATTGACGAACACCCCGCTGCCGTGAGCATCCCCGATCCGCAGAGCGACCGTGGCAGCCTGCATTTTCGGGAGCACCTTGAGCAGGTGGGTCTGGAACTCCTGCAGGTCGGTGACCGACTCTGGAACGGGCTTGGTGAAGACCGAGGGGAGGGCTTCCTCGGCTTGGCTCCAGGAAGCACCCAGCAGGAGTGCGATCAGTGCTACATTCCAGTTGAACATGCCACATCGTCCTTCCGCTCAAAAGGGGCTCGTGAATTCTAATCACGCTGCAGGCTCTGCCAGTTGTTGATCGCCAGAGAGAGAAACAGGATCGCCGGGTAGAAAGCACCATCGGGTCGTGTGAAGAAGTAGAGAGCCACCAGTCCCGCGACACCCACGCTGATCTTGCGGGCGGTGCGCTCGCCGCCGTACCGATTGAGCGATTCGCAGACTCCCTGGCAGACTCGTCCACCATCAAGCGGCAGGACCGGCAGCAGATTGACCAGCCCCCACCACAGATTCACATAGAGCCACTGCATGACTCCAAAGATCATCAGAGGAGCAAGATTGGGATCGAGGCGATTGAACGTAAACGTCAGCAGAGGAGCCATGATGACATACTTCATCAAGGCCCACAGAATGAATCCGGCCCCAGGTCCCGCCAGAGCAATGAGGATGGATTTTCCCTGCGTGTGTCGTGCCCCGGGGATGTACAGCGCGACACCTCCCATCAGGTACAGGGCGCACTCCACAACCTGACACCCCATCCAGCGGGCCACGATCGCGTGCCCCAGTTCATGGACCAGAATTGAGATAAAGCAGACCAGGGCCCACATCATCAGATAGGGCGGGCCAAACCTCATCGACTCCCATCCGAGAATCGCTGTCCCGAGCCAGAACATCGGGGTCACGCGAACCGGGATCCCGAAGACCCCGAAACGCAGATCAAAATCCGACGGCTGGTAGTTTCCGAACATCGAGTTGGCCTGAATGAGTGGGAGTACGGATCATACGCTTGTGCGTCGTAGAATTCGAAAGGCGATTCAGAACATCCGCCCCGCCTGCCAGATCGTGCAGACGATCCCGACCACCAGGCAGTACCACGCAAACACGTTCAGGCTCCCCTGCACGACGATCTTCAGCAGCCACCGCAGGCAGACCACGCCGACCACAAACGAGACGATCGCCCCCAAGGCCAGCATCTTTCCGCTGATCCCGGCCGTTCCTGACTCGTAAATATCTTTGGCGTACAGAACGCTCGCTCCCAGGATCGCCGGGATCGCGATCAGGAACGAAAAGTCCGCCGCTGGTGAGCGGGCCAGCCCGAGCAAGAGCGCGGCAAAGATGGTACTTCCCGACCGCGAGATCCCCGGGGTCGCGGCCACAGCCTGAAAGATCCCGATCGCAATCGCGATTCGAGGAGTGATCTGCTCCAGGTTCAGGTCGCCAGCCTTCACCCGCTGAGAACAGAACATATACGCCGACGTCACCAGCAGCCCGACCGAAGCCACCAGGGGCGTCAGCGACTTCTCATTGAGCCAATCGAACAGCAACTTCAGTGGAACGCCGACAAATACCAGCGGCAGCGTGGCCAGTATGATCATCCACACGATTCGCGGCTGACTGAGTAGTTTGCGAATCCGCTCGTGGTAGATCACCAGGATTGACCCGAGCGTGCCGAGGTGCAGCGCGATGTTCAGAGCGGCACTTTCGAGCTTCTCGCCCAGCAACTCTTCCGCAATAACCAGGTGCCCCGAGGAACTGATCGGGAGGAACTCGGCAATCCCTTGCAGGACTCCCAGCATCGCAATCTTCCAGGCATCCATGCGAATCGGCTCGTTGTAGAAACGTGAGAGCTGCGAACCTTACTGCGGGGGAGCAGCTGGAGTCGAGGGCGGAGTCGCCGGCGCGGGAGTCTCCGCCGCCGGTGCTGCTGGCGACGGAGCTACCGGCTCCGCAGGAGCGGGTCCTGCGGGCGCAGGCCCCATGGGGGCCGGTCCGACGGGAGCTTTCGGAGCGTTCTCCGAAGCCTGTTTGAGCATCTCGAGCATTGCCGGGGATAGCGGACTGCATTCTTTTCCAGACAGTTGCTGAACATAGAACGCGATCACAGGGCGGACAAGATTGTCGGGTTCCGTGTCCAGGAGCTGCTGCAGCCGGACCAGCGCATCACGATTCCGGCCAGTGGACAGTTCCGACTGAGCAATCATGAGCTGCAAGCTGGCCCAGCGGTCGGCCGTGGTGTTGATGGCTTTCGCCGCCACGAAGGAGTGAGAGGCAGGGAGCAGGTCCAGCTGCAAACTGACGGCGGAAGCCATCGGGGCTTGCGACATCAGTTCCTGGACCGCAGATTCAGCGACGATCCGCGCCTCCGTCTCCACCAGTTTATCGACCTGTGAGTTATCTCCGACGGAAAGGCTGGCCAGCGCATTGAGAACGCGAATCTCGCCCGCGAGAGGTTGCCCCACTTCTGCACTCGATTGCGGGATCATCTGAGCCAGAGAGTTGGCTTCCTTGATGGCGTCTTCCGATCGCCCTACGTCCATCAGGAGGCCAATTCGCACCACCTGAAAGTTCAAGGACTCGGCCACCTTGGTACGGTTCTCTTCGAGGACTCGAAGAGCGATTCCAGGACAATCGCCTTGCAGGGCGGTCGTCGCGGCCTTGTCCCAGGTTCCCCCATTGGCAGGTACCTTCAAGACAGCATCTTCCGTCTTGCGGACATGAACCTTCAGGTCCAGCACCAGCTTTTCGCGGTCCTTGACCTCCTGTTTGTACAGCGGGTCACTTTCCGGCCGAGTCGTATAGACACCCGTCAGCCGGTAGATCTGCTGAAAATGCTGCAATGCCAGATCAAGCTTTCCACGGGCCAGTTGCAGTAGCGCCAGACCTTCATGGTCCTCGGGTGTATTCGGGTCAATCTGCAAGGCGTGGTGGTACGCATGCAACGTGTGATACACCCAGAACTCCGGGCTGTGTTGCGAATTAAACGTTCGAGAGATGTTGCCTTCGACCTGGAACAGATGGTGTGCGGACCTCGCCATGATGCGATAAGCCGGAGCCGATTGTGGATCGACGGCCACTCCCGCCCGTGCGTGGCGAAATGCGGACAGAGCCAGTGACGCTGTCGCAACGAATGAATTGAGGTCCCTCGTCTCCGCGAGGAGGTCGACAATCTTTTGTTCGTGCGCTGCGAGCTGGACAGACTCTGTCATTAACGGCTGCGGTTGCCAGAGCCAGGTGTCATAGACAGTCGGACGCCGCGGAAAGACCCAGGGAAGATTCATTCCCTCTTCTTTGGCGGGCTCTGTTCGAAACGTTTTCGCGGCAAAGTCGACCCCGGGATTCTCGGTGAGATATTTCTGGAAGTCCTTGTTGGGACTGTCTGGACGCGATAATACCGCTCCGAAAGATTCCAGGCTCGACAGCACCCAGCCCTGCTGCTGCAGGCGAACCATCGTCAGGTAATCCGGCGAGGGCTCGGAAAGTCGCGGAATCGTCTGATTGAGATTGAGTCGATCGAACTCGGCCTTCCAGAACTCCGGCTGGCCGTAATCTTTATCCGAAGAGTTGGCGGGAAGTAACGCCTTCCGCAGCTTGCGATGTTGCTCCAACAGATTGACCGGGCCCTGGGCATAGAGCGTCAAACGGCGATCCACATAGGGCTTCATCCCGGCCCAGATCAGCAGGTCGCCCTGCTCCAACCGGAAGTTGAAGACCTCTTTGGCCTGGACCGCCAAAGCGACCTTTTCGGCTCCCGCGATATTGGCCGTCATGCGCGGCGAGAATCCGGCTCCGATGCGGCGACCATCTCGTCCCATCAGCATTCCATTACTGGCCATGATCCCGAGCAGCAGCAGCGATAAGACTGTGATAGCCCGTCCGCCGCGGTTCCACAGCAGAGGCATGGAGTCGAGGGTGTATTGCTGCGAGAACGTGGCGCGATACCAGATCTGGGCATTGAGCGTTGCGACAGCGCAGCTGATGATTCCAGCCACAGGTAACAGATGAGCACACAACCCGGCCAGCGCCACGATGCCACCCCAAGGCAGGAGCCACTCCCAGGTCAGGCGTTTGAAGTTGATGGCGAAGGAAATCAGTGCGAGCGCACACAGCAGCAGGGAAGCTGCCGCAAAAACGTCCATCGTCTGGCGGAACTCCGGGGAGACGACGGAGTACCACTCCCACGCATATCCGAGATCAAAAAACCTGTAGGCCCGCAGTTCCGGGTACTCGACTCGAAACGCTGTGATCGGAGAAAGCAGCACGTGGTAGTGCATCGGGTGAATGATCCAGGCCAGCAGGCCGGCTCCTGTCAGCTTCCACAGATTCTTGGACTTTTGGGGATCATCGTCAGGTTCATTGCCGCGAAGACCGACCCAGCTGGCGGCAAACAGCACCAGAATCACCGGACCGACCCACGCTTCGGGGTCAAGTTGGCTCCAGATCCAAAGCAGGGCAGGAATCTTCCAGGTGAATCCAGCTGCGCGATCTTCTGTCCAGCGATAGAGCTGGTGAACCAGCAGGGCGGTTCCCAGCAGATTGAGACTTGCCGGTCCGGGAGTCAGATGGGGAAACGCGGAGATCAGTGCAATCGCGCCGCAGACAGAACCCCACCAGGTCGAGACTCCGCGAACGCTCGTTCTCGACAGAGCCCAAAACGCGGCTCCTGCGGTCAGCGCGCCCAGGAGAGTCAGTCCGGTCGCTCCCAGGGCTCCAAATGTCGCAGCCAGGATCGGATCAACGAGCCACGCCAGATTGTGCCAGGATCGATCGGGGGCACTGACGGAGAACTTATCAAGGCCGAAGGGAAGCGGGTGCTGCTGGGCACTGCGAATTCGAACCAGCAGCGATGTGTCGCTGACCTGCGTCCAGCCAAGTAGCACGGCGAGCAGAACCGTCGCCCAGCGAATCACAAAGTCGCCGCGAATCGCCTCGTCTTCAACAAGTTCGGGAGTAAGCGGCTCGTACTCGGGAAGCTGATCTGACGAAAGGCTCTCGGTTGCGGCAACCGCCTCGGGCTCCATCGGGGGAGGTGCCTGGTCACCGAGGGCATCTTGGGAAGTCGTCACAGTGGGATCCTGAAGGGCGGGAATTCGCCAAATGATGATCGCCGAGGGAAGAATGGACTTCGGCGAGACTACACAATATCAGCGATTAGATACCAAGGGGAGCGCCGGACGGCTTCTGCGTCAGCGAGTTTTTCGATCGCCAGAGCGATTTGTTGAGAGAGAGATTGTGCTCCGGCAGGTGTATTCCGCCTTGACTTTTTTCGAGTGAATCGCCGATAGTTGTCGTAACTTCATTTGACAGATCGAGTCGCAGCGATACGATTCTGTCTGAGGTTGCTGTGGGTCGCCTCCGATTTCGACGGAAGCAGCCCCGGTTTAGGCGAAGTGCAGTGTGGAAGGTGTCGTTGCTCGACACCGGTATCGTCAGGCTGAATCCCAAGTCGGGCTATTCGTTTCCTCGGGTTTTTTGAAACTCCCGCAGAGACGAGATTCCGAGTGGTTTTGGCAGTTGCGATCCACACGATCCCCGTGCGGTCAGCCCGGTCTGGACAACACTGTTCTGACACAGGCACTGACTGTCCTGTCTTGAAGCTCGTATCTGTCGGAATTCCCTGCCTTTGGGTGGTGAATCCATGACAGCCGGGTACATGACAGCGAGCCACGAGGAAGTGACGGGAGTCCTGTTCGGAAGACACGAGTCAGCGCAGCGAGCTCTCAGGGGAAACCCGCTCGTTGTGATTCGTTCGAACAATGGCGCTGAAAGTGTGCGAGCGTTGCGATCACCGTGGATCGTGAGTTCGTTCCCCAGGCTGCCGTGATTTCTGACAGATTCTACGTTCGTCCGACTTCAATCCCTGCGGGGCTGTCCCGCTGATCGCGATGTCGCGATCACGTTGCTTTCGAAACCCGATGAGTGTTGATCACTCGATGCTGTTCCACTCTCCGAAGCGAAACGCCCGTTCGAGCTCTGATCTCAGAGGCTCGCGGTGCTGCTTGCTGAATGCTTCGGATGGCTGAGTGCCCTTTTGGAAAACCACATGCCGACCAATCGTCCGCGATCCTCAAAGAGTTCGACCCGTCGTCCCCGCAGCGAAGACGTGCAATCGTTTGACTTCGAGGATACCTCCGATCTGAACGATTTCGGAGCTGGGCTGGCCGATGATGCGCCCGCCCCCAAGACCACCCGGAAACGAGAGACCGCCCGCAAGAGCGAACCGGAACCTGAGCCGGAAGCCCCCCGCACCCGCCGCGCAGCTGCAAAATCCGCTGAGCCGGAGTCTCCGCCTGCGGCAGAAGAGGGCGGAACTCGCCGTCGTCGAACAATCACGGGTAAGCGGGTCTCCATCAGCCCGTCCGAAGAGTCTCTCTCCGCAGCTCAGTCGGACCGGGACGCTGACCGTTCCGAAGAAGCACCGCGTCGGGAGGCCCCCCGCGCTCGTGCCGCTGACGATTTTGACCGCTCCAGCGAAGGAGCCTACGACCGAGATGATCGGTTCGTGGAGGGAGCCGACAACGGTGATGCCCGGGACGAAGAGGGTGGTGACGAGGGAGGACCTCGCCGTCGTCGTCGCCGTCGCCGCGGACGGGGTGGTCGCGATGGCGATACGGTCGGCAATCCTCGCACGCCGGCCCCCGGTCGCGGCCCACAGCAGGGACGTGGTCCTCATCAGGGCCGCGGATCACAATCGGGACGAGGTTCGAGCGATCGCGGCGGCCAGGGCGGAAATCGCTTTGGCGGTCGGGCTCCGCAGCAGTCCCAGTTCGAGGGTCGCCGTCCGCGCGGCGAGCGTCGCAGCCTGAGCAGCGCCAGCCCTCGTGATCGAATCATGAAGGACGCTCCCGCTCAATCCGAGATCGTCGGCGAGCTCCAGCCAATCACCGGCGTCCTGGAACTCCACCCCAAGGGGTACGGGTTCCTGCGGATGGCCAAGAACGACTATGCCGCGGAAGACTCCGACGCCTTTGTCTCCAGCTCATTGATCGAGAAGCACCGGCTGCGCGAAGGGGTCAAGATCGTTGGAGAAGCCGGCATGGGCCCCCGCGGTCAGGGACTGCGACTGGTCTCGATCGAGGAGATCGACAACCGCACTCCGGAAGAGTACGAGCAGATCAAGAATTTCGATGATCTGACCCCGATCAACCCGCACGAGCAGATCGTTCTGGAAACGGGCACCCAGCCCATCACGATGCGGGTCATGGACCTGCTGACTCCGATCGGCAAGGGAACCCGCGCTCTGATCGTCGCTCCGCCTCGCAGCGGCAAGACGATGTTGATGCAGGACATCGCGAACTCGGTGGCTGAGAATCACCCCGAGATTCAGCTGATCGTGCTGCTGATCGACGAACGCCCGGAAGAAGTCACCGACATGCGGCGGAACGTCAAGGGCGAAGTGGTCGCCTCGTCGATGGACCGCGATGTCGAGAGTCACGTGCGGATCAGCCAGCTGGTCTTCGAACGCGGTAAACGGATCGCCGAGTCGGGCAAGCATTGCCTGATTCTGATGGACAGCATCACCCGCTGTGCCCGTGCCTTCAACAAGTGGATCGGTGGCGGACGCGACAGCAAGATCGGCACCGGGGGGCTCGATAACCGCGCCCTGGAAATTCCCCGCCGGATGTTCGGAACGGCCCGCCGTTTTGAGGAAGGCGGCTCGCTGACCGTGATCGCGACCGCGCTGATCGAAACCGGCAACCGGATGGACGACTCGATCTTCCTCGAGTTCAAGGGAACCGGGAACATGGAGCTGGTGCTCAGCCGCGAACTGGCTGAACGCCGCATCTGGCCCGCGATCGACGCCTCTCGCTCGGGCACCCGCCGCGAAGAGAAGATCCTCGCTCCTGAAGTCATGGAAGGGGTCACCATGCTGCGTCGCAGCCTGGCCGCCCTGCACCCGACCGAGGCGATGGAAACCCTCGTCAAGACACTGTCCCGCTTCCCGGACAACAAGGCGTTCCTCGAGCGGATCAAGTCGGTGTTGTAAGACTGCGATTGGCTGACGCGTACTCGGCCATGACCGACTCCGTTGAGCTTGGACTTGTACCGTACCTCACTGCTTAGCTGGGGTACGGTACTCACAAATAACTCTCTCACCATGCCGACCTACGACTACAAGTGCAAGAAGTGCCAGCACGTCTGGGATGAGTTCCAGTCGATCAAGGCTCCTCCGACCAAGAAATGCCCTGCCTGTGGCAAGGCTGCGGCCGAGCGCCAGATCAGCGCGGGCGCTGGGATCCTGTTCAAAGGAACCGGCTTCTATCAGACGGACTACCGCAGCGACTCTTACAAGAAGGCTGCAGCTGCCGATTCGACATCGAGCAGTCCCCCGGCGAAGTCGGAGTCTTCGAGCAAGTCCGACAGCGGCGGGTCGAAAGCCAAGTCGGAGTAGCGGCTGCGAGAACGCTCGTGATGGCGGGTAGCCAGCGACGCAAATCAGAGTGGGAGGGCCGAATTCTTACGAATTCCGCTACTCCCAGGAGACGGTTTCGATCTCTTCGGCAGCGGCTTCGACTTCGATCGCGGAAAGCTCCTGCAGTCCGTCAGCATAGCCGACCAGCAGGGAGAGATCGCAGATCTGGTTCAGCCGGCGGGGGACGCCTTGCGAGATTTCCCAGAAGCTCTGGTAGGCATCCAACTGGAACATCGAGCCCTGGCCCCCGGCAAATTGCAGACGGTGCTCGATGTAGAGCGCTGTTTCCTCGGGAGGCAGGGGATCGATTGCCATTCGCACGGCGACCCGCTGATCCAGCCCGGGAACTCTCTCGACTTTGGAAAGTAGTTCTCCGCGCCCGACCAGGATCAGTTGGAGCGGATTGCCGACATGTTGTTGGACACTCATCAGCAGTTGGAGGGTCTCGAAGTGCTGCGGCTGGAGCAGATGAGCGTCATCCAAGAGTATGATCTGACGCCGCCCCTCGGCGGCCAGAGATTCCAGACGGGCTTCGAGGCTGCACAGAATCTGGTCCTGGCTCGCGCGATGAACGCCGGGACCGGGCACTGCCCCGAGCCGCATCGCTAGATATCCCAGCATGTCACTGGGCGAGAGCTGGGGAAACACCAGTCGCACGAACGGCCGGAGCGCGGAATCGAGTTCCTGTTCCAGAACGTGAGTGAGGTAGGTCTTCCCCACCCCATGATCACCAACCAGCAGGGCGATCCCCTTGCGATTCTCCAGGCAGAAGCGGAGTTTCAGGAGCGAGCCCTGGTGTGACCGGGAGGGAAAATAGGCCCCCACTTCGAAGTCACTTTCGAAGGCCGGTCGTTCAAGATGCCAGTAGCGTTCGTACATGACTCGCTCTGCAGTCTCCTGGCGTTCGAGCAACGACTAAATGAGTGTGGGGATATCGCTCTAGTCTTCGATCAGCTTGCCCAGGAGCCAGACTGGCTTCTGGTTTACATCCCGGTGGCGGGTCTGACCGGACACTGGCTGGACCCGGGATTGATGAGACTTCTCTTCGTCAGACAGCTCCGCCAGTGCCGCGACGACTTGCGAATCCCGCATATGGCCGCTTCCGCCATTTCGAACAACGGCATCGGGCTCGGTCGCAGAAGCCTGTTCGATGGACGAGTCGAAGCTCTCATCACTGAGATCAAAAGAAGGCGACGCATCTTCGCCAATCTCAGTAACAGCCGGGCCGGAATGGTCGGTACAAACGTAGACCGTCGTGCCCAGCAGTAACAACGCAGCCAGCGCCGACCGCAGCGGTTGATTCCGGAGGGTCTGAATCAGATCCTGAATGAGATTGCGGGCCATCCCTGACTCCGTCTGGTGTTCGTTCGCGCAATGCAGCTGCCCGGGCGCGGACACCTTCTTTCTCGTTATCGGATTCGCTCCCGTCAGGAGATGAGTGACGGTCGAACCGTTTCGGATTATCGAAGCGATTATGTCGCCTGAAGACCGGCAGAAACCACCGGTCCCCGTTCAATACCAGCGTCTAAGCAATGATCTCGGCAATCGGTCTGCCGAAGTCGATATCCAGCCGCTTCCGTCCTGGGATCTCCATTCGCCGCGAGTCGAGACCGAGCTGGTGCAGGATCGTGGCGTGGATGTCGGTGACATAGTGACGGTTCTCGACCGCGTGAAAGCCGATCTCGTCGGTCGCTCCGTGAGCGATGCCCCCCTGGATCCCTCCCCCCGCCAGCCAGACGCTGAAGCCGAAGATATGATGATCGCGGCCATCGGAACCCTGCGACCCCGGTGTCCGACCGAACTCGCTGGCAAAGACAATCAGCGTCTCATCCAGCATCCCGCGTTGTTCGAGATCCGCGATCAGACCCGCGACTGGCTGATCGACCGCCAGAGCGTTCCGCTCGTGATTGGCCTTCAGACCTCCATGGGCGTCCCATACGCCGGCCCCACCGGCTCCGTGCTGAACCTGAATGAACCGGACCCCGCGCTCCACGAGCCGGCGAGCGGCCAGCATCTGCATCCCGAAATCGCGGCTGTGCGGCTTATCGAGTCCGTACAGCGACTGCGTCTGAGCTGTCTCCTGCGAGAAGTCGACCGCTTCGGGGACCGACCGCTGCATCCGGAACGCCAGTTCGTAGGAAGCGACACGGGCAGCCAGCGCCGCATCACGAGGTGATTCGGCCTGCCTGACCGCACTCAACTTGCGAAGCAGGTCGGCTCCCACAGCCTGAGCCTGTGGCGAAAACGGGCGTTCGGCCTTGGCAAAGTCGAGCGGATTGCTCGGGTCGACGCGCAAGGGCACCGCATCGTGAGCCGGGCCCAGGTAGTGCCCATCCTTCTTGTTCCAGTACTCGCGATTCCCCATCGAGATGTACTGCGGCAAATTGTCATTGAGTGACCCCAGCCCGTAGTGGACCCAGGCCCCCAGGTTCGGAAAGTCCCCATCGTTCTGATGTCGACCGCTGTGGAACTGGGCCTGGGCTCCGTGGTTGCTGTCGGTCGTCCACATCGAGCGAACGACAGCGATCCGGTCGATCTGCGAGGCCAGATGCGGGAACCAGTCCGCGACCTCGATCCCGCTTTGACCGTGTTTGCGGTACCCGACCTGCAGAGGGTAGAGCGTGTTTCGCTGGTTCCCGTTGGCATCGGGCACGACCAGCCGCTCGATCGCCAGCTTCTTGGGATCCTGAGTATCGGCAAACGGTGTCTCGGCAATCGTCTTGCCAGCATACTTCGTCAGCATCGGCTTCGGGTCGAAGCTCTCCATGTGGCTCATTCCGCCGTTCATGAAGAGCCAGATCACGCTCTTGGCTTTCGGAGCAAAGTGCGGCTGGCCGTTCGGCGGAGTTCTATGCTCGTCGGCTCCGAACCCATCGCGGTGCAGCATCGCTCCGAGAGCGAGCGAGGCGAACCCCGAGCAGAATGACCGTCGATTGGTGGGGCTGGTGATGAATTTCTGCAGCATGGGAACACTCCCTCGGGATGCCCGTCAGCGGGGATTCGAAAGGAACTCGGGGGCACGGGGACTTGTTGAGGTACTGTCCTGCACAGCTTGCCGAATCCAGCGATCTCTCTGCCAGAGCAAGATGCCGAGCAGTGCCATAGCCAAGCCGAGTATGCTGGGACTGAGTCCCGCCCACCAGATGCATCCCATGCCAATCAGCGAAGCGTTCGGGCGAGCGGCGATCCACTCTGGAATCTGAAATCTCCGAAACAGCTTCACAAACCACAATAGAATCCCCAGAGAGACAAGCGAAGCCAGAGTGGCTGTCAGCCCCAGAGCCCAGCGGCGATCGAGGAGCGTGGGCCCCGTAATCATGGCCTCCTGGGAAGAAGGAAGCCACAGGCTTCGGGAATCTCCGCACAGCGCGATGGCCGCATCGAGTCCGATTTCGGGCGTAACGGTCGGGGTCTCTCGCACCGGAGAGCTGATGTGGGAGCCACTGCTGGTGAACTCCTTCCAGCGGGTTTCGATCTTTTGCAGTCGTTCCTGGTTCTGAGGGCTCAACTCTGAGACCGCCGAGAGCTCATTCCGGCTATCGGCCAAATGGTGCAGGAGGGGGCCATCGACCCTCCAGGGGGCGCCGCGAAATTCCGTCGTTGCACTCAACATGGCCTCGGTCCGAGCCAGCCAGTAGTCCGCTTGAACCTGGCTGCGGTTCGCCTGCGCGGTGAGTACATACTCTTGATACGGCGGCACGACAGCCCAGCGATGGGCTGGCTTCTGCGTCGCGGGGAACTCCAGCCAGTCTCCCGAGATCGGAGTTCGGGGCTGCGGAACCTCCCACCAGACGATCACTTCATGAGACAGATCGCTGGTCCTCGCCGGAAGGCGCACAGCTTGATCGGCGGACTGCATTTCGCCGTTTACGGAGATGGCCCGTACATCTGGTTTGGCAGACTCCGGGATCTTGAGCGTGACGGATCGCTCCGAGATCAGCAGGTATTTCGTGGTGCCCATCACGGAGGGTTCGCCGCTCGTCTGTCCCTGATTCATCCAGACCAGGGACTCGGCCCACAGGAGGCGGGCCAGCGAGTCGTCTGCAAACTCCTCGATCGCCACGGGTTCCAAATTGCTGGAGTACAGATCCAGACGCGACTCGTTCAGGACTTGAGTCCAAGAGGAGGGCCAACTGGTGGGAACCTCACCAGCGATCGAAGCCACCGGACGAACTGGGCGGTAGCCGACACCCCGAGGCATCGAGATCCAGGCCTCTGTCCAGCGGACTCCAGACAGCGAGGGCAGCGGCAGGCCCGTGCCAGCTGGCTCCGCGGTGTTCCAGATTGCGGTGAGCGTCATCTCCGCTGGGCGAGTCGAAGTCGATTGCGGACGCCACTGCAATCCCTTGGCGAGCTGGCGAACATTCTCGCGACGATTTGCCGGGCGCAGGTCACTGAGCCCCGGCGTTTCCCACTGGATGCGGATCGGCTGCGACGCAGGGAGCTTATCCTTGAGCTGAGTGCGAAGCGTCACATGCCATGACTGCTCATCACGAGGACGCAGATCAATCCAGGCCCGAGCCTGTCGTACTTCCTGAATCGGATTGATGCGAATCGAACGCGGTGCGTTCAGCTCTCCTGGCCGATAGAGATAGTCCTTATCAACTTCCCCGCGAATCGTCGCCACTTCACCTTGAATGGTCGACGTCACTCGTGGCGTGTGTTTAATCACTGTGGAGCTGTCGATCGTGAGCCCCGACAGATAAGTCGCTTCGGGGGGAGTCCAGTCCCCCACTTCTGTGGTCCACGTTCCCTCGATTCGGACTGACTGCACACCCGGCTGGCCATCTCGAATCGTGAGGTGCAGCTGGCGGCGGCTTCTGTCGGGGTCGTCAGTGCTGGTCCAGCGCAACAGCCGCTCTGCTCCATCCTGCAGGACACTCGCTCGCTGAATCTCAAATCGCCGATCAATCGAAAACGTGTGTTCGAACGGGACTCCCTGATTGGTTTCAATCTTTCCCTCCAGCAGCCAACGAGAGCGCGGAAGATCGAGAGTCAATGTCTGCTGGAGTTGAGCGCGTCCGGTGGCCTTGATGGGCAAAGTCGACCACGCGGGGCCCTCTCCCCGACGGCATGACCAGGCCAAATCGGGAACTTGCCACACGATGCCGGAAAACAGCGAATCGGAAAAAGCCTGCGGCGACATGGATGAGATGCCCGCTGACTGAATATCGGCCCGGATCTGCAGGCCCGGCTTTGCCAGTACTCCAATCAACGACTGATCGGCACCGGGTATTGAACTGATGTTCCTCGGAGCAGCCCAGACAGGAGGCCACATCTGAAAACCGTTCTGGCTCGTCGCGAGAAAAGAGATGATCTCGACAGGCTGAACCGCTGCCGAGTCCTTGCCGGGTTGCAGCGCCAGAGTGATCACCACCGCTGCTGGATCAGAATAATCGACTTCGGACTGAGCGACAGCCGATCCCCGAATTGACTGAACCCAGAGAGTCCGTGGCAGCGAAAGCTTCACGATCGCAGGTCGAGTCGGATCCACCAGCTTGGCGAGCACGCCAGTCTGAACCCTGGCACCGAGTGACCCGCATTCCACCAGTGTCCTCAGGCCGACATCTGTCAGATTGTCCTCAGGTGCGAACTCCACGACCTGTGAAGAGAGTGTAATCTGGTGCGTGGGGCCAATCGGGATGGGAACTGGTGGTGACGCAGGGACAGTGATCGCCCCCACCGCCACTTTCCAGCTCGGCGG
>Ga0315901_10003276_pt1 | contig 21150 bp, 18 predicted proteins | sample LakEriMetagenome_10_FD_203761 | JGI IMG/M metagenome (GOLD analysis project Ga0315901, IMG submission 203761) | Freshwater fungal communities from buoy surface, Lake Erie, Ohio, United States - Buoy 2 MA116 | ecosystem: Environmental > Aquatic > Freshwater > Lake | place: USA: Lake Erie, Ohio... | reverse complement strand
ATGCACTCAAGCTATCTACGTTCCAATTAATCTTAAACCCTATTAGGGATTGAAACTTTTTCCCAATACTGATTGACCCATCCCGCTCGTGTTCCAATTAATCTTAAACCCTATTAGGGATTGAAACAGAACGCGAAATTCGAGGGACTGGCTGCACTCCCGTTCCAATTAATCTTAAACCCTATTAGGGATTGAAACAAGGTTATCGGGGTCTTTATTTAGGAATAACGCGTTCCAATTAATCTTAAACCCTATTAGGGATTGAAACTATTAAGGCTATCTTCCAAATCTTCCAGATACTCGTTCCAATTAATCTTAAACCCTATTAGGGATTGAAACATCGAGATGGTAGGCTATGCACTCAAGCTATCTACGTTCCAATTAATCTTAAACCCTATTAGGGATTGAAACTTTTTCCCAATACTGATTGACCCATCCCGCTCGTGTTCCAATTAATCTTAAACCCTATTAGGGATTGAAACTAGCTTCTAAAGCTTCAATCCTTGATAATAGTTCGTTCCAATTAATCTTAAACCCTATTAGGGATTGAAACCAACTATCATCATCCCAACTTAAGATGGGATGATTGTTCCAATTAATCTTAAACCCTATTAGGGATTGAAACCACGGGAATTGTCGCAGGGTAGAGATAATTTGTTTGTTCCAATTAATCTTAAACCCTATTAGGGATTGAAACAGTGACAGTTTCAAGCAGTCAGTAGAGGACGGAAGTTCCAATTAATCTTAAACCCTATTAGGGATTGAAACTCTGGAGAAATAATGCTCGGTTCGACCGCGTACCGTTCCAATTAATCTTAAACCCTATTAGGGATTGAAACTTTATACACATCTTTGATCCGTAGTTCTAAAGTTTCAGGTTCCAATTAATCTTAAACCCTACTAGGGATTGAAACGATTTTAGGCAGTGGCTATATTGCTATCTGCACAGTTCCAATTAATCTTAAACCCTATTAGGGATTGAAACATCACCCGATCCGATACTTCCATTGACAATTAAAGTTCCAATTAATCTTAAACCCTACTAGGGATTGAAACTTTATCAGATGAAGATGTCAGTATTAAACCAGAAGTTCCAATTAATCTTAAACCCTACTAGGGATTGAAACATCATCGCTATTTTGCCTATAAAGTGGAGGCAGAGTGTGGGGTGTGAGGTGTGGGGTGTAGGGTTTTACCGATAAGAGCCAAAGATAAGTAGTCGTGCAAAATTAATTTCCTAGTGAAGATAGGCAAGAGGCAAGGGGCAAGAGGCAAGAGGTGGTTAGATATGTGTAATTAATTTTGCTTAGGTACTTATTATCCAACAAGGTTTTTAGATTTATTCAGCAGACCCTATTGATCTTTTAATTAAAAATGCTTCCATACCCAAAGCTTTTGCCCCTTGGTAATCCTCTTTTTTACTATCGCCAATATGCCAAGCTTGTGCCGAGGGACAATCATGTTTTTGCAGGGCGATTTGAAAAATTTCAGCATCGGGTTTAGCTGCTCCTGCCTGAGAAGAAATCGTGATCGATCGAAAAAAATACTCTAAGCCTAATTCTGCCAAAACTTGGTAGATACGACTATCAAAATTAGAAATAATGCCCAACTCGATCCCCTGAATCTGCCAGAGTCTTAAAGCGGGAATGACATCCTCGTACAGGACCCAAGGCTCGGCCGTGGCAAAATGATGATAAAGTTCGCCAAAAAAAGCCTCAAAATCGGGAAATCGTTCCAGATAACCTAAATCATTAAAAACTGCCCCAGTCAGCGATCGCCACCAGCGATACTCTAACTGAGGAATTTGTGCCGGTTCAACCTTAGGAAAAGCTAGGGGGGGAGAAGTGGGGAAAATAGCCAAGAAAGACCGTTCTAGAGGCTCGGCCGCCACCTGTACCCCAAAATCCGCCGCTATTTGACTATAAATTGCTCCGACACTGCCTTTTACTCCAAAAAGAGTCCCCACAGCATCGAGAAAAATAACTTGCGGTTTCTGCATGAGAGTTTTGTCTATAACCGTCGAATTGAGGTTTTTAGGGTCGGCCCTTTAGGGGGCCTAACACACCTAACAATTGCTCATTTTAAAGGATTATGGCGTAAATTCTCGGATCGCTTGCCAAACTCTTAATGCCTCTGCCACCGTCCATGCTTGGGCAAAAGCACCCCTAGGGGTAAAAGGGGCATTACCATCGAAAATTTCACTTAAATTACCGATACAGCTATCCTGAAGATGGTCGATCATCGGTGTTAAAAAACTCTCAGCTAGAATGGGATCGCGATAGACTTTCAGATGGGCCTCGATAAATGCCCCTAATAACCATCCCCAGACTGTCCCCTGATGGTAGGCACTATCTCTTTTTAAGCGATCGCCACTGTAAACGCCACGGTAATCAGGATGATCCACATCTAGCGATCGCAAACCGCGAGAAGTCAACAATTTTAAAGCACAAATATCGACAATAGCCTTTTTCTGTGGGGAATTTAATAACTCCTCCACCGACAAAGACACGGCAAAAAGTTGATTCGGTCGTAAACTGGCATCATTACCCTTGTCCGTATCCAAAACATCGTAACAATACCCCAGAGAATCATCCCAGAAGCGAGAAAACCCTTTTAAGGTCATTTTTCTCATTTTTTCGTAATCAGTGGCATCCATGCCCAAATAATGGGCAAATTGAACCATTATTTTTAGGGCATTGAACCAAAGGGCATTAATTTCTACGGGTTTGCCGATGCGGGGAGTAATCACCAGATCATCAACTTTGGCATCCATCCAAGTCAATTGTACTCCCGCTTCGCCGGCATAGATCAAACCATCGTCATCTAGGTGAATATTGTAGCGAGTACCGCGACGAAACCAAGCGATCACTTCCTTTAAAGCGGGATAAATAGTTCTGAGAAACTCAAAATCTTGGCTTTGGTTAAAATAGGAACGAATGGCTTCAAAATACCAAAGAATAGCATCGACAGCGTTATATTCGGGCATTTCTCCCCCATCGGGCAGTAAATTCGGCAATAAACCCCGGTCTAGATAACGGGAAAAAGTTAGTAAAATCTGACGGGCGATCGCAGGTCGGACTGTAGTCAAAGTTAATCCTCTTAGGGAGATCATCGTATCGCGACCCCAATCACCAAACCAAGGATAACCCGCGATGATCGTTTTGCCGTCCGGTTGATCCAGGAGAGGACGACTAACGATAAACTGGTCGGCAGCGAGGGTAAGTTGTTGAATCCATTCGGGCTGCTGGGGATTAATCAGACTATTCTCGTAGCGATAGCGAGACTCTAGAGAAGATTGACCGTCTAAATTCGGATCGGGACGGGTACTAGCGGCAATTGTCACCGATTCTCCTAGTTTGAGAGTAGCCGAAAAACTAGCCCCATGGAGATGATTTTCCCGATCGATTAAACCACGATAACGTTCCACGGCCAAATCAAAGCGATAATACCAGATATGAGCGGGAAAAACCTGTCCCTGACTGATTAATAGATAAAAAGGTACAGCATGGTTATATGCAATCACCCTCACTCCTTTTTCCAGAGGACTAATAGCCATTTGCCAGTTAAAACTCTGGGTATTGCCGTGAAAATCACGATAATTGACAAAAGCAGTCAGATTGAGAGTTAGGGGAGAATTGCCACGACGGTAGGTATAGTGAGTATAGGTGGTATTTTCTCCCTGTTCCATCCAAATGCGCTTTTCTAGTAAGGCATCCCCGCAGGTAAAAGTCCAGACGGGAATTGTGCCTTCCAGATGAAAACTTTCGATATTAATATAGCCTTGCGGTTCGATCGTAGCACCTAACCAGCGATTGCTGGCCAGATGATAAATTTTCTGGTTATATTGTACCGATTCATCGATTTTAGTCACAAGAAGCGTTCTTTTCGTCGGTGGAGCCAAAGCAGCGATCAACAGGCCATGATAACAGCGAGTTAGCAATCCGGCCACAGTTCCCGCAGCAAAACCCCCAATACCATTAGTGACTAACCATTCCCGCTTTTCAGCCACCGGGAGACAATTACAGATATCTCGACCGAAACGGAGCTTGACCATGGGCTTCCCAATTCCTAGTAATTTTGTTATAATTGAAAATTGTGTCTTTATATCTATAGAGTAACTCTATCTTAAGGAGGAAAATCGGCAGTGAGTAAACGTACTTTAGAAGGAACCACGCGCAAACAGAAGCGCACTTCCGGATTTAGAGCGAGAATGCGTAGCGTCAACGGACGCAAAGTAATTAAAGCTCGTCGGAAAAGAGGGCGCTATCGTTTAAGTGTTTAGGTTATTCTGGGAACCGACTAATTTTCGTGGGACTACCCCAAGTTCATCGCTTAAAACATCGACAGGATTTTCAAGCTGTCTATGGAAAAGGGAGGCGTTATCACGGTTCCCACTTAACCTTAATTAGTTTAGAGGATTCTTGCCCAGATGCCCCCGGCCCCAGTCGTTTTGGTATCTCGATTAGCAAGAAAGTTAGTAAAAAAGCGGTGGTTCGTAATCGACTAAAACGGCAAATGCGAGCGGTAATTCGGCAGTTATTGCCAGAAATAGCGGCAGGATGGCGAGGGATAATCATTATCCGTCCCGAGGCGATCGAGTGCAATTATGAACATTTTTTGCGAGAATTAAAGCAGTTGTTAGTGAAGGCCAATATAATTCATGGGCATTAAAGAAGAAACTTTTTATGAAGGGGGTCCGCACATCGGCGACCTAATCATCAATATACTGCTAGGATTTACGGTGATTTGTTTACCTTTGACCGTTGGGGCAGTAGTACGGGCAATCTGGTTAAGATATAAGATAACTGATCGGCGGATTTCGATCACCGGGGGTTGGATGGGACGCGATCGCACGGATATTATCTATTCAGAAGTGGCAAAAGTGGCAAAAATGCCGAGAGGAATTGGTGTTTGGGGGGATATTGTCGTAACTCTCAAGGATAGAAGTCGTTTAGAAATGCGCGCGATGCCGAAATTCCGGGAAATTCATGACTATATTGCCGAAAGAGTCGCCGATAAAACCGGTCGTCCCCTAGAATCGATCATCAGTCAATAAAACAAAATAATCGATCGCCGCGATTCGATAAATTAGATTTGTCAAAGTGAACCCCCATTAAACGAGAAGGCATAGATTAAACCCATGGATTTTGGAGTCGGATTTATTTCCACAAATATCATGTTGCCAATCCTAGATTTTTTCTTTCGGATTGTGCATAGTTACGGTTTCGCCATCATTGCTTTAACGCTAGTGGTGAGATTTGCCGTCTTTCCCCTCAGCGCCGGCCAGATTCGCAATATGAGAAAAATGCGAATCACTCAACCCTTGATGAAGGAAAGACAGGCAGAAATTCAACAACGCTACAAAAATGACCCCCAAAAACAACAGGAGGAAATGGGCAAATTAATGCAGGAGTTGGGCAATCCCCTAGCCGGTTGTTTACCCCTGTTATTACAAATGCCGATTCTTTTGGCTTTATTTGCGACGCTGCGGGGTTCCCCTTTCTCGGATATTAACTATACCGTCGATTTACAAGTGCTGCCAAGCGAACAAATCGCCCTCGTGCAGCGCCAACCCTATGCCACCAAACCCCAAAACGTCTATATTGACGAGTCTCTCCACTATCCCATTACCGCTTTTTTACCCCAAGGCAATAAAATCGCCCCGGGAGAACAGGTAAAAATCGACCTGCAAAACGACCAGGGCAAGTCTTTGGGGCAATTAGCCACGGAAGCACCCGAAAATAACCTAAAACCCACCTACGAGGTGGTTAAAGGTCAAGAACTGGTGCAAGTTAATGAAGACGGTTCCATCGTCGCTTTAGCCCCCGGAGATGCCAGTATTAAAGTTATCGTGCCGGGGATTGCCGCTAATACGGGTTTTCTCTTTATTGAGGCCCTGGGAAGAATTGGGGCAACCGGTGCGAATGGTGAAATTCACTGGGATATCTTGGCGATGGTGATCGCTTTCGGTATTAGTATCTATGTTAACCAAGAGTTATCCGGTGCCGGCGCACCTTCGGGGGGGGCAGCTCAACAACAGCAAACGGTGAATAAAATCACCCCGATAATTTTTAGTATGATGTTCCTGTTTTTCCCCTTACCGGCCGGGGTATTGATGTATATCTTAACCGCGAACATCTTCCAAACTATTCAAACGGTGATTTTGATGCGGGAACCGTTACCAGAAAACCTGCAAAAATTGGTAGCGGAACAGGAAAAAACGGAAAAAACCCGCGATGCTCTCCCCTTTGAAAAACGTTCTAGCAAGAAAAAGGAAAAAACATCGTAATGAGTATATGGGAGCAAAATAGCGAGAAAGCTAAACAATGGCTGGAAAAACTGCTAAAGTTGATGGCCATGCCCGCAGATGTCCAGATTGGTGTGCAGGAATTGGGAACTGGACCTTCCTCCTGTTGGTTAATTATTGATAGCAGTCAATTGAGTCCCCAACAACTGGAACTTCTCCTCGCTAACAAGGGTGAGGGACTCGATGCGATTCAATCCCTAGCTAATACGATTCTGAATATTGGTGTCGAGTCGGCAGAACATCAGTTCTATATTGTCGAAATCAATGGCTATCGTCAACAAAGACAGGCAGAACTTTTCGACTGGGTTAATCAAGCGGCAACGCAAGTGCGGCAAACAGGACAGGAAATAGAATTAAAAGCCCTATCTTCGGCGGAACGTCGCCAAATCCATGCCTTTTTTCAGGAAGAAAACGATTTAACCACGGAAAGTCGCGGCGTGGAACCCGATCGCCGGTTAGTAATTCGTTTAAAATAAGACCAAAGGGTGGGGTAAAACCTGCCCTCTTTTTTATTTTAGGCTTTAGTCTTCTTGCTCACTCTAAAATTGAGTTGAGAATTACCACAGCCATGGAGATATAAAATCAGAAAATACGACCACCTCGACGGTTGGGAGCTAAACCACGATTACTGGGTGTAAAGCAGTAGGCATCGCGATTGATTCGTCGAATATTCTCTTGTAAAAATCGATCACAATTGCCCTCTGGAACGATAATTGTTTGATAGAGCGATTTTCCCGATAGATTACTATAGTAAGGAATCCAAAGAATACCCAGATTTTGAAATCCATATTTGAAGTGTAGTTCTTCCCCGCGTTTCTTTGCTTCCTGTTCGGTCTTCCAAGCTGACTCGGCAATTACTCGCAGACCTTCAAAATCGGCACTGTGCCAGTCAAGACGTGGAGCAGCGAAAACCTCACCGAAAAATGTACTCGAAAATGCCATGGAGATCATCAATAAAGTGATTTCTTTTCTGATATTCACCAAAAATTGATAACTGAAATATTTTTTATTTTAACCTCAGTTCGAGATAAGCCGAAACCCTAATTTTACCGTAGCCAGTCAGCCCTATTCTTTCCTGAAAGTCATGGCAAAATCTGCTTAACCCGAACTGACCCTAAATAGGTCAAGAGAGAAAAAGTCTCTGAGCGGGGATGGGGGATAGGGGATAGCGGGGGAATACAGACCCTACCGGCTAATACCTAACCCTCAAACCAGTTTAATCCCCATCGGGATTTTAGACCGATTCCTGGGATGGAATGGAAGTGGCTTCGGACTGATCAGCGTTAGGATCCGCCTCTTTGGGGGCGGCCACTTTTACCAAAGCATGACGCAAAACCTGTTCTCCGAGAGTGTATCCCCGCACTAACTGCTCCACCACTGTGCCTTCGGGATGTTCATCGGTGTACTGCCGCATCATCGCTTCGTGGTAGCTGGGATCAAAGGGTTGACCTTCCGGACGCATGGGGGAAACGCCTAAACGCTTGAGACTGTCCACTAAGGTTTTATAGACCCCTTGGTAACTCTTGTGAATACCCATCTCGCCATCATTAGCCGGTTTAATTTGAGTACGGGCGCGCTCAAAATTATCCACCACGTCAAGAATTTCCATCAGGGTTTTGCCCTTGGTTTTTGTTTCCAGTTCCTCTTTTTCTTTCTCTGTGCGTTTGCGAAAATTGTCGAACTCGGCCGCTAGACTGATATAGCGTTTCTTATAAGCATCAACCTGTTGGGTTTGCTCCTCTAACTGCTGCTTGAGAGTGTCGATTTCCTCTTGTAGAAAATCGATAGTCATTCCGCCTACGAGGGAAAATTCCTCGCTAGAGGCGGCCTTGTCCGTCACCGTTTTGGCCTCATCGGTGACACTGGTTTCTGATTCGTTGGCAAGAGATTCAGGGGAATTAGAAAAGGATTCTTGGTTTTCTTCGAAAATTGCTGAGGTATTTGGTTCTGCACTCATGGTATACAATTATAGTGGGGAATTTGGCAATATATGACCATTTACTGCTAATTTTGGTCTTTAAGTACCAGCTAATAATCAAGGTTTAACCCTTAATGTAACATTTTGTGGACAATATCCGTAACTAGATATATAGTAGGTTTCATCAGAATGAGGTATGGGCAAGGGGCTTAAACCCCTTGTTGGCAAAACTTGTCGATACCTCAGTAACGTGAAAAGCACGATAGGCAGCCCGGATAAATAATCAGTGATCTAGAAAAATTTTTGCTAAAATGCAATTTTCTCAGTAAAATTGGAAAGATTAAAGGGTAGTGGAGAGGTTAGGAATCGTCTATGACATTTTCTTCCAAGAAAACCCGTGCTGTTGCCCTACGCAATTACTTTTCCCCCTTTGGTAACAAGTTGGTGCAGTCGGGCTATATCGGTGCCGAGCAAATGCAACAGGCCCTAGTGGAAACACGGAAATCGGGAGGATCGTTAGTAGAAATATTACAAAAACTAACCGGGCGACCTTTGCCCCCAGATTTACAGCGACAGTATAAGAAAAACCAGTTATTTGAACTAAAAATTCTCTACGGAGTCGAATCTATCGACCCCGAATTGAGCGATGTGGATGGACTGGAAATAGCCAGACTGATCGATTCTTTGATTCCGATCGATCTTTGTCGTCGCTATCGTCTCATCCCCCTGCGTCGAATCGAAGGAGAGCCGGCTTCAATTTTGATAGCGATGGTCGATCCCGACAACCTAGAGGCTACGGACGATATTAATCGTATCCTCCGCCCCAGGGAGTTAAGTTTACAGCGTTTAGTGATTACCAGCGAAGATTATGAAAGATTACTGGAAAAATTCCACTGGGCCCAACCGGAACTAGAAAGGGAAAAAGCCAGACTCGAAAAAGAAAAAGAACTGGAAAAACTCTCGGATATCACCGATATTGTCGCCAGTATTGAGGTGGTCTCTGGTGCTGACGATGAAGTGGCCGATGATCTCGGAGAAGGAGACGCTAATCAAGCCCCCGTCATCAACCTGGTCAATAAAATTCTAGCTAAAGCCCTACAGGAAGGGACTTCCGATATTCACATCGAACCCCAAGAAGAATTCCTGAAAATTCGCTTTCGCAAAGATGGAGTTCTTCATCAAGCTTTTGATCCACTGCCGAAAAGAATTACCCCGGCGGTTACAGCCCGTTTTAAAATCATGGCCGAACTCGATATCGCCGAACGTCGTCTTCCCCAAGATGGTAAAATTCGGCGGATTTATCAAGGGCGGAAAGTGGATTTTCGGGTTAATACCCTGCCCAGTCGCTACGGGGAAAAAGTCTGTTTACGGATTCTCGATAACTCGTCTACCCAGTTGGGTTTAGATAAACTAATCACCGATCAAAAGACCCTGCAAATCGTCCGAGACTTGGCCAGTCATCCCTTTGGTCTGTTGCTGGTGACGGGCCCCACCGGTTCGGGGAAATCCACCACTTTATACTCGGTGTTAGCGGAAAGAAATCACCCTGGGGTCAATATCAGTACCGCCGAAGATCCGATCGAATATTCTCTACCAGGCATCACCCAGGTGCAGGTAATTCGCGAAAAAGGCATGGATTTCGCCTCGATTCTGCGGGCATTCATGCGACAAGACCCGGATGTGATTCTGGTGGGAGAAACTAGGGACAAGGAAACGGCTAAAACAGCGATCGAGGCCGCCTTAACTGGTCACTTGGTCTTAACTACCCTACACACCAACGATGCCGCAGGTGCGATCGCTCGTCTCGATGAGATGGGGGTTGAAACGTTTATGATCTCTGGTTCTCTGTTGGGAGTTTTGGCCCAGCGTCTGATGCGGCGCGTCTGTACCGAGTGTCGAGTCGCCTATCACCCCACCCAAGAGGAATTGGCCCGTTTTGGTCTTTCCGCCGCCAATGAACAGGAAGTGACCTTTTATAGGGCTAATACCCTGACCATAGAGGAAATTCAACAGGCGCGAAGAGAGGGCAATCTCTGCGTCAAGTGCAACGGCAGCGGTTATAAAGGTCGCATCGGTGTCTATGAGGTAATGCAGAATAGTGAACGACTACAGCAATTAATTAACCAAGGGGCAACCACCGATCGCATTAAGGAGGCGGCCGTCGATGAGGGCATGGTGACACTCCTAGCCTACAGTTTAAATCTGGTGCGCGAGGGTTACACCACCCTCGAAGAAGTGGAACGGGTGACATTTAGCGATTCTGGTCTGGAAGCGGAATTAAAAGCTAAACGGAAAAGCGGTTTAATCTGTAGTGGTTGTCGCGCCGAACTACAACCAGAATGGCTCGATTGTCCCTATTGTATGAGACCGCGATTTAGTGGTTAAGACAGTTTTTCAGTGATCAGTGATCAGGGAACTCCGGAACAGGCAAAAGTATTATGAATTTGTCTCCTGACGGAAAAGAGGGTGTAGGGTGTGGGGTGTGGGGTGTAGGGAAAGAAACCTCTTTCACCTGTGGGGGTGAAAATTTTTTCATCGGGACTGGCTCCTATCCCCTTTTCAGTTTTCACTTTATAGATAGATGGAGTTTAACTTATGGACTTAATGATCGAAGATTTAATGGAACAATTGGTCGAGATGGGCGGTTCCGATATGCACATTCAGTCCCGTGCGCCGGTCTATTTTCGCATTAGTGGCAAACTCACCCCGATTAATGAAGAATCTTTAACCCCGCAAGATTGTCAGAAATTGATTTTTAGTATGCTCAATAATAGTCAAATAAAAGAGTTAGAGCAGAATTGGGAATTAGACTGTTCATACGGGGTGAAAGGATTAGCAAGATTTAGGATCAATGTTTATAAAGAAAGGGGAGCTTATGCAGCTTGTTTACGCGCTTTGTCCTCTAAAATTCCTAACTTTGAACAATTAAATTTACCAGAAGTAGTCCGAGAATTATCGGAAAGACCGAGGGGATTAATTCTCGTAACTGGACAAACAGGTTCAGGTAAAACTACCACTTTAGCATCAATTTTAGACTTAATTAATCGGACTAGGTCTGAACACATTTTAACTGTAGAAGACCCAATTGAATATGTTTTTCCTAATATAAAAAGCCTGTTTCACCAACGACAAAAAGGAGAAGATACCAAGAGTTTTGCTAACGCATTAAAAGCAGCTTTACGCGAAGATCCTGATATTATCCTTGTGGGAGAAATGCGGGATTTAGAAACAATTAGTTTGGCAATTACGGCGGCGGAAACCGGTCACTTAGTCTTCGGAACCCTACATACTAGCTCGGCAGCGGGAACAGTCGATCGGATTATTGACGTTTTCCCCGCTAACCAACAGTCACAAATTCGCTCCATGTTATCCAATTCTTTACTAGCAGTTTTTAGTCAAACCCTAGTCAGGAAAAAAAATCCTAAACCGGGGGAATTTGCCCGGGCAATGGTACAGGAAATCATGGTGGTAACTCCAGCGATCTCTAACCTAATTCGCGAAGGAAAAGCCCCCCAAGTTTACTCAGCAATTCAAACGGGAATGAAGCTAGGAATGCAAACTATGGAACAGGGATTAGCTAATTTAGTTGTTAGCGGTGTTATCTCCTTTGAAGAGGCGATTTCTAAAAGTAGTAAACCCGATGAATTACAACGTCTTGTCGCTGGGTCCAGTGCTAACGCCAAAACTAAAGCCCGGATTTAATAACAAATCCTGTGTAAAAGGGATAGGAGAGTGGGAAATGGGAAGTTTTTTTAGTAAACAGTGAACTGATAACTGATAACTGATAACTGATAACTGATAACTGATAACTGATAACTGATTTGTCCTATGCCTACTTTTGTCGCACAAGTTAAGAGCAGCTCTGGAAAAGTTTTCCAAGAGAAAGTTGAAGCTATGTCTCCCGATCATGCCCGAATGATGCTGAAGGCGAAATATGCTGCCGTCGGTAAAATCAAAAAAGCGGGAGGAGAGATCGATCTTTCTGGTTTAGAGTTGATGTTTGCCAAGATTTCCATCAAAGATAAAGCGGTTTTTTCCCGTCAATTTTCGGTAATGATTAATGCTGGTGTGCCGATTGTGAGATGTTTGGGAGTTTTGGGGGATCAATCCGGTAATCCCAAGATGAGAAAAGCACTACAAGCGATTAGTGCTGACGTACAGCAAGGCAGTCCGTTATCGCAAGCGATGGCCAAACATACGGAATGTTTTGATGAACTTTATATCAGTATGATCGAAGCTGGAGAGATGGGGGGGGTACTCGATGAAGTGCTGCTCCGTCTCTCGAAACTTTTGGAAGATATGGCCCGCTTGAAAAACCAGATTAAATCAGCAATGACCTATCCGGTAGCGGTGGGAATTTTGGCGGTAATTGTGTTTTTCGGGATGACGATCTTTTTAATTCCCGTGTTTGCGAAAATTTTCACCGATTTGAAGGTGCCACTACCAGCTTTAACGCAATTTATGCTCTTTTTAAGTGGTGTGATGCGTAGTTGGTTGATTTTAATTCCGATTGTCACCATTCCTGCCACGGTTTTTTTACTGCGTCGCTATTACAAAACCCCGATGGGTCGTCTGCAAATTGACCAGTTTTTCCTTAAAATGCCTCTTTTTGGTGATTTGAATGAAAAATCGGCTGTGGCTAGATTTTGCCGGGTTTTTGGGACTCTGACGCGTTCTGGTGTCCCGATTTTAAGTTCCCTTGATATCGTTTGTAATACGGTGGGTAATCAGGTAATTGCCAATGCGATCATCGGTGCCAAGGAGGAAATTCAGCAGGGGGGAATGATGAGTTTAGCCATACAAAAAGCCAATGTTTTCCCAGCTTTGGCCATTCAAATGATTAGTATTGGTGAGGAAACGGGAGAATTAGATGCCATGATGATGAAAGTGGCGGATTTCTACGAAGATGAGGTGGAACAGGCCGTTAAAGCTTTAACCAGTATCATTGAACCCTTGATGATGGTCGGTATTGCCGGGATAGTGGGAACTATTCTTCTGTCTATGTACTTGCCCATGTTTAAAATCTTCGATGCCTTGGGATAAGTTTATCAGTGATCAGTGATCAGTGATCACTGATCACTAACTATTGCCAGTAGCTGGAAATCAGCAAGATTTGAATTTTCATCTCCTTTTACTTGATTAGGTGAATCTGTGTCTTACGAAACTTTATTAGCGGAATATAGCTGTCGTCAGGGGGCGATCGAATTATTGCGACAATATCGCCCTTATTTAGGGTTAATTCCTAGTATGCGTCGTCCGGAAGAGAGTTTAATTACTATTCCCTTGCCCTTGGTCAGAACTCGTCCATCTTCTGCCCTTGAATCTAGAAAGACGGTACAATTAGCCTGCGATTTGGCTATTCTGATGTGTGATCCAGAATGGAAAATTAAATTAGGTTCAGAAATCCTGATTTTTATCCATCGTCCGGGGGAAGATTTTTCTGATTTGTTGAAACGCTGGCGCGAAACCCAAATATGTTTAGATAAAGAATATGAATGGTTAATGCCCCCCAGAGAACAACATATGTTTAGTGAAGGTGCAGAAACAATTCATCCTTTATTTGTGGTTTTTGATCAAACGGCCGAGAGAATAAAAAAGGGTTTAAGAGGGGCTTTTTTACCGATGGTTGTTCAAAATTATCGGCCAGCTTTGATTGATGATTGCTTAGAATTAGTCGATCAAGATTAGTTGACTCTCTGGGGGGGCATCTCATTTTTGTAAATCTACTAATTTGGGATTTTTCAGGGGAAACTCTCTGCTAAAGTCGGGCGTTACTTTCGGTTTTATCACTCAATCCAAGCTTTTGGGGGGTTCTACCCCCCAAACCCCCCGCGCATTAGGTTAACTGTGAGATGCTTACACGCGATTGTTCATATTTTTGTACTAATTTAAGAGTCACTGATAATTGCTGATTGTCGGTATTTCTGCAAATGTGGGATGCAGCCTCTCTGGGGTTAGTCAGGAAAATAGAGAGTCAAGGGGAACAGTTTACAATGGTTAAGCCCCTAAAATCAAGCGCTGACGATGGCAATTAAGCAGCGAAATTTCCTGCCCAGAAACCCTTTCTAACATCTCGACGATATGATCAGGCTGTAGTAAAGTGCCATCATTGCGACAACTGCCCACATAGCACAAAACGGCTTGTTTGTCAACAGTTTTTAACTCTAATTCATATAATTGTTCTCGCAGATTAATCGTGACTTTTTTGCCGGATTTGGTGGTTTTTTCCCGTTCCATCACCGTTGCTTGCTTAATTGCCTCGAGCCAATTTTGCCACTGTTGGCAGTCAATTCCCTCGCTATTAAAAGTGAGCAAATACTCGGCTTTTTCTAACAAACGGGTGGCAGCGGGGGCATTTAAGGGAATTTCTTCCACCTGATAAACTGGCAAATCTGCGGGTAATTGTGCGCTTAATTGCTGTTTAAACCTCTCTAAATCCATCACTTTTGTCAATTCAAAATCGACAATCTCACCGCTACTGGTTGCTCCCAAGGATAAGGCATTAGCGATCGAAATGCGCGGACCGGGGTGAAATCCACCGGTAAAGGAAATGGGAATGGCAGCGCGACGGACGACGCGATCAAATAAACGCACCAGATCCAAGTGGCTAACTAGGGCCATTTCGCCAATTTTGCCAAACCAAACCCGAATTCTTTGGGCGCGTTCTTGATTGGGTTGAAAATGTCCGGCAAAAGCGGGAATCGGGGGCGCTTCAATGACGATATTATGACCAAAATCGACGCTACAAACGCCACAATGGGAACAACCCTCAAAAGAACAATCGGGGACAGTTGCCGCGTCTAGGGCGCGTTTTAAGTCCTCCTCTAGCCATTTTTTATCGATACCGGTATCGAGATGATCCCAGGGCAAAGGACGCTCTAAAATATCTTTGTCTGCATCGGCAAAAATATGCCATTCTCCCTGTTCTATCTGACGATATTTCCAAGTTAAACCGGATTCTTCGATCGCCTGTGACCATGCTTGATAGGCTTTTTCTGTATTATCCCACCAAGCATCCATCCCGGCTCCCAATTGCCAAGCGCGCAGCACCACTTTCCCTAAACTTCTGTCACCGCGACCGATAAAATCTTCCATGGCCGAGATGCGGACATCGGTATAATTGACTTTTACCCCTCTCATGCCTTGGAATTCCTGTCTTAATAACTCCTGTTTGCGGATAAATTCGGCCGTGGAGACGGAATGCCACTGGAAGGGGGTATGGGGTTTAGGCGTAAAATTCGAGATAGTTAGGGTAAAATCGAGGGGTTTCCGCTTCGGTAAACGACATTCCCGACGCAACCAGCGCACCGTTTCCACGATACCGATGACATCCACATCGGTTTCCCCCGGCAAACCGATCATAAAATAGAGTTTGACCTTATCCCAACCCTGTTCGACGGCAGTTTTTATCCCTCTGAGTAATTCTTCGTTGGTTAACCCTTTGTTAATCACATCGCGCATCCGTTGGGTTCCCGCTTCCGGTGCAAAGGTTAAACCCGATTGACGATTGCCCCCAATTATGTTAGCAATATTTTCGTCAAAGCGATCGACTCTTTGACTGGGTAAGGATAGAGATATATTCTCATTCTGGAGACGGTTTTTAATCTCCATACCCACGGCAGGTAAAGCTAGATAATCGGAGCAACTGAGAGATAATAAAGAAAATTCGTTATATCCTGTCGCTCGCATTCCTTTTTCAATCGATTCGATTACTGCTTCCGGTTGCACATCCCGCGCAGGACGGGTTAACATCCCCGGTTGACAAAAACGACATCCCCTAGTGCAACCGCGACGAATTTCCACCACTAGGCGATCGTGAACCGTTTCCACGAAGGGAACTAAACCGATAGAATAGGCTGGGATAGGAGTGGCTACCCGGCGTAAAATTCTTTTCGGTACATCGTCACGATTGGGGATAACTGCACCGATTGGGGTGACATCGTAGAAACGGGGGACATATACCCCCGGAATTTGGGCTAAATCTAGTAATAGTTCTTCTTTGCTTAGATTAGCTAGTTTACCTTCTTCTAAAATTAAACCGATTTCTGGCAATAATTCTTCGCCATCACCAAGGGCGATAAAATCAAAAAAGTCGGCATAGGGTTCGGGGTTAGAGGTGGCAGTTTGTCCCCCAGCAAAAATTAGCGGATAGTTACCCGAGTCTCTTGCTCTCCAAGTCAAGGGAATTGCCGCTAGGTCGAGCATTTCTAAAATATTGGTGGCTCCTAGCTCATAACTGAGACTAAAACCCAGAATATCAAAATCGGTGAGGCAACGACGGGATTCTAGGGCAAATAAGGGGGTTTTTGTCTGTTTGAGTTTTTGGGCTAAATCCGGTGCGGGTAAATAAGTGCGATCGCAGAGTTGGCGGGGTTGAGCATTGAGGATATTGTAGAGGATAATATGGCCGAGGTTAGATGCCCCCACTTCGTACACTTCCGGATAGGTTAACACCCAACGAACCACAGCACTTGCCCATTCTTTATGTTTAGCGCCTAACTCGTTGCCCAAATAACGCGCCGGTCGAAAAATGTCGGGGGTAAGCAGTTGGTCTAAAGCAATAGTCACGGCAATCTACCTCAGATATCGTCAGCAATGGGTGCTTTTCTACTATAGCAGCCAGAATCAAGTCGGGAGGCAGGAGACTCCGAGACAGGAGACACGAGATTATGTTTATTTGTTCTCCCCACACCCCACACCCCACTTCCTAATTCATAATTCATAATTCATAATTTCCACTTCCCCATCTCCCTAAAATTCCAGAGGTTATAAGATAATTAAGCGACATTAATCTTGATTTCATGAAAGAACCGTTAATTGAATTGAGAGGAGTATCGAAAAGATTCGGGGATAATGTTATTCTCGATGGTTTAGATTTAACCATTTATCGAGGGGAGGCCCTGGTAATTATCGGGCCGTCGGGAACGGGAAAATCGACGGTTTTACGGTTAATTGCGGGATTAACGGGGATAAATGGCGGAGAAATTCGTATTAAAGGTCAATTGCGTCAGGGATTGCTAGAAGATGGTCGAGAAGCGATGCGAACTTCCTTAGTTTTTCAACAAACGGCCCTGTTTGATTCTCTCACCGTCGGGGAAAATGTCGGTTTTTATCTTTATGAACAAACTAAGTTAAAAAAAGCCAGAATTAGGGAATTAGTGGAAAAAAGCCTGGAAATGGTCGGTTTACAGGGAATTAGTGACCTTTATCCTTCGGAACTATCGGGGGGAATGCGTAAACGGGTGGCTTTTGCCCGCGCTATTATCACTAATCCCGATAATCCAGCCGATAATCCCGAATTACTGCTGTATGATGAACCTACCGCCGGATTAGACCCGATAGCTTCCACAATTATCGAGGATCTAGTGCGGACTCTCCATGAAAAATCAGGGTCTGCGAACACTTATGTGATGGTTTCTCACCAACAAAGTACCATCCGACGCACCGCCGATCGAGTAGTATTTCTCTATCAGGGAAAAGTGCAATGGCAGGGAGTAGTGGCAGATATCGATCGTACCGATCATCCCATGATCCGACAATTTTTTAGCGCCAGCATTGAAGGCCCGATTAGGACAATCGTTTAAGCTAGATTAAGCTAAATTAAGAACTATCGAGAATGAGAGAAAAATCATGCAGAGTTCGCGAGCTTTACGGGAAGGAAGACTAGGTTTGTTTGCCCTAGGCGGATTATTGGTCTTTGGGGCGCTCGCTATCTGGGTTCGCGGGGGGGGATTTGGTCAAAGAACCTATCAATTAATCTTCGAGTTTGCCGACGTGGAAGGGTTACAAGTCGGGGCACCGGTGCGTTTTCGCGGGGTGAGAGTGGGAAGAATTACGAGTTTTATCCCGGGGAGTAATCAAGTGGAAGTTATTGCCGAAATCGCTTCTGCTACCTTAGTTATGCCTAGGAAGGTAACTGTTACTACCAATCTTTCCGGATTAATTGGGGAGGCAGCTATCGATATCACTCCCTTAGTTTCTTTAAGTGCTGAGTCCAAAAATCTCGACCCTCTGGGTCCCGACTGTGATCAACAGTTAATTCTCTGTAATAATACTCGTTTACAGGGGACAACAGGAACACAATTAATGTCTAGTGTTGGTCGTTTAGTGGATACTTTTACCAGTCCTGAATTTGTGGGTAATCTCAATGATGTCACCAAAAATACCGCTATAGCAGCTCAAAAAATCGCCCGTTTATCCGATGATACCTCTCAGACTATCCGTAATGCCCAAAGAGAAATCTCTCGTCTATCTTTGGAATTAGCTACCACCAGTCGCTCGGTCACTAATACGGCTAATAATGCCTCCCGTTTTGTCAATACTTTAGATAATACCGTTCAGGAAAATCGCAGTCAAATCAGCAGGACTTTTCAACAATCCTCCCAATTAGTCGCTAATCTCAATGCTGTTCTCAGCGAAAATCGGGGACAAATTGTTAATACTCTCGATAATATTAATCAAGCTAGTTTAGGTATTGGTAGTCTCGCTAATAATCTCAATAATACCGCCCTGAGGTTGAATGCAGGTTTAGATGAAATTGATACTAAACAAGTCATGCAAAATATCGAGACGATTTTGAATAACGCGGTGGAGACATCGAATAATTTACGAGAAATTACTAAAACTATTAACGATCCTGCTACAATAGTCCTGCTGCAAAAAACTCTCGAATCCGCTAGGGTGACTTTTGAAAATACTCAAAAAATCACCTCCGATATCGATGAGTTAATCGGTGATCCCCAATTTCGAGAGAATTTAAGACGTTTAATCGATGGCTTAAGTAATTTGCTTTCTTCTGGGGAACAATTAGAATATAATTTGCGTATCGCTCAAACTTTAGATACCATGACTCAAGAGTTAGCTAAACAAAAAGTTTTGACCATCTCTCGACCTTCTTTAAATCCTCAGCAAATGCAACTCTATCCCCAAGTTATTGTTCAACAAACCCCCACCGGTGAAAAATGACAAAACAGCACAATTCAATAGATTTTCATGGATCATTCAACAGTAATCAGTGAACTGAAAACTCACATCTGATAACTGATAACTGATAACTGATAACTGATAACTGATAATAATATGTCGAAATCAATTTGTATTACTCTTGGAACTCGTCCCGAAGCGATTAAATTAGCTCCCGTTATTCGTGCTTTTCAAGAATCGGAACAGTTTCAAACCCATGTAATTCTGACGGGACAGCATAAAGAAATGGTAGCGCAGGTGATGGAATTATTTGCTTTAAAAGCAGATGAAAATCTGGATATTATGCAAACCCGTCAAACCTTAACTGATATTACTTGCCGCAGTTTACGCGGTTTAGAAACAGTTTTTGAGCGCATAAAACCAGATTTAATTATTGTGCAAGGTGATACTACTACTGCTTTTGCTGCTGCTTTAGCGGCTTTTTATCAACAAATTCCTATCGCCCATGTGGAAGCAGGATTAAGAACTAATGATATCTATAATCCCTATCCCGAAGAAGCTAATCGCCGCCTAATTTCTCAACTGACTACCCTACATTTTGCTCCCACTACTTTAGCCGTGGAAAATTTACAAAAATCTGGGGTGACAGGAAATATTCACCACACCGGCAATACGGTTATTGATGCTTTATTAACCGTAGCCAAAACCGCGCCAGAATGTCAAATTGCGGGCTTAAATTGGTCAGATTATCGGGTTTTATTAGCCACGGTTCACCGCCGGGAAAATTGGGGCGAACCCTTACAGGATATTATCAAAGGATTCACTTTGTTGTTAGAAAAATATACCGATACAGCCCTATTATTACCCCTCCATCGCAATCCCACCGTCCGAGAACCAATACAGTCCGCTTTGGGCAATCATCCCAGGGTATTTTTAACTGAACCTCTCGATTATGCCGAGTTAGTGGGGGCGATTCAACGCTGTTATTTATTATTAACTGATTCTGGGGGCATTCAAGAAGAAGCCCCTAGTTTAGGAAAACCGGTTTTAGTATTGCGAGAAACCACGGAAAGACCGGAAGCAGTACAAGCGGGAACAGCGAAATTAATTGGTACTAATCCAGAGCAAATTTTAGCACAAGCGGGAGAATTATTAGGGGATAAAATCGCCTATGATCGTATGGCTAATGCAATTAATCCTTTTGGAGATGGACAAGCATCCCAAAGAATCCTCCAAATCGTCCAAGATTTTTTGGCTTAATCTATGACTACTTGGTTGGGTATCGACCCCGGATTAGCGATTGTCGGTTGGGCTATTCTCCGGGATAATAGTGAGTTAATGCCGATTTTAGTCGATTACGGCACGATCGAAACTTCTAAAAATCTTTCTACTGCCCAGCGTTTGATTGAAATTGAACGGGATTTAAAGGAGTTAATCGCAGAATATAAACCGGGGGAAATTGCCGTGGAAATGCCCTTTTTTAACCGGCAAATCAAGGCAGCCGGTGGAGTCCTGCAAGCATTGGGAATTATCAATCTGGTTAGCTGCCGTGATGGGGGAATTGAACCGATTTTCCTCCATCAAGCTAGTTGGAAATGTCATCTAGGCCATGGTAGGGCCACTAAAGCTGAGGTGGCCGAACAAATTAAGTATTTATTCGGATTGACAAAAATGCCTATTAATGATGCTGTAGATGCTATAGCGATCGCATACGCCGCTTTTAGTGGCGTTCGCAATCAAATCTCTTGAAGCAATTTGACCCAATTGGTCAAAAAATTTAGCTGACAACTAAAAGCCATCTTTGGATTTAGTATTGTAAAGTTTTGTAAAAAATATATGCAAATGACTGCAAACAACTGCTAATATGGTTAGTGTAAGTTTACATTGCAGTTCACATGAAACTATCAGATTATGCTAAGAAAAAAGGGATCAGTTATGACACTGCTTGGAGAATGTGGAATCGAGGGCAGTTACAAGGAGAACGTCTTCCTACAGGAACAAT
>Ga0315901_10003275_pt1 | contig 21151 bp, 28 predicted proteins | sample LakEriMetagenome_10_FD_203761 | JGI IMG/M metagenome (GOLD analysis project Ga0315901, IMG submission 203761) | Freshwater fungal communities from buoy surface, Lake Erie, Ohio, United States - Buoy 2 MA116 | ecosystem: Environmental > Aquatic > Freshwater > Lake | place: USA: Lake Erie, Ohio... | reverse complement strand
GTGGCAGCATTGATTTTCGGTATAGCCCTGGAGCGTAGCTAATGCTAAACAAACTCTTTGAAAAGCGCGCAATCTCATTCCAAACGGTCTGGGGTTCTGGAGACTTCGTAGATGTTCAGTCCCAATCGGGAACTGTAGTAAATACTGATACAGCATTGCAACTCAATGCCGTGTTCTCTGCTGTATCTCTAATCTCTGACACAATTTCAACTTTGCCGATTGATGCTTACATCAGATCGCAGGGTGCGCGCTACGCACTACGCCCAAGACCAGTCTGGGTCACTAAACCAGATGTTGATACAACCAAAGAAGCTTTTTACGGTTCTGCAATTGTTTCGCTGCTGCTAGAGGGAAACATCTTCATTCGAGTATTCCGTAGCCGCGGTGTAATCGTTGACATGAAGGTTCTGAATCCACTTGATGTAGAAATCAAGCGCAACGGACAAGGCAGAATCATTTTCAATGTAACTGGCGAAACTCGCGCACTTACACAAGATGAGATTGTTTTTATTCCAGATGTAGTAAAGCCAGGCTCGCTGCGCGGAATCTCACGGGTAGAGGCGCTAAGAGAAAACTTCGGTCTGGCATCAGCTTTAGAAAAGTATGCAGCTCGATTTTTCGGTTCAGGAACTCAGACATCAGGTGTTCTAGAAGTTCCAGGTAACTTGACCGCTGAACAAGCTAAGTCAATGCAGGAAGCATTCGACTCACGCCACCGCGGATGGGCAAGAGCGCACAAGACAGCAATCATCACTGGTGGAGCGCAATACAAGCCAACGAATGTTCCAAACGACCAAGCTCAGTTCCTAGACAGCCGCAGAATGGCTGTCGAAGATGTTGCTCGTGCATTCAACATTCCACCGCACCTTCTAGGACTTCCAGGCACAAACACTTACGCATCAGTTGAACAAAACAACATTGCTTTCGTAACTCACACGCTTCGTCCAATCGCTCAGAAGATTGAAGGCGCGATGACTTCGCTGCTTGCTCAGGAAACTGGCAAGGAAGCTGCATTTATCAAGTTCACAATTGACGGACTGCTACGCGCAGATGTAAACGCTAGAACTGAAGCATACGCTCGCGGACTTCAGTCTGGTTACTACAAGATCAACGACATTCGCCGCTTTGAGGACCTTGAACCAATTGACGACCCATCGGCAGAGACAGTCCGCGTTCCACTTGCAAATGTCAATGTGGATGCTGCTGACCTATCTGCAATGTCCGCCAAGGTTGACATGGCTCAGAGATTGATTCAGGTCGGCTTCGACCCAGCGGATGTAATGGCAAAGCTTGAGCTTCCAGACATCAACCACACTGGTAAGGATTCGGTCCAGCTACAACCAGAGGGACAGTAATGATTACTAATGGTTGGACTTCGGTAGGAACTGCTGCTACTGCGATAGACGGCGTTCACAACAATCCAGTGCGCATGACTATTCACAACAACGACAATTCAACAAACATTTATCTTGGTGGAACTGGCGTGACCACTACGAATGGTTTATTGCTTCTCAAAGAGCAAAGTTATCAATTTGATTTAGAGCCGCTAGAGCAGCTCTATGCAGTAAGTGACAAAACTGGTCACATAATCAGTTGGATGAGGCAGAAGATCTAATGGTAAAACCAGGCAAATACAACATCACCGCATACCAAGGCGCAACTTACGACTTGAACCTAACATGGACAATCGGCGGCACTGCGGTAAATCTGACTAACTACACTGCTGCAATGCAGGTGCGAACTGCTGCGAATGCAAGCACTGCAATTCTCAGTTTGACAAATGGCTCAGGCATTACGCTTGGTGGAACAGCAGGAACAATTGATGTAACAATTAGTTCAACCACAATGGGCGCTGCAACTCCTGGTCAGTATGTCTATGACCTAGAACTCAATTCAGGATCTGCTGTTACGCGTTTGATTCAAGGAACATTCCAAATCCAAGCTGAGGTCACTCGGTAATGTCAAATTCGGTTGTAGCAATTACAGAAACTAATACCCTGCTTACAGTTGTTGAAAGTCAGGTTGATGTTGCTGTAACTGAAACATCTACAACCATAACCCTTGGTAATTCAGGCCCTCAAGGGCCACAGGGCATTCAAGGAGCCACTGGGCCGAGCAATGTCCTAACCATCGGAAGCGTGACTGGCGGAACCGCTGCAAGCGCAACTATTTCTGGAACATCTCCATCACAGACACTTAGCCTTGTTCTTCCAAAGGGAGATAAGGGTGATAAAGGCGATACTGGAGCTACTGGCGCAACGGGAGCTACAGGCCCGCAAGGTGCAACTGGTCCGCAAGGTCTAAAAGGCGATAAAGGCGACAAGGGAGACACTGGCGCTACTGGCGCAACAGGCGCACAGGGCGCGCAGGGTATTCAGGGCGAGCAGGGCATTCAAGGACTCAAAGGCGACAAGGGTGACAAGGGCGACACGGGAGATACGGGTCCAACTGGTCCCACTGGTGCGACTGGTGCTACTGGCGCTCAGGGTCCACAGGGTATTCAAGGTATTCAAGGTGAAACAGGTCCACAGGGTCCCCAAGGCGTAAAAGGCGACAAAGGTGATCAGGGCGATACTGGAGCAACGGGAGCTACTGGCGCGACTGGCGCACAAGGTCCGCAAGGTGAAACAGGCCCACAGGGACCACAAGGAATTCAAGGTGAAACTGGATCACAGGGTCCGCAAGGTATTCAAGGCGCAACTGGAGCCACAGGGCCACAAGGTCCTGCTGGTGTAGTTGCTGCAACCTCACCAATTACTTACGACTCTGGAACTCAGACAGTCGGCATAAATGTAAATGCAGCGGGAATCACCATAAATGGCACAGCAGTTGCATTGGGCGGAACTGTAACAATAAACGCGAGGTTGGGATAATGCCATACTACATTTCAGATAAAAACCCAGGCTGCTCAGGTTGGGCAGTCGAAAAGTCCGATGGTGAAGTAATGGGCTGTCACGGATCTAAGCAAGATGCAATTGACCAGATGGTCGCACTATCTCTAGCTGAGGACATGGAGCCAGGCGGAGAACGAGCTATGCCTGGAACGCTCAAGATTGGTGACTATGTTTCTTGGAACTCGTCAGGTGGACGAGCAAGAGGAGAAATCAAAGAGATTGTCGAAGATGGTCGCATTAATGTCCCAGACAGTTCGGTCACAGTCGTAGGAACACCCGCAGACCCAGCCGCACTTATTCAGGTTTATGAGGAATACAACGGTGGTTGGAGAGACACCGATGTTTATGTCGGACACAAATTTTCAACGCTTACTCAGATAGCTCCGCTTCCAGAACCAGAAGATGAGCCTGAAGATGATGAGACGGAAGAAAATTCCATCGCAGAGACGGAATACAGACAAGTCAACCTAGAACCGCCCGCTTACATGAGAGCAGCCGCTCGCAGGGGCCTTGAATACTACGAGCAAGGATTCGGTGGAGATGGACTGGTTGACAGGACGATTCGCGAAGCGCGAGCCATGGCAGCGGGTAATGTCACTGCTGACAAGTGGGTTAGGATTCGGGCTTGGATTGCTCGTCACCTTCCTGATCTGGACAGTCCCGCCGCACGACCTGATTCGCCTGATTATCCTAGCCCTGGTGTAGTTGCACATTTACTGTGGGGTTCAGGTCCATCAAAGCGAGCAGCACAACGCGCACTCACTTATGCAGAAGGCGTCGTTGCTAGAATTGAAGAAGAAAACGAAGGCCGAGCGAAAGGCAAAGCATTGTCGAAGATAGAAACACGCGTAACCCCAATTGAGTTTGAGGTTCGCGAAGATGGCGACTACATGACCTTTGAAGGTTATGCAGCAGTATTCAATGAGCCGTCAGAGCCACTACCTTTCATTGAGCGTATCGCTCCAGGGGCATTCAAGCGCTCCATTGACGCTCGTAACGACATCAAACTGCTCTGGAACCACGACAGCGGAACAGTTCTCGGTTCAACCCGCGCTGGAACTCTCAAACTTTACGAGGACACTCGTGGACTCAAGGTAATCGCTCAGCTTCCAAACACAACCGCTGGACGCGATGCTTCCGAGCTACTACGCCGTGGCGATGTAGATTCCATGAGCTTTGGATTCAGCGTCCCAGCAGGAGGAGATGAATGGTCCCAAGATGGATCAGAGCGCACCCTCCGTTCGGTCAGACTTCACGAAGTTTCAATCGTTGCTTTCCCTGCTTACTCAAGCACGGCAGGCACAACCTCAGTCCGCGGACTTGACAAGGTAGCTGAAAGAGCGCAGGTAGATGCCGATGCTCTAGCAGATGCCATGGTCAAGCTGGAAGAAGGCAAGGAGCTTTCCGAGGAGGAAGGCCGCCTTCTGAACCAGGCAATCAGCTCCTACACCGTCAAGGATGAATCACAGCCTGAAGGTGACTTGGAGAAGCTTGCCCTCAAGAAAATGAAACTCAAACTACTGACAGGAATCTAAATGGCAAGCAAAGAACAAATCAAAGCAGCAATCCTCAAGGTTGCTGGAAACCCAGAGACGGGACCAGTTTTTCAGTTGGCTGACGCCATGGCTGAAGCAGTTGTTGGCTTAGATGCTCCAGCTAAGGCTGAAGCCGCCTCCTATGAGCCAACGAAAGAAACTCGCGTATTGAAGGCTGACGAAAAGCGGTAGCCCCTGACCGCTGACTAAGCGAGTTCCCCCAGAGTGTCCTTTCCTCTGGGGGTTTTCTTTTGATTATGGAATTCAGTTGTAAAATTTACTTATCGGATGTGAGTCAGCTCTGCCGTGTTCAGTTTGCGTCAGCGCGACTGTTATTTATTCAAATCAAATAAGGAGACTAATGTCTGAGTTCATCAAGGCTCAGCAGGAGACTCGCGCAAACCTTACCGAGCAGATCCGCGATGTTATCGAGGGTGCTGAGAAGGAAGGTCGCGGTCTAGACGCTGCTGAACTAGAGAAGATTGACCGCATTGAGGCCGACATCGCTCGTGCTGACAATGCAATCGCCGTTGCAAAGCGCAACGAGGAGCGCGCACTAGAGGCTTCTGTGGCCGCTAAGGGCTTTGCTCTACCAGAGACTTCAGAGCGCAACGCTTCTGATGTTCTACGCCAGATCGCTGCAACTCGCAGCGCTCACACCTTCACCAAGGAAGAAAGAACTCTTGTTCCTTCAACCAACACCGTTCCAAAGTCATTCTTTGACGAGGTATTCGATGTTGCTCGTCTAGTTGGTCCAATGCTAGATGTCGGACAGAGAATCAACACCACTTCTGGTGAGGACATCACTATCCCAACCCTGACCGCATACAGCACCGCAACCCTCAAGGCTGCTGGTTCTGCCATTGACGAGTCCGAGCCAACCTACAGCTCCATCACTCTTGGCGCTTACAAGTATGGTCTGCTCATCCCAGTAGCTAACGAGCTAATCACTGACGCTGGATTCAACATCTCTGCTCACCTTGCAGAGCAGGCTGGTAACGGCCTTGGATTCGCTGTCAACGCAGCTCTAACCACTGGTGACGGAAACAACAAGCCAAACGGTGTTGTAACCGCTGCTGGTTCTGGTATTACTGGTGGCACTGGCGTTGCTGGTGCATTCACCGCTGACAACCTGATTGACCTTCAGTATTCACTTGACGGAGCTGCTCGCAGACTCCCAGGTGTTGCTTACATGGCAGGTGGACCAGCTATCGGTGCAATGCGCAAGCTCAAGGACACCGCAGGCAACTACCTCTACCAGGTAAACGTTGGACAGCCAGACAACTTCGCTGGCTACCCAGTTGTGGAGAACCCAGGCATCGCCGCAGTAGGCACTGGCGCAAAGTCGGTCCTATTCGGACACTGGCCTTCATACAAGGTCCGCGTTGCTGGTGGAGTTCAGGTAGCCACTTCAACTGACTACGCATTCAACACCGACACCACAGTGTTCCGTGTAATGATGCGCGTTGACGGTGACTTGACTCACGCAAGCCACATCAAATACTTCATCGGTGCTGCTAGCTAGTATCCGCTGAAATAGCTGAAGCCCCCGCAGATCTAGGTTGCTGCGGGGGTTTCTTTTTGCTATGATGCTTGCACGCTCTTATTCAGGGCGTTATTGGCAGTTATACCAGTCTTGGCAACTGGGCGCGTATGTGCCTCTACAAGAGCGTGAGCCACGATTAGTTCTAGATAGCGAGGACTAATCTTTTTTGCTATGGTAAAGCTATGTCAAAACAACCTAGAATCAACGGCGCTATTGCACTTGCCTCAAACAGCCCAGGTATGCCTACTGGCTATGGCAATCAGGCAAAGCTGCTTGCAGAACACGCAATTCGATCAGGGATGAAGTTTGCTGCCCTGTCAAACTATGGGCTAGAGGGCGCACATTCAACTTTAGACATTGCTGGAGAAAAGGCCCCACACTATCCACGCGGATTCACGCTGTATTCAACAGATGTGATGGAAGCTTGGTATAAAGACTTCGCCAACAGACATAAAGATACTAAAACGGTTCTTATGACTCTTTACGATGTGTGGGTCTATAACGAACTAAAGTTTGATGGCCCAATAGTTTCATGGGTTCCACTAGATCACACCACACCGCCGCCAAAGGTCATCGAATTCCTAAAGCGTGAAAATGTAACCTCAATCGCAATGTCACCACACGGACAGCAGCAGCTAGATTCGGTAGGAATTCAGTCAATCTACATTCCGCACGGTATAGACACCAGTATCTACAAACCAACGCCAGAGTTACAGGGAATGCCAGGAAAAGAATTCATGGGTGTTCCAGAAGATACATTCTTAGTCGGTATGGTTGCAGCCAACAAAGCGAATGGACAAATCCATCGCAAAGCCTATGCAGAAAACCTGCTTGCCTTTGCCATCTTCCATAAGAAATACCCGAATTCTCAGATCTACATTCACAGTGAGCCAACGCGTGTTTATGGAGGGTTTGACCTAGCTGCTCTACTCAAATCAGTAGGACTAGACAAATCGGCTGTGATTCTGCCAGACCGCGATTTACTACGCACTGGCTACCCAGACAAAGCCATGGCAGGTTTCTATACCGCGATGGATGTTCTACTCAGCACCTCCTATGGAGAGGGCTTTGGCATTCCAACCGTGGAAGCTCAGGCGTGTGGAACCCGCGTCATTACAAGTAACTTCGCCGCATCCAAAGACTTGGTATCGGAGGAAAGCTGGAAGGTGGATGGACAACCATTCTGGGACGAGGCTCAGTCATCGTTCTTCTCAATACCTTCAGTCAACAAGATTGTTGAATCATTAGAGAAGGCTTATCATGCAGAGCGTGGTGTCAATCAAGCTTCCGTGGACTTTGCTCAGCAGTTCGACTTTGCTCACTTATGGGAGTGGAAGTGGACGCCCTTCTTCAAGGGACTGTTCGCATGATTGCCTGGCTCAGCCACCATCTACCAACAGAGATAGAAACAATAAACGGAATCCCTGGAAAGTATCGCGGTGGAGCAGAGATGAGCGATGCTCGCTACCTAGAAGCTGCACCACACGAAGTCAAGGTATTCAGTCCCGATCAATGGGAAGAAGTTATGGATGCTGACAAGCTCATCATCACTGGAACAGACCTGCTGACCGACGAGGCTATGACTCAGTTGGCTACCAAGAATCCAGTCGTAATGGTTCACCATAAGCAGACCCGAACACCTGCTCGCCAGACTCTTATCAACTCAGCTAGTAAGTTCATCTGCCGAACACCCAGACATCTGGAGATAGAGCTGGAGTGGACGCAGCCAAAAGCTACAACCTGGGTGCTGTCATCATTCGATACATCCGAGTTTCAGTCAAAGCCTAAAGAGGAGTTCGCACTCTGGGCTGCCAGGCTGCACCGTCAGAAGGGACCCGACAACGCCCTGCGCTGGGCCGAGGAGAACCGCATACCGCTGGTGATGTATTGGAACAAGCCCAGGGAGCAAGTGTTGGAGACAATGGCTCGTGCCAAGCACTTCGTCTTTTTACCAAATGACTTTGATGCCGAATCCCGCGTGGTGATCGAGGCCGTGCTATCTGGATGCCAGGTGCATCTGAACGACCAGGTTGGTATCAGCTCGGTATCAGATTGGAACAACCCAGAAATTTTATTGGAGCTGGTCAACTCATCTGCAAGCAAGTTTTGGACGGAGGCTTTGGCATGAGTGTGACGATAGGCATACCGCTGGGCATTTGGGGGGATGGCTATGCGAGCTTCCTGTCCCGCTGGTGGGAGGGCATAGATTCGCTGGAGGTTCAGCCAGACGAAATAGTGATAGTGACAGATGACAAGAACTTGGAATCTGTAATGAAGCAGAGCGAGGGGCGACAAGCTTGGATAGTGCAGGAGAACCATAAGGATTACGCTGGCTATTTCAACAGAGGAATAGAGCTACTCCAGACTGACTGGATAGCCATGTGCAATGTGGACGACTACTTCCTGCCTGAAGCGCTGAATGAGATTCAGAAGGCGGATGACGAGGGCTGCAATCTGGTGTGCGACCATCTAATACACAAGGGGACCAATGTAATTCAGTCAGCTTCGTGGCAGCCAGACCAGCTTGACCACTCATTCACACTTATGGGTTGTAACCCCATGACCAAACACCTCTGGCAAGCCTCTGGAGGGTTCCCAGAAGCCATGAGATTTGTTGACTGGGGTCTGGCGATACGGATGAGGGAAACGGGCCTTGTAAAGGCATTCTACGCCTCTACAAAGCGTATTGTTTACGATGTCGGTTATGACAGGCTGACGCTCTCTGGAGCATCACTGGATGGCGAGAGCCGCAGGCAGGGGAACTCTGAAATTCAGTCGCTAGTGGAAAGCTTGAGGAAATAATGGCTGTTTTAGTTACGGGTTCGACTGGGGCTGTAGGCAGCCATGTCATGCTGTATCTACAGATGAGGAAAATGGACCACTTCGCCTATGACCTTAGATCTGTAGATGAGCCTGGCGAGACGACCCATGTTCTGCACATAGCAGGCGTAAACAGAGGTGACAATCTCCATGTCAGAAATCTCAGGTTAGCTAAGCGCCTGACAGAAGTGCTATCCCCTGACATTCAGACCCTGACCTATGCAAATTCAGTCAAAGCTAAAACTGACGACTCGGATTATGCGAAAGGCAAGCGAGAGTCGGGAGAATACCTACAGCAATGGTGTAAAGAGCGCGGCATCCTATTTAGGAACTGTTATTTGCCTAATTTGATTGGCCCATTCGGTAGGCCCAATCACAACATGGTGGCTACAACTATCGCCTATCATTTAGTAACTGGCAGGACCATGCCTCCACTTTCGACAGAAGCTTTTGAAGTTGGGACCTTGTTTGATGCCGCTGTGGAGCTTTGCAAGTTCACCACCAAGCCAAGACAAATAAAAACCTATACAGTTTCAGCGCAGTTTATAGAAACAAGAACTAAGCAAATAATGGAGGGCATGGCCCCGACATCGCCTCTAGATCACGCGATATTGGAGATGGTGCAGGAAATGAGAGACAGACTGAACGCGTGAATTCAGGGGTAAACTAGAGCCATGGCGATTACTGACGGTTACACTACCCTGCAAGAGGTCAAAGACATTTTACGCATCACAGATGCCGTAGAAGATACCCTAATCGAGCGCTGTATAGAGTCAGCCTCTAGACACATTGAGCGCTACTGTGAAAGAACTTTTATTGCTGGTTCGGCTACACGAGTTTTTACCCCAAACGACTCTTATCTTTGTGAGATTGACGACTTAGTTTCTCTTACAACACTAAAGACCTCTACAGATGCTGATGGCAGCTTTGACACCACATGGAAAACATCTGATTACCAGCTTGAGCCGCTAAACGGTATTGCTGGCGGTGTTTACACGCCATACACACGCATTCGTGCTGTTGGAGATTATTTGTTCCCAACCGTGAACTTCCCAGACTCGCAGGGCGAGGCTACGGTTCAGGTGGTCGGAGTATTTGGTTATGGCACGGCTGTCCCTACTGATGTGCGACAGGCTTGCAATCTTTTAGCTATTCGTGAGTTCAAGCGCTATGACTCTCCTCTGGGTGTTGCTGGATTCGGTGAGATTGGTGTTGTCCGTGTTAGCCGAACAGATCCAGACATTGAATCTTTGCTTGCACCATTCCGTAAGCTCAGGATGGCCTAGTGGCTGACATTTCAACGATGCGTCAAGGCATCGCGACAAACCTGGCAACAATTACTGGCTTACGAACATCTGCTGAGATTCCAGATAACCCAACGCCACCAATCGGTATCGTCAACATGGAGAGCGTTGAATACGATGGCGCATTGAATGGTGGCCTAGTTACCTATAACTTTGTTGTAACCCTGATAGTTGGCCGCGCGGCTGAGCGACAGATGCAACGAAAACTTGATGCCTATTGCAGTCCGACAGGCTCTGAGAGTGTGAAAGCTGCGATAGAATCAGATAAGACCCTTTCGGGGGAAGTGTATGACCTGCGGGTTGAACGCGCTACTTCGATTGGCTCTATAACAATAAACGACCAAACCTATCTGGCGGCTGAATTCACAGTCACCGTCTTTGCATAAGGAGAAAAATAAATGGCAAAATTCGTTGTCACTGCAAATACAGTGACCCTAAACGGAGGAACAGTTAGCCCAAGCGTAGCTCGTGCTGAACTTGTTCTAAATTCAGCCGAGGTTGATGTAACAGACTTCGGTTCTAACGGCTGGACAGAGGTAATCGGCGGACTAAAGTCTGGAACCGTTTCCCTGGACTTCCACTCTGACTTTGGTGTTGGAGCTGTATCTACCCTGTTCCAGGACCTAGTTGGAACTATCGGCACTGTAACCCTAATCGCAGGAAACGGAACGGCTGTATCGGCCACGACTCCTCGCTATACTGCAACAGTGCTAATCAACTCCTTCACCCCAATCGCGGGTGCAGTGGGCGATCTAAGCACCTTCTCAGTGTCGTTCCCAACCACGGGAGCAGTAACTTACGCAACAGCGTAGTAAGGAATAGAAATGCGATTCAACCTAGTAATACAGTTCGCAGACAAAACTAAAAAGGAAATCACGGCCAGCGCTGCTGACCTGGTTGCCTTTGAGGACAAATTCAATGTCCCAATCGGCTCGCTCGCTACTAGCCAGCGTCTAGGACACCTGTTGTTCCTAGCCTGGCATAGCGAGTTCCGCCGCAAAGCAACAACTCTGGACTTCGAGGCTTGGCTGGATACAGTCGAAAGCGTAGGAGAATCAGAAACAGACCCAAAATAAGGGGTCTCGGTGATGATTCAGCACATTGGTTCATCGCCGCTCTTGCAGTAGAGACGCACATCTCTCCGCGTGAGTTGATGCAACTCAGCGACAGGATGTTGTGGACTATGTATCGCTGGATAGTAGCTAAGAACATTAGCAAATGAGAACCGCCCCTTCGGGGGCGGTTTTTCTCATTGCGGTAGAATTGTTTGAAAGTAAGGCGGTCTCCCTTGTTGTTAGCTTCTCTATTTGGCAATCTGGGTCGCTCATACTTGTTCGGTGCAGCAGCAGGCTGGGGAAAAATTCAGTCAGTTGCTCGTCAGCGCGGTATAAACATCGGCACTTTCAGCCTCCTACGCGACATTGACATGACTGATCGTAAAGCAGTTGTAGAGCTGCCTAATCTCAAGGCGCTAGAAGCCATTCTTAGAGAAACTGGACCAAAGGCACTGACAGACTTCAAAAAGAACGCTAGGCAGATTGGAAAGCCAGCTCAAAAGGCTTTGGTGAGTGTCTATAAAAGCGTAGGCATCATGGGTCCGCTAGGAGCGCCAAGAAGAATTGGTCGTAAATACGACAAGATGGCTACGGAATACAAAAGAGCCAGGCTGTCTTACATGAGCGGCTTTTTGGAAGCTAACACATCTAGGGGTATTGATGTCAATTACAAAAACAGGAGCGAAGGCAAGGCATTGTCACAGCTCAAAACTGCTAAAGACGGCACAATCTCAATTGTTAGGCTCAAGGTCAAATCACCAGCACTAATTGTCGCTGACATGGCTGGTAAAAGCGGTAAAGCTAGACTAGGTTCGGGCAGACTTGTTCGAGAATACACGACTAATTTGTTTGGGCGCGGAGTGGTCGAAGCTACAGACCGCATGAGAATGATGACCCCAGCAAGGGAAGTCGCAAAGACTAAGTGGTTACAGGCTTTAGATAGGCAGGCACACAACCGCCGCCAGAGCAGGGCATCGCGTTACGCATGGCCTACGATGGAAAGATACATGCCTCAGCACAAGGCAAATGTAACAAGCTTGCTTAATAGAACAATTACCGAAATAAACAATAGGCTGGAGAAGTAATGGCACTACAGAGTCTGATACTCCCAATTATTTCGCTGTTTAGATCAGCGGGTATCAATCAGGCTGCTAATGCCCTAAAGGGACTGGGCGGTCAGTTCAATAGCCTATCTGGTCAAATCGGTGCTGCTGCCGCATCATTTAGCGCATTCCAGGCCCTGTCCACAGCAAGAGTTTTCACCGTTGATTCAGTGCAAGCTGCGAATCTATTTGAGCGAAACCTGCTCGGTCTAAACCAGGTATTTGAAGATTTACAGCCACGCATTGTTGGGTTTACAAAAGAAGTAGAGAGCTACGGTCTATCTCAAAGCCAAGCTGCCCAAGCATCGGTGTTCCTAGGTTCGGTTCTAAAGCAGTATGGATTCAGTATTGGCGAAACTGCATTTCAAACAGAACGCCTTGTAACTCTTTCACAAGACCTTGCTACGACCTATGGTTACGATGTTTCTGAAGCCCTCCTAGCTGTTACAGCCCTATTCCGTGGTGAATACGACCCGATTGAAAAGTTCGGTGTCGCCATGAAGCAGAACGAAGTAAATGCTCGTCTTGCTGCCCAGGGATTGAATGACCTGGAGGGTGCTGAGCTTGCAAATGCTCAAGCTGTCGCTCGTCTAGAAATGCTATTTGAGCGCGCTGGAGATTCCATTGGCGCATTCGGTAGAGCATCTGACACGCTTTATGGATCGCAGCAAAGGCTAAACGCAGTAATTGGCAACTTGCAATTGGCTGTGGGTGCGCCACTTCAAAAGCCGCTGGCAGAAATAAACAATCTATTTGCAGAGATTTTTGAAGAAAACGGACCTGCAATAGTTCAAATTTTTGAATCTTTAGCTACCAGTATTGAGGTTATGACTCCAGTATTCGGGGAGTTACTCAAGCTGTTACTAAATGTGCTTGGTCCATTGCAGCAAATTATAGATTTATTAAATTTGGTTTTGATGCCAGTCTTTGAAATCATAAATCCAGTTCTAGCAACGCTAAATGAATTGTTGTCCTACTTCAATGACCTGCTTGATTTGGGTAGCGCTGCTTTGCAGCTATTTGGACTTGAAATCCAACAAATAATTCGCAGAATGGAAGATAACGAAGTCTTTGGCTTCTATCTAAATTTCTTTGGTTATTTGCTCAGCGAGGGCAATCCAATAGTTCAAGTTTTGAGCGCCCTTGGCGATGGATTTGAATACCTTACCGACAAAGCTAACATGGCTGCGGGAACCTTCTATGACGATACAACATTCTTAGTAAATGGCGTAAAGAGAATGAGCGTTGCTCAGCTAGAGGCATCGCAATCAGGTAGGAAGCTAGAGGATTCGCTAAAGGCAGCGGCTACTGGCGCTGTCAATGCAGAGGGCAAGCTTGGTGGTCTAGCTGGCGTATTCAAGAACATTGATGACGAAATTGCTAAGAGCAAGGCTAAGCAAAGCCTAGAAGATCTGGGTCTAAGTGCTGCCTTTATTGAAGAAGCTCTGACTAGACCAAACTGGAAAGAAATTTTTGAGGTTATCTCTACCTATGCCAAGTTAGCTGCTGTTGACATTACAAAGGTTATGTCTGTTACCGCAGCAGCTGGTTTGAGCAACACCAGAGCTGAACTTGAAAAGCGTCTCAATGAGCTATTTGCCGCAAGCGACCCTAAAGAGCCAGCAACCAAAACAGCTAAGACGTTCTTCAGCACATTAGACGAAGAAGTCAAGAAGCAAGCTGCTGCGAGCAAGCTAAAGCTAATGGGAGCCTCAGAGGGTCTTGTTCAGGCAATTCTTGGAGCAGACAACTGGGAGGCAACTTACAAGCGCATTGTAGCTATGGGACCTGCTGGACTGGACAAGCTACAACAAAAATTCAATCAAACAGCTGAAGGTGTCCGTGAACTTGCCGATGCTGCTAAAGAAGCACAGGATAAGTTTGATGAACTTTATGAAGGGGCGATTGATGCCGCTAATGACTACATCAAGACACAACAAAAACTTGCCGATGATGCTCAGGCTGATTTCAAGCGCATTGAAAAAGCAGCTGAGGATTACAAGGAAACAATTGCTGACTTTGCATCTATTGAGATTCTGCCAAACATTGAAATAGAGCTTGGTCGTTTTGAACAGGCGGTTGTTGGTTCGGTTGACCGCATCCGTGCAGAACTCAAACAAGCATTTAGACAAGACCTAATTTACCGTTCTGACTTTGACAACATCAGCGCCTTTGTAGCTGCTGAAGAAGCAGCCCTAATAAACATCGCCAAACAACGCGATGCGATGGCCAAAAAGCTCAGCCTATCTGAGACGCTGATTGGTGAATACCAGAGGGCATTGACTGGCGCGCTTCAGCTCACCACGCTATTCAACAAACTAAAGGGCGAGACAGAGAAACGCACAATTACCGAGGTTCAAAGAGGTGTAATTGCTCTAGGACGCTCTCTACGCGAGTTTGAGGTCACAGTAACCCGCAGCTATGAAGAACCAATTCAAGTAGTTCAAAACAAGACCGAGGGACTGCTCCAAGGCTTCCGTGACATGGCTGCAAAGTCCCGTGACTTCGCTGAGAACCTGCGCCGCCTAAAAGCTCTTGGACTTGACCCAATGCTGTTCAACCAGCTTGTCCAGGCTGGTGCTGAGGCTGGTGGCGAGACCGCTCAAGGAATCGTTGATGGCGGTCAGGCAGCAGTCAATGAGCTAAACACAATCTTTGACGAGCTAAACAAGCTTGGTGCTGAACTCGGCATGGATGTCGGCATGACCATGTATGAAGCTGGCAAGGACATGACCTATGGCTTGCTAGAAGGCATCAAGTCTGAGCAGGAAAGACTGCTTGCACTTGCTAGATCAATGGCAGAGGCATTCAGTCGCGAGTTTCAATCCAGACTATCAATTGCGGTAGATATGCCAGTCAAAGCTGCTAAGCAAGCAGCAGATATAGCCAAGGATGCCGTCCCAGAGATAAAAGAACTTGATACAGCAGCAATCGAGAAGATAGTAGGACTTCTACAAAAAGCTAATCAGTGGCTTGGTATGACCAAGAACATGGAGGAATTATCTAGGACCCGCGATGTCATCAAGATTTACGAAAGCATCCTCAAAGACCTAACCGAGTTCAAACCAGTTGATGTTTCAGCTATTGGCCGTGGAATGTCAGTTCTGGACCTAAGAGAGGCCGCCATTAGAGGTGGCGGACAAGCTGTTTACAACATTACTCTTGAGGTCTTTGCGGATAGCCGTGCTAGTGGTGCTAAGGCTGGAGAAGAAATTGTCAACAAGCTGGAATCGTTCACCAGGGCTAATGGTGGCGGTGGCGGTGGATTGCTAGCTCAGGTGCTGTAATGTCAATGCCAATTGAACAAGTAGAAGTTGGTTTTGAAATAAGCCCTTCTGGTGCAATTCTTTTTACTCTTGATGATTCAATAAAAGGTGTTTTAGACAATACTGAATATAAACTTGGCGGAACAACGCTACAGTTTATTGATGTAACCGAAAGGGTAAGAAACTTCTCTATTTCTAGAGGTAAGTCCTCCCTTTTTGCCAACTTCCCTGCTGGTCAGCTCAATGTGGAATTCAACAACCATGACAGGGCTTTTGATCCACTGTATGACCAGTCTCCATTTGCGGGAAACATCGTCCCACGGCGCGAAATTCGAGTATCTACGGCAGATGAAATCCAATATACGGGTTGGATAGATGACTGGGCATTTAGTTATTTGCCTAATGGAGATTCAATTGCAGAGGCTATTGCCTATGACGCAACAAGCATTATTTCGAATCAGGTTTTAGCTGCTGGCACACCAACAGCTCAAAAAACAGGAGCAAGAGTTTCTAACATTCTTGATCAAATTGATTGGTCCACTGAAGCTAGGTCTATAGATACAGGACAAGCTAATCTAAGCGATTTTCCAATTGAGGTAAATGAAAATGCTTTTAGTTATTTACAACAAGTTGCTGCATCAGAGCCTGGTCTAATTTTTATTGATAAAAACGGTAGCCTGACCTTCGTTGATAGAACACAAACTCCAACATCAGAAAATTTTGTAACATTTGGTGGAACCTCAATACCTTTTCAAAATTTAAGTGTTAGTTACGGTTCGGACAATCTTTACAATCGTGTCATTATTTCTAGGGCTGGCGGCGGAACGGCTCAAGCAACAGATCCTGAAAGTGTTACAGATTATGGTCTAAGGGTATTAGAGGCTCCAGAGGTTTTGTTGGCTACTGACGCTGATCTAGTCGAACTATCGCTGGTTCTTGCTCAACAATACTCACAACCAGAATACAGATTTAGTAGCCTGGAAGTTGCTTTGCACAAGCTAGACCCAGCAGAGCAAGAGGATGTCCTTAGCGTAGATCTAGGCTCGATTTGTAGGGTGGACTTTACCCCTAACGGAATAGGCTCACAAATCTCGCGCTTTGTGCAGGTTATTTCAATAAACCACACGGTCCGAACAGACCGTCATTTTGTAGAATTCGGCTTCCAGTCGGTAGAGTATGCTTACCTAGTATTGGATGATGCCGAATTCGGTAAACTAGATTCATACAGTTTGAGCTGGTAAGGAAATCATGGCAGGTCTCGGCTATAAAGTATTCACAGCGGGCGAAGTTCTAACCGCCGCTAATGTCAACGGCTACTTGATGGAGCAGTCCGTCATGGTCTTTGGTGGCACTGCTGCCAGAGGTTCGGCCCTAGGAACTGCTGTTGCAGAAGGTATGGTCAGCTACCAGACCGACTCAAACACCGTTACCGTGTATGACGGATCTGCTTGGCAACAGGTTTATCCAGCATCCGTAACATCTCTTGCTGGTTCTGCCATTCTTTTCGGTGGAACATCAATTACAGCCTCAATGACCGCTACCTCAGCTCTTGAAAATGGCACTATCTATGTCTCTGGAACTGCTGCTGTAACAGTCACAATCCCAGATGTTCTACAAACCTGGGACACGATCACAGTATGGCGTAACGCTGGCGGAACTGTAACCATCGCCGCAGGAACAGGCGTGACCGACTGGGCAGGTGCAGGAACAGCGGGAACAGCCGTCACCTTTAAGATTGACCAGACCTACAATGCCGCAACTGTTCAAAAGGTTGCAGCTAACACCTACCGAGTAGTTGGAAAGATAACTGCATAATGCCTATTCCTTTAGGAGTTCTTGCTGTTGCGGGAGCAGGTGGCGGAGCTGCTACATCCGCATTTGAACTGCTTGAAACGCAAACCCTATCTGGAACACAAGCAAGCATTACTTTTTCGAATTTAAATACCAACTATGGCTCTACCTATCAACACTTGCAACTTCGACTAGTTACAAGAACAAGCAGAACCGATGCCGATTCTGACCCAATACTTATCAGATTCAATAGCGATTCTGGCAATAATTATGCTCGACATGGTTTGCGAGCAGGGTTTGGAAGCCTTTCATCAGTTGGCAGCACCGCTCAAAGTGCAATATTTCTAACAGAAAATAGTGCTGTAAACAAAAATGCTTCTAATATATTCACTCCCATTGTTGCAGATTTACTAAATCCATTTGAAGATAGACAAAAAACAGTTAGAGCAATTTCAGGTCTCTTGGCCTCTGGGTGGTATGGAACTGAGCTTTGGTCTGGTAATTGGGCCAATACAAGTGCTATAACAACTATTACGCTTTTACCTCTAATCGGTGCTAATTTTGTAGCTGGTTGCCGTTTTTCTTTGTATGGAACGAGGATTACTTAATGCCCACACCAACTTATGACAAGATTGCTACGCAAACAGTTAGCGGCTCTGCCACAAATATTACTTTCTCATCAATTCCAGGCACATATAGAGATTTGATTTTGGTCTGTCAGGGGATTACAAGCACTACAACTCAGGCGTGGATTCGATTCAATAATGATTCTTCGAATATTTATAATTTTACAAATGCAAGTGCTATCGCTGCTGGAACTTATTCCGCCTTTGTTTTAGCAACGCAATTTAGATTTGCGAATAGAGTTGAATTTAGTGCGTCTGAAAGAGTGATTGCGATTATACAAATCCTAGATTATGCACAAACAGATAAGCATAAAGTAGTCCTATCGAGAACAAGTAGAAATGATGGCTCAGAACTACAAACTAGTAGGTATGAAAGCACAAGTGCAATCTCCTCAATCTTGATTGACCAAGAGGTAAGTGCCAGTTTTAGTGATGGTTCGGTTTTTACTTTGTATGGGCTGGTGTCTTGATGACTTGGACGATTATTGAGCATAAAGAAACAAGCGGAACTTCCATTACATTTTCTAATATTCCACAAACTTATACAGATTTAGTAATGCAATTTTCTGCAAGAGTGAATATCAATACTGGTGGAAGAGCTGGCACAGTTGAGTTGCGACCCAACGGGCTGACAACAAACATTGCTGGCAGAAGATTGCGTGGTTTAGGCACACCCGATTCAGTTATCACACAATCTACTGGCGGTGCTTTTGAACTTTATGCTTCAGACAATACGATGTCCCCAGCCTTTTCAACAGTCACTATCTATATAAAAGACTACAAAACTAGTAATTCAAAAATGTTCTCCATTGACCAATCAGCAGAGGGAGCGGCGGCAAATCCGCCAATGGCATTGCAAGGAACTCGTTGGAACAGTAGTGATGCAATTACTAGCTTAGAAATTTATTATGGAAGCTCCATCGACTTTGGCTTTTTCACGCTTTATGGAATCAGCAGCTAAAAGACAGGTAGAATAAAAACATGACAAACAGACCGACACGCCTAGTTGTAGATTGCAGCCTTCCCGAAGGCCACCCTGACAAGGTGCAGATTATTCCCCTAACCGATGCTGAGATAGCAGAGCGTGAGGCACAAGCCGCACAAGCCGCTATCGAACAGGCTGAGAGGGAAGCTGCCGAGGCTCAGAAACAGGCAAACAAAGAAAGTGCAAAGGCAAAGCTCGAAGCACTAGGTCTATCAGAGGCCGAGATACTCGCACTTCTAGGCTAGTCATGGCTGAGGAAACAAACGGCGTTCGCATAACGCAACGAGACATTTACGAAAAGCTCATCGAGGTTCAATCGGTGCAGATCGAGCTGGTTGCCGATATCAAAAACCTCAAAGACTTACCTGCCCGCATGAATCGAGTAGAGCAGAAACTCGCTCGCATGGAATGGATTGAGAAGCTCGTATTCACAGCTTTAGGATCAGGCATCACAGGTTTTATTGCAGCTCTTTGGGCATTACTGCGATGAGACACCCATTTTCTAAAAAGACAATTAGCTCCCGATTCGGTGCAATCAAGGGCCGTGTTATCCCGCACCGTGGACTGGACTACGCACCAAAAGAAGGCACACGCATCCCTGCTATCAGCGGTGGAACGGTGCAGGTTGTCAAGTGGTCAAGCATTCTCGGTTGGGTTCTGGTGCAGACTGCCTGGGATTCAATAAATGACAAAGTTGTTTACATTGGCTACTGCCACTTGCAGGAGCAGCCAAAACTAAAACCAGGAACTGTCATTACTCAAAGCCAGACAGTCGGCAAAGTAGGCAACACGGGATCAGCGAGCAAGGGAGCTCATCTGCACCTCACCATCGGCCCTAGGGTCAATTCAGTATTCTTCGGCACCGTCTTTGACCCTGAGAAGTTTATTGACGAGCGTCTCGATGCCTAGCTGGAAGCACCGCCGCAGGCTGATCTACATGAGCTTTGCTCTATCTGCCCTAATGATTTTATTTGGTGCAGCTACCTACGCTTCTGACAGTTCGGTCAGCAGGGAACTAATAATCGGCGGTGTCGCCTTGATAAGCATTATCCTGACGGCTTATACTGCATTTGCAACATACGAAGATGTAAAGACAAGGAAAAGGGACAATGAAGATTTTTAGTTTGGAATTCTGGAGCTACGCTGGCGAGCGCGCCATCAAGACAGTAGCTCAGTCCGCAATCGCCGTTCTCGGAACTGGCTCAATCGGACTATTCGCAATTGACTGGGCTGGCCTGGCATCGGTATCGCTAGGTGCTGGACTGCTGTCTATCCTGACTTCAGTTGCTTTCAAAAAAGATTAAAAGAAAAAACCCCTAGCCAATCCTCTAGGGGTTTCTCTTGTTCCGACCCGACCCCGCAGGGACCACTCTCGGTTTGTCTTGGCAACATTTGTAGCTAAGTGACTAATAAAAAAATAACAGGGGATTTTAGGTTTGTCAAATACTTTTTATAGGTATGTCACCTATAGGTGCGACAACGGCCATGCGCTGTTGTTAGGCCACCTTGTAAACAATCGCGGTTTGAACATCTCCCCGTCTCCAGTCGTATGTTCGTCCTGCACGAGTAGCTTTAGCCACTGTGATTTTCCCGCCCTTTTTGAGCTTCCGCCTCTCGTAAGCCGTTAGTCCGCCCCACACGCCATACTCCTCATTGGTTTTCAGTGCATAAGACAGGCACTGCTTCATAACTGGACACTGCGCGCATAGCTGCTTAGCCACCATGTATAGATTCACATTGGCATCTTGATCTGGGAAGAACAGCTCTGGGTCGGTATTGGTGCAGGGTGGGATTGTCGGCGCTTGTTCCATCGCCTCAGCAAGCTTTATGTATTCGGGGTGATAAATCATGCAAGCAATCTAGGCTTGCCAATTCAGTTTGTCAAATCAGCGTTCTTCGGGGCTAGTGCCGCCCCAGATGCCGTGTCGCTGATTGGTGCGTAGCGCATAGTCAAAGCACTGTTTTTTGATAGGGCAGTCATAACAAATACCCTTGGCAATGACACTCATCTGATGCCGCACCGTAGGATCTGGCTCGTCCTCTGGATACCACAGACCAGGGTGCTTTTCGCACTCTACTCCGCCTACAGCCTGTATAGCAAATAACAATTTCATATACTCGCTTGATAAATGTCCGAGCCATCGCATAAAGTAAGGCTACTCGGTGAAAGGAGAAAAATGCAGATTTACGCACCAGAAATACTAAATGGGGCAAAGCTGCTGGGTA
>Ga0315901_10003274_pt1 | contig 21158 bp, 20 predicted proteins | sample LakEriMetagenome_10_FD_203761 | JGI IMG/M metagenome (GOLD analysis project Ga0315901, IMG submission 203761) | Freshwater fungal communities from buoy surface, Lake Erie, Ohio, United States - Buoy 2 MA116 | ecosystem: Environmental > Aquatic > Freshwater > Lake | place: USA: Lake Erie, Ohio... | reverse complement strand
CGGCGCGCTGCTCTCGCGCGCCCGCGTGCATGTGCTCGAGCCGGTCGGCGAGGCCGCTCTCGATGCGCTGGTCGATCGCGCGCTGCTCGCCATGCGCGACACCCTGCCGGCGGTTCCCGAACTGGCGCCGGTCGCTCGTGCGAGGCTGGTCGCCTGGGCCGATGGCGATGCGCGGCGGCTGCTCAATGCGATCGAGGCGGTGCTCGAAGCGGCGGTGGCGCAGGGCGAGAGGCTGGTCGACGAGGCGGTGCTCGGCCGCACGCTCGCCGAGAGCCTGCGGCGCTTCGACAAGGGTGGCGACGCCTTCTACGACCAGATCTCGGCCCTGCACAAGTCGGTGCGCGGCTCGCATCCCGACGCCTCGCTCTACTGGCTTGCGCGCATGATCGACGGCGGCGCCGATCCGCGCTACCTCGGGCGCCGCATCGTGCGCATGGCGATCGAGGACATCGGGCTGGCTGACCCGCGCGCGCTGCGGCTTGCGCTCGATGCGGTCGAGGTCTACGAGCGCCTCGGCTCGCCGGAGGGGGAGCTGGCGCTGGCGCAGGCGGTGCTCTATCTCGCCTGCGCAGCCAAATCCCATGCCGGTTACCAGGCCTGGAATGCCGCGCGTGCCTTCGTGGCGGATGGTGGCAGTGCCCCGGTGCCGCCGCACCTGCGCAATGCGCCCACGCAGCTGATGAAGTCGCTCGGCCACGGGCGAGCCTACCGATACGCCCATGACGAGCCCCATGCGTACGCCGCCGGCGAGCGCTACATGCCCGACGGGCTCGACGAGCCGGCGCTCTACCGGCCGACCGATCGCGGGCTGGAGGCGCGCATCGCCGAGAAGCTGCGCTGGCTGCGTGCGCTCGACGATGCGGCGGGTGTTGACGATGCGCAGGCCGACGACGATGCGGCGGCGGGAGGGTCAGGCTGAGTCGTGGCTCGCGTTGTCGGCGTCGAGCAACCGGCTGATCACCGGGTGGTAGCGATCGCCGTCGCCGGCGGCGATGGCGCGCTCGAAGCAGCGGTCGACCAGTTCCGCCGACCGGGCCTCCACCCCGCACTCCTGGGCGAGCGCCAGCGCGTAGCGCAGATCCTTGCGGGCGTAGGCCACCGAGAAGGCGCGTTCGGGGAACTCGCCCGGCACGATCGCCTTCATGCCGTGGTTGCGCAGCGCGAAGCTGTCGGCCGAGCCGCGCGCCAGCACCTCGAAGAGCAGAGCGGGGTCCACGCCCGCCCGTCGGCCGATCGCACGCGCTTCCGACAGCGCGACCACGGTCTCGAAGAGCACCATGTTGTTCAGGATCTTGAGCACCTGACCACAGCCGCTGCCGCCGCACAGCGAGATCTCGGAGGCGAAGGTCGCCAGCCACGGGTGCAGCCGCTCGAAGATCGCCGCGTCGGCACCGACCATCACCGACAGGGTGCCGGCCTCGGCGGCGGCGCGGGTGCGGGCGACTGGCGCATCGACGAAGACCGCGCCGCGCGCGGCAAAGTCGGCGGCCAGGCGGCGGGTGCCGGCCACCGAGGAGGTGCCGAGGTCGACGATCACCTGGCCCGCGCGAGCCTGCGCGAGCAGGCCGCCGGTGTCGCGGCATACCGACTCGACCACCTCGCCCGAGGGTAGCGACAGAAAGACGAGGCCGGTGGTGCGCCCGATCTCGGCGACCGAGGCTGCAGGGCGCACCCCGTCGCTTGCCAGGCGGCCAAGCGCGGCGGGGTCGGGATCGAAGCCGCTGACCGGCTGTGGACCCTTGCGGGCTAGGTGGCGGCAGATCGGTTCGCCCATGACGCCCAGGCCGATGAAGCCAACCGGGCCGAGTGTGGTGTCCATCGGAGGCTATCCTCGTGGGGTGTGATGCCGCGATTGGAACAGAGCGCGGACCGGATGGGGCCGCGCGCGGGGCACCGCATCTCGATTCGGGCGTAGGATCACCCGATGCCGAGCCCTGCTGCCCCCGGTCTGGCCGTCCTGAGGCCCGTGGCCCCGATCCTGATCGGGGCCGCCGTGATGCTCACCTTCGTGATGGGTCTGCGCCAGAGCCTCGGGCTGTTCGTGCAGCCGGCGGTGCGCGATCTGTCGCTGGCGGTGGCCGATTTCACGCTCGCGATCGCCATCCAGAACCTCGCGTGGGGCGTCCTGCAGCCGGTCGCTGGCGCCTGGGCGGGCCGCTACGGCTTCCGGCCGGTGATGACCGGCGGGGCGATCGCCTTCGTGCTGGGGCTCGTGGTCCTGGCCACCGCCACCGGTTTCGCGGCGGTCGTGATCGGCGCCGGGCTGCTGATCGGGCTGGCGCTGGCCTGCTGCGGCTCGGGTCTGGCGATGGCGGTGGCCTCGCGACCGGTGCCGGTGGCCGTGCGAAGCACGGTGCTGGGGCTGGTGTCGGCCGTGGGATCACTCGGGGCGATGATCTCGGCGCCGATCGGGCAGGCGCTGGCCCAGTCCTTCGGCTGGCGCACCGGCGTCTTCGGATTCGTCGTCATCGCGCTGCTGGTGCTTCCGGCAGCCTGGATCGCCGGCCGGGTCGATCGGGTGGCCATCGCACCGTCCACCGGCGCGGCGTCGCGTGCGGGGACGGCCCGCGATGCGGTGGCGATCGCCCTGCGGCACCGACCCTTCCTCGTGATGAGCTTCGCCTACTGTGTGTGCGGCCTGCAGCTGGTCTTCCTGACCACGCACCTGCCCTCGTACATCGCCTTCTGCGGCATGGATCCGATGCTCGGCGCGCAGGCCCTCGCCGCGATCGGCGCCTTCAACATCGCCGGGAGCCTCTTCTGGGGCTGGGCGGGCGGGCGCTGGTCCAAGGCGGCGCTGCTCGGGCTGCTCTACATCAGCCGCTCGCTGGTGCTCGCCTGGTACTTCGGCACCGCGCCCACGCCCGGCAGCACGCTGGTGTTCGCCTCGCTGATGGGCTTCCTCTGGATGGGCGTGAGCCCGCTGATCTCGGGTCTGGTGGCCGAGATGTTCGGTCTGCGCTGGCAGGCGACGATCCAGGGCGTGGCCTTCACCAGCCATCAGCTCGGCAGCGCACTCGGTGCCTTCGGCGGCGGCTGGCTCTTCGATGCCTTCGGCAACTACACGCTCGCCTGGCAGATCGGGGTGGGCATGGGACTGGCGATGGGCACCGTGCAGCTGATCTCGGGTCTGGGGCGCCGGCCGCCACCGCCTGCCGTGCCCGCGCCCGCGGGGTAGACGCCACGGCCCCGTCGGTTCGCGCCTTCGCCCTGGTCGGCGGTTTCGAGGCCGTGGTGCGTGGCACCACGCTGTCGGTGTATCCGCTCGCGCTCTACCGGCAATGGCAGGATGCGGTCGCGGTCTCGCAGGCCTACCTCGCGGTGGGCATCGCCTCGCTGCTGGCGGTGTTCGCGATGCCGCTGATCGCGCGCCGGCTGGCACGACGCTGGCTGCACACCGTGGCCGTGGGCCTGTACCTGGCCGGCGCGATGCTGGGGATCGCCGGTGGGGAGTTGGTCGTGGGTGCGCTGCTGTGCGGCGGGCTGGGCACGGCGATCGCCTTCGTCTGCTACAACCACAACGTGCTCGACCATGTGCCGAAGGGTGAGCTCGCGCGCCTCGAGAGCCTGCGCATGTTCTGCGCCGGGCCGGGGTGGGCGGCAGGCCCCCTGCTCGGCGTGTGGCTCCACGGGTGGTGGCCAGGCGCGCCCTTCGTGCTCGTCGGCGTGGCAGCCCTCGGCATGCTGGCGGCGATCTGGGGCACGGGCATGGGCAGCCTCGAGATCACTCCGCCGGTGGGCACGGTGTCGGCCAACCCGCTGCGCTATCTCGGGCGCTTTCTGCGCCGACCGGAGCTCGTCGGCGGCTGGTTCATGCTGGTGGTGCGCTCCTACGGCTGGTCGATCTACATGGTCTACATCGGTATCTTCGCGATCGAGGCCGGTCTGGGGGATCAGGTCGGCGGGCTTACCGCCTCGCTCGCTTCCTGCGGGCTCTTCTTCACGCCGCTGATGCTGCGCTGGATCCACCGCCGCACGCTGCGCACCGCGGTGCGCCGGGGCTTCCTGGTGTCGGGGCTCTGTTTCCTTGGCGCGAGTCTGGTGGCTGGCCTGCCCTGGCTGAGCATCGCGCTGCTGCTGCTGGGCGCCGCTTTCCTGCTGCTGCTCGACCTGTGTGGCGCGCTGCCTTTCCAGCTGTCGGTCCGGCCCTCCGAGCGGGCTGCGATGTCGGCGATCCACGGCACGGTGCGCGATGTCTCGAACCTGCTCACCCCGGGGGTGGTGTGGCTGGTGCTGCTCGTCGGGCCCATGCCCGCGGTGTTCGCAGCCGGCGGGGCCGGTCTGCTGGCCGCCTGGCTGGTCGCGGGCAGGATGCATCCGAATCTCGGCGTGCCGGTGCGCGAGCGTCGCCGGGTTCGCCCGGCCTGAGCCGGAGTGGGTACAATCCGGACCAACAAGAATCCCCCCTGCCGGAGACGTCCATGGACAAGGTCACGATCGACGCCGCGCGCCACCGCGCCTTCTCGCTGCCGCTTTCCGACATCAACGTCAGCGATCCCGGGCTGTTCAGGGACGACACCATCGGTCACTACTTCGAGCGGCTGCGTCGCGACGATCCGGTCCACCACCATGTCGACGAGCGCTTCGGCCCGTTCTGGTCGGTGACGAAGTACAAGGACATCATGCAGGTCGAGGTCAACCACCAGATCTATTCATCGGACGTGCATCTCGGCGGCATCACGATTCGCGACGTGCCCGAGGCGCATCGCCGGCCGATGTTCATCGCGATGGACCCGCCGCTGCACGACGAGCAGCGCCGCACGGTAAGCCCCATCGTTGCGCCGGGTAACCTCGCGCAGATGGAGGCGACGATCCGTCGGCGCACCTGCAATGTCCTGGACAGCCTGCCACGCAACGAGACCTTCAACTGGGTCGAGAAGGTCTCGATCGAACTCACCACCCAGATGCTGGCGACCCTGTTCGACTTCCCCTTCGAGGACCGGCGCCTGCTGACCTACTGGTCGGACGTCGCCACCGTCGATCTCAACGCGGGCGGCCCGATCGACACCGACGAGAAGCGCACGGCCGAGCTGCTCAAGTGCCTGCAGTACTTCACCGGCCTCTGGAACGAGCGCATCAACCAGCCGCCGGCCAACGACCTGATCTCGATGCTGGCGCACTCGCCGGCCACCCGCAACATGTCGCCGGTCGAGTTCCTCGGCAACCTGATCCTGCTCATCGTCGGCGGCAACGACACCACCCGCAACTCGATGTCGGGCGGCCTGCACGCGCTGCTCACCCATCCGGCCGAGTTCGCCAAGCTGCGCGCCAATCCCGCGCTGATCGCAAGCATGGTGCCCGAGATCATCCGCTGGCAGACCCCGCTGTCGCACATGCGCCGCACCGCCACCGCCGATGCCGAGCTCGGCGGCAAGCAGATCCGCAAGGGCGACAAGGTCGTCATGTGGTACCTGTCGGGCAACCGCGACGAGGAGGCCATCGAGCGGCCCCATGAATTCATCATCGACCGCGCGCGGCCGCGACAGCACATCTCCTTCGGCTTCGGCATCCATCGTTGCGTGGGCAACCGTCTGGCCGAGCTGCAGCTGAAGATCCTCTGGGAGGAGATCCTCGTGCGCTTCCCGGTCATCGAGCTGATGGGCGAACCCGAGCGCACCTACTCCAACTTCGTGCACGGATTCACCGCGCTGCCGGTGCGCATTCCAGGATGACGGCGGCCGAACGCGGGGTGCTGATCGTCGGCGCCGGGCACGCGGCCGGCGCGCTCGCGGCGGCGCTGCGTCAGGGCGGCTTCGAAGGGCCGATCACCCTGGTCGGCGAAGAGCCGCTGCCCCCCTACCAGCGGCCGCCGCTGTCGAAGGCGGTGCTCAAGGGTGAAGCCTCCCCCGATACCCTGCTGCTGCGCCCGGCCGCCTTCTATGCCGACAAGTCGATCTCGCTGCGCCTGTCGGCGCGCGTGGTCGCGGTCGATCGCGCTGCCCGCACCGCGTCGCTCGACGATGGCAGCGTGCTCGGCTGGGATCTGCTGGTGTTCGCCACCGGGTCGCGGCTGCGCGCGCTGCCGGTGCCTGGTGTCGATGCTCGCGGTGTGCTGGAACTGCGCACCGCGGCCGATGGTGCCCGCATCCGCGAGGCGCTCGCGCCCGGGCGTCGTCTGGTCGTGGTCGGTGGTGGCTACGTCGGGCTCGAGGTCGCGGCCTCGGCCCGTGCGCTGGGCGCCGAGGTCGTGGTGGTCGAGCGCGAGGCGAGGCTGCTCGCGCGGGTCGCCAGCCCCGCCTTGTCGGCATTCTTCGCCCGGGCGCATGCCGCTCGCGGTGTCGGCCTCGAACTCGGTGCGACCGTCGCCGGCTTCGAAACCGCCGAGGGTGCGATCCGCGGCGTGCGCCTCGCCGATGGGCGGCTGCTCGCCGCCGATGTGGCGGTGGTGGGCATCGGGGCGCTCGCCAACGACGCCCTCGCGCTTGCCGCAGGCCTCGCGTGTCAGGATGGCATCGTCGTCGACGAGTCGGCCCGCACCAGCGACCCGGCGGTCCTTGCGATCGGCGATTGCACCAACCGGCCGCTGCCGCGCTACGGCCGGCGCATGCGTCTGGAGAGCGTGCCCAATGCGCTCGAGCAGGCCAAGCAGGCCGCGGCTGCCATCCTCGGCAAGCCGGTGCCGCGTGCCGAGCTGCCCTGGTTCTGGTCCGATCAGTATGACCTGCGGCTGCAGATCGCGGGTCTGCCCTTCGATGTCGCCCGTACGGTGGTGCGTGGCGATCCCGACGCCGGACGCTTCGTCGTCTTTCACCTCGACGCCGACAACCGGCTGCAGGCGGTCGAGGCTGTCAATTCACCGGCCGAATTCATGGCCGCGCGCGCCTGGGCCGCGGCCGCGCAGGTACTCGACCCTGATCGTGCGGCCGATCCCGGTGTGGCCGTGAAGCAGATCCCGGTCGACGCACCGGCGGCGGGCTGACAGGCCGGTCGCCGCAAGCAGTCGGCGCCTGCGCACCGAACCCTCTTTTCCCAAGGACGACATGATGCCCAAGGTCATCTTCATCGAACACGACGGAACCCGTCACGAAGTCCAGGCCACCGCCGGCCTGTCGCTGATGCGCGCGGCGGTCGACCATGGCGTGCCCGGCATCGACGCCGACTGCGGCGGCGAGTGTGCCTGCGCCACCTGCCATGTCTACGTCGAGGGCGGCTGGTTCGAGCGAACCGGCGAGCGTTCCGAGATGGAGCGCAGCATGCTCAGCTTCGCTGCCGTCACGCAGGACAATTCCCGCCTGTCCTGCCAGATCCAGGTGACCGAGGCCCTCGACGGCCTGGTCGTGAGCCTGCCCGAAGGCCAGCACTAGCGCGCGCGGGCCGGCATCAACCCGGCCCGGCCCCACCCGACCGGAGCTCCCCGCCATGAAAGCCGCCGTCTTCCACGCCCCCAACCAGCCGCTCACCATCGAGGATGTCGAGATCGACAACCCCGGTCCGCGCGAGGTGCTCGTGCGCACCGCGGTCGCCGGCCTGTGCCACAGCGACCTGCACTTCATCGAGGGCAAGTACCCCACGCCGGTGCCGATCGTGCTGGGACACGAATCGGCCGGCGTGGTCGAGAAGGTGGGGCGCGACGTCACCTACGTGAAGCCGGGTGACCATGTCATCACCTGCCTGTCGGTGTTCTGCGGCCACTGCGAGTTCTGCCTGACCGGCCACATGTCGATCTGCCAGAACACCGAGGTCAAGATGCTGCCCGGCAAGGCGAAGCGCCTGCGCTGGAAGGGCGAGCACCTCAACCAGTTCACCAACCTCTCCTCGTTCGCCGAGCAGATGCTGGTGCATGAGCATGCGATCGTGAAGATCACGCCCGAGATGCCCCTCGAGCTGGCTGCGCTGATCGGTTGCGGCGTGATCACCGGCTATGGTGCGGCGGTGCACACCGCGAAAGTCGAGCCGGGTTCGGTCGTCGCGGTGGTGGGTTGCGGCGGCATCGGTCTGGCGGCGGTCAACGGCGCGAAGATCGCGGGCGCCTCGCGCGTGATCGCGATCGACAAGGACCCTGCCAAGCTCGACCTCGCGCGCACCTTCGGCGCGACCGAAGGCGTGCTCGCCGGCGAGGACACCGCCAAGCAGATCATGGAAATGACGCAGGGCGGCGTTCACTATTCCTTCGAGTGCATCGGCCTGAAGCAGACCACCGAGCTTTGCTTCCAGATGCTGCGCCCGGGGGGTACCGCCACGATCATCGGCATGATCCCGGTGGGCACCAAGATCGAGCTGCACGGCCCCGACTTCCTGCGCGAGCGCCGTATCCAGGGCTCGATGATGGGCTCCAACCGCTTCCGCATCGACATGCCGCGCCTGATCGAGTTCTTCCAGCAGGGGCGTCTGCCCTTGTCGCACCTGGTGTCCGGGCGCCTCAAGCTCGGGCAGATCAACGAAGGCTTCGCGGCGCTCCAGAAGGGCGGCGTGGCCCGCAACGTCATCGTCTTCGACCAGTGAGCCCGGACTCGGCGGCGGTCTTCACCCGGGTGATGCTGTATACCGCGCCCGATGGCCGGGCGCGTTTCCGCGAGGATTCTCTGCCGCTCGATCAGGGCACGCCGCAGTCGCGGCTCTCGGCGCTCTTCGCCAGCGGCGGTTACCAGTTGCGCGAAAGCCCGGTGGGCTTTCGCAGCGAGTTCCACTGCACCGGGAGCCCCCAGTGGTGCTTCATCCTGTCGGGGCAGATGGAGATCGGCCTGCAGGACGGCAGCGCCCGGGTCTTCGGGCCCGGGGAGCACTTCTACTCGGCCGACCTGCTGCCCGAGGGGGCACGCTTCGATCCCGCGGTCCACGGCCATCGCAGCCGGCAGGTCGGCGATCGACCGCTGGTCACGCTGTTCGTGCGCGGCGACGCGTCGTGAGCCCGCATCCTCGCGGTGCAGCACGCCGGCGCCGTCGCTGAGCCGATCGCGATGCTCGCCTACCGCCACGGCTTTCACGCCGGCAACCACGGCGACGTGCTCAAGCATGTCGTCCTGGTCCATCTGCTGAATCACCTCGGACTCAAGCCCGTGCCGCTGCTGTGCGTGGACACCCACGCCGGCTCGGGCCTCTACCTGCTTGCCGACCGCTTTGCCCAGACCACCGGCGAGCATGAGCAGGGCATCGGCAAGCTCTGGTCGCGCGTCGACGCGCCGGCGGCGGTGGCCGACTATCTCGCGCTGGTGCGGCGCTTCAACCCGGACGGCGCCTTGCGTCAGTACCCGGGTTCCCCCGCCATTGCCCAGGCGCTGCTGCGGCCCCGCGACCGCCTTCATCTCTTCGAGCTCCACCCCAGTGACTTCAAGGCCCTGACCACGCACTTCGGGCGCGAGCAGGGGTGCCGCGTGGCCCTGGGCGACGGCTTCGAGGCCTTGCGCAGCCAGTTGCCCCCGGTGTCGCGGCGCAGCCTGGTCCTGATCGATCCCTCCTACGAACTGGTCGCCGACTACACCAGGGTCGTGGTCTGCGTGCGCGACGCACTCGCGCGCTTCGCGCAGGGTGTCTATCTGGTCTGGTACCCGATCGTGCGGCGTTCGGCGGCGGCGCAGCTGCCCGCGCGCCTGACCCGGCTCGCGCGCGCCGCCCCCAAGGGCTGGCTGCATGCCAGCCTGACCGTGGGCGAGCCCGATGAAGAGGGCTTCGGCATGAGCGGCAGCGGCGTGGTCGTGATCAATCCGCCGCATACCCTGCGCGCCGCGCTGGCCGACGCGCTGCCGTGGCTTGCGCAGAGCATGGCACGCGGGCCGCGGTCGCGTTTCACCCTCGAGGATGACAGCAGCCCGCCCCGAGCCGTGCCGTCATGGCGTGCACCGGGATCGGTCCGTCCCACCCTGCCCGCGAGAGCGCCCCATGTCCGCAGCCGCACCCCTCGATGATCAGACGCTCGGTGTCCTGCGCGCCGTCTCCACGGCCACCCTCACCACGCTGCTGCTGAAGAAGGGGCTGCGCAACGTCTGGCTGCGCGGGACCCGACCGCTCGCCGCCGGCCAGCCACGGCTTGCCGGGCGTGCCTTCACGCTGCGCTTCGTGCCGGCGCGCGAGGATCTCGCCACGCCCGAGTCGTGGGCCTCGCCGATCTCCACCCGCGCGGCGATCGAGGCGATGCCCGAGGGCTGCATCGCGGTGGCTGATGCGATGGGCATCACCGACGCCGGCATCTTCGGCGACATCCTGTGCGCGCGGATGCAGCGACGCAGGGTGGCGGGCCTCGTGACCGACGGCGTCGTGCGCGACCAGGCGGGCGTGCTGGCCACCGGGCTGCCGGTCTGGTGCCGCGGTGCGGCTGCGCCGCCCTCGGTGGCTGGCCTCACCTTCGTGGGGTGGCAGCAGCCGATCGCCTGTGGCGGCGTGGCGGTCTTTCCCGACGATGTGATCGTCGTCGACGATGACGGCGCGGTCGTGATCCCGGCGGCGCTGCTGCCGGCGGTGCTGGCCGAAGGCCCCGAGCAGGAACGCTACGAGGCGTGGGTGATGCGACAGGTGGAGGCCGGCGTGCCGCTACCTGGTCTGTACCCGCCCGACGCCGCCACGCGCGCGCGCTACGAGGCGGAGCGCGGCGGCTGACGCGCAGCCACGCCGGCTGATCATCCCCATCGCCGGGGTCTGGCCGAATTACCCGTCAGGGCTCGCGCCTGCGCGGCGATCGCCTCGAACAGCGTGCGGCGCGCGCTGGTCGGTCGGGCGACCAGGGCGATCGTGCGCCGCGGTGCCGGTGCCGCCAGCGGGCGCGCCAGCAGGCGTGTGTGCTCGAGGATGCCCGCCTTCAGGGCCATCTCGGGCAGCAGCGCGATTCCCAGCCCCTCCTCGACCATCGGGATCAGTGTGGCGAGGCTGGTGGCCTCGATGCCATTGGGGTTGGCGCGCTCGCGCAGGCCGCAGCCGGCAAGCGTGTGATCGCGCAGGCAGTGCCCTTCCTCGAGCAGCAGCAGACGCTGCGGATCGATCGCATCGACCCGCAGGCCGGCGCGCGACAGCGCCGGATCGCCATCCGGTGCCACCAGCCAGAGTTCCTCGACCATCACCTCGATGACCTGCAGTCCGTCGGTGTCCCAGGGCAGGGCGATCAGCGCGAAGTCGAGCATGCCTTCGCGCAACCTCGCCAGCAGCGGCACCGTCTGGTCCTCGCGCAGGGTCAGACGCAGTTGCGGGTGGGTCTCGCGAAGGCCGCGCAGCAGACCCGGCAGCAGGTAGGGGGCGATCGTGGGGATCGCGCCCAGGCGGGCGAGACCCGCCATCGGATCGGCCAGGCTCGCCACCTCGTCGGCAAGATCGCGGGCGGCGGCGAGCAGCGCGCGCGCCCGCTCCACCGCGCGCTCGCCGGCCGGCGTGAGCGCGACATGCTGGCGGCTGCGCTCGACGAGCTGGGCGCCGAGCGTTCGCTCGAGTTCCTGCAGCGCGCCGGACAGCGTGGACTGCGTGACGAAGCAGCGCTCGGCTGCGCGGGTGAAGTTCAGGGTGTCGGCCAGCGCGACCAGGTAGCCGAGCTGGCGCAACGAGGGCAGAGGGCTCATGCTGCGGATATTAATCGGAAAAAACGTTTATAAACATCGAAATAATCTGTTGGACCGATATTTCGGCGACTTGCAGAATTCATCCATCGCCAGACAGCGAGTCAACCCGAAACCGATCTTCCCGGAGCAGACCATGCGCAGCACCCCATCCGTGACCCTACGCAACCTCGAAGCCGCCTTTGCCGGCGAGTCGATGGCTCACATCAAGTATCGCTACTTCGCCCGCGTGGCGCGCGAGCAGGGCGACGACGAGACCGCACGCGTGTTCGAAGCGACCGCCGACCAGGAAGTCGCACACGCCTTCGGTCACCTCGACCTGCTCTACCCGAAGGCCGCGCTCACCCCGGCGCGCGCGCTCGAGCTCGCGATCGAGGGCGAGACCTACGAGTACACCGAGATGTATCCGCAGTTTCGCCACCTTGCGTTGGAGGAGGGCAACCGTGCGGCGGTCGCCGAGTTCGACGAGCAGATCGCCGAGTCGAGGGCGCACGCCGAGCAGTTCCGTGCGGTGCTCGACAAGGCGGCGCGGCGCTTCGCGGCGCTCGCGAAGGTCGAGGCGCGGCATGCGGCGCATTACCGCGCGACGCTCGATCGCATTCGCGGCACCCCGGCGGCCGCCTGACGCGGCCGCGCGAGCCGATGTGTCGGGGCTCGCCCCCGGCAATCCCTGACCGACAACCCGAACCGCTCGAAGCGACGAGCTGGGAGATGACGATGAAGACCTGGACCTGTGTGGTGTGTGGATTCGTGTACGACGAGGCGCTCGGCCTGCCCGACGAGGGTATCCCCGCCGGGACCCGCTGGGAGGATGTGCCGGAGGACTGGTCCTGCCCGGACTGCGGGGTCGCGAAGTCCGACTTCGAGATGGTCACGCCGTGAGTGGCATCCGGGCCGCCCGGGCCCGGTAGCGGCGGCGGGGGGAGCGCTGCGGTTACACTGCGCTCCCGCGCTGCGCGTGGCGGCTGCGGCCTCGAGGCACGCGGGCGCTGCGGCGGCGCCTTCGCGGATCGTCCATGGAAGCCCTGCTCCTGTCCACCGGTATCGTCGCGCTCGCCGAGATCGGCGACAAGACGCAACTGCTTTCCTTCATCCTCGCGGCGAAGTTCCGCCGTCCCTGGCCGATCTGCGCCGGAATCCTGGTGGCGACCCTGGTCAACCATGCGCTTGCCGGTGCGCTCGGCGCGTGGCTGACCACGGTGCTCGGGCCGACCGCACTGCGCTGGGGGCTCGGCCTGTCCTTTCTCGCGATGGCCGCCTGGATGCTGGTGCCCGACCGTTTCGAGGAGGAGGATGCGCGGCTTGCGCGCTTCGGCGTGTTCGGCACCACGCTGGTGGCCTTCTTTCTGGCCGAGATGGGTGACAAGACCCAGGTGGCGACCGTGGCGCTCGCCGCCCAGTATCAGGTCTTTCTGCCGGTGGTCATCGGCACCACCGTGGGCATGATGATCGCCAATGTCCCGGCGGTGCTGCTTGGCGACCGGATCGCGCACCGCATGCCGGTGCGGCTGGTCCACGCGGTGGCCGCACTGATCTTTGCGGTGCTCGGCGTATTGACGCTCGCCGGTGCCGGCGAGCGTTTCGGGCTGTAGTCGGGAGCGCCCTGGACCGGTGCTCAGCGGCCCTGACGCAGCAGCCGTCCGGGCAGCGGCTGATGGATCGTGCCGCGCGCATCGGCCACGCGGGTGCCGTTGACCCACACGCCGTGAACGCCGCGCGGCCGCGTGACCACGCGGGTGGCGCCGGCGGGGAGATCGTCGGCGCGTGAGCGGGCGCCGCGGCCGACGGTGGCCGGATCGAAGAGCAGCAGGTCGGCCGCCATGCCTGGGCGCAGCGCACCGCGGTTGGCGATGCCGAAGAAATCGGCCTGCGCGCTGGTCAGCCGCCGAACCGCCTCGGGCAGTGGCATCACGCCGCGCTCGCGCACCCAGTGACCCATCAGGTGCAGACCGAAGCCGGAGTCGTCGAGGAAGGACAGGTGCGCGCCCGCGTCGGACAGCGACAGCAGGCTGTCGGGGTGCGTCAGCAGCCTTGCGACAGCCTGCTCGTCGTGGTTCAGTGCGGTGAGGGAGAACAGGGTGCCGAGATCCTCGTCGATCGCGAGGTCGAACAGACAGTCCAGCGGATCGACACCCCGCTCGGCGGCGATGTCGGCGATGCTGCGATCGACCAGCCCCCGGTTGGCCGGCTTCACCGTCTCGAGTACCTGGATCAGCGCCCAGTTGCCGGAGAAGATGCGCCGCGCCGGTGTGCGCAGCTCGGCTCGCAGAGCTTCGCGCAGCGCCGGCTCGCGCATGCGGGCGATCAGCGCCTCGCCCTTCAGGCCGAAGATCGGCTTCCAGGCGAGCAGCGGCTCGAGCGGGTAGGGCGACTGGAAGGAGAAGTCGAAGACCAGCGGGGTGGCCGCGACCGCCCCGCGCATCCGGTTGCCGCGCCGGTTGGCCGCACCGATGGCCTCGAGATCCTCGAAGACGCTGTTCGGCGTGAGGCTGGAGTGCAGCAGCGCAGCAACGAGCACCGGCCTGCCGGAGGCCGCGGCGAAGCTCTCGAGCTGGGTGACCGGGGTAGGCGGCCCCTTGGTGATCATGAACACACCCTGATCACGGCGGCGCATCGGCTCGGCCAGCGCCAGAAACTCCGACCAGTCGGCCAGCCGGGAGGGCATCGGTCGGCCGTCGTAGGCGCTGTGCGAGGTGGTCGTGGTGGAGGCCAGACCGATGGCGCCGGCGGCGAGCGCCTCGTCGACCAGTGACTGCATCCGCACGATCTCGTCGGGCGAGGCGGGGCGGTCGGAAGCGTCCGAACCCATCACGTAGGTGCGGATCGTGGAATGGCCGGCAAAGGCGGCAAGGTTCATCGCGCAACCGCCCGCCTCGATCTGGTCGAGGTACTGCGCGAAGGACTCGAACTGCCAGCGGATGCCGGCTTGCAGGCTGGCGAGCGACATGCCCTCGACCTGCGTGAGGTTCTTGGTGACCAGGTCGCGCGAGGCGGGGTCGGGGTGGCAGGGCGCGATCGTGAAACCGCAGTTGCCGATGATCGCGGTGGTCACGCCCATCCCGATCGACTGGTCGAGGTAGGGATCCCAGGTGATCTGCGCGTCGTAGTGGGTGTGGTTGTCGATGATGCCGGGCATCAGCGCCAGCCCGCCGGCATCGACATGCTCGCGGGCCTTGCTGGCGGCCAGCGCCTCGGCCTGCGGACGTACCGCGGTGATGCGATCGCCATCGACGGCGAGCTGTCCGCTGAAGGGCGCGCCGCCCAGGCCGTCGTGGATCGTGGCGTTGGAGATGAGAAGGTCGTGCATCGGGCGGTCCTCGGTCGACGGGATCGAGCGAGTATAGAGGCCGCCCATGCGAGGGTCAGCGCCAGCCGTGGCGATCCGGACCGTGGCCGTAGGGATGGGCTGCCCGATGGCCATGGCCATGACGATAGCCATGATCGTGGCGGTATCCATGGTCGTGACGATGGCCATGACCGTGGTGGTGGCCATGCCAGCGGCGATGAAGCGCGGGAGGCGGCGCGTGCACCACCCGGGGAGGGGTGACGGTGACGAGGACCCGCGGCACCACCACGGGGCTCGCGAACACCACCGCGGGTTGATCCCAGGCGAGGGCCACCACCGGGGGCATGGTCACGACGATCGAAGCATGGCCGCAGAACGCGGCGGTCGGGGCGAGCAGGGCCAGGATGGCCGGTATCAGTCGAGGCAGGCGAGAGCGCATGGCGAGTCTCCGCGATAATGGGGTGCGGCGACGGCCGCGACATCCCTGCGTGTTCAACGGGGGCGCGCGCATCGTGCCGACCGTGGATAAGAGCCCTTACAAAGCGTTACCTGCCCCGCAGCCGACGGTCGTGCCTACCGAGCCCCTCCCCGCGCAGGCACCGGTCAGTGCGCCCCTCGCCGTGGGGGCGGTGCTGCTGGCGGGCGTGTGCGCGGCGGCGAGCATCGGCAAGCTGCCGCCGTCGCTGCCGGTGCTGCGCGAGGCCTTCGGGCTCACGCTCGTCGAGGCGAGCTGGCTGGTGTCGGCGTTCCAGGTCGCAGGGCTGTCGCTCGGGGTGTTCGGTGGCTTGCTCGCCGACCGTTTCGGTCCGCGTCGCACGATGGTGTGCGGACTGATGCTGCTGGCGGTGGCGAGCGGCGTGGGCGCGACGGCCGACGGCGCAGCCCTGCTGCTGGCGATGCGGGTGCTCGAGAGCGCAGGCTTCATGCTGACCGTGCTCCCGGGGCCGTCGCTGCTGCGCGGCCTCGTGGCGCCGCGCTCGCTGTCGGCGGTGCTCGGCCTGTGGTCCTGCTACATGCCCGCCGGGATGTCGATGATGATGATCGCCACGCCGCCGCTGCTCTCGCTGGGGGGCTGGCGCGCAGCCTGGGGTGTCTGCGCGGTATTGCCCGCGCTCGCCTGCGGCGGCGTGTTCCTCGCGCTCCGCCCGGATGGTGCGCGTCCGCCGGGTGCCCAGAGCGCCGCCGCGCTGGCGCGGGTCACGCTGGCCACGCCCGGCGCCTGGCTGCTCGCGCTCTGCTTCGCCCTCTACGCGGGGCAGTTCATCACGGTGTTCAGCTTCCTGCCGACGATCTATCAGGCGGCGGGCATTGGCGCGGGCACGGCGGGGCTGCTGTCGGCCTGTGGCGTGGCAGCCAATCTTGGTGGCAATCTCCTGGCGGGATGGCTGCTCGGGCGCGGCGCTGACCGGGGGCGGCTGATCGCCGTAGCCTCGGCGACGATGGCGGTGTGCGCGCTCGCCGCCTTCGCGCTGCCCCTGCCCTTCGTCATCGCCTATGCCGCGGTCGTGACGTTCTCGGCTGCGGGCGGCATGATTCCCGGCACCCTCTTTGCGACCGCGCCCCGCGTCGCGCCCCACCCGGGCGTGGTGGCCACCACCACCGGCCTGATGCAGCAGGGCTCCTGCCTGGGGCAGTTCCTGCTGCCGCCGCTGGCCGCCGCGGCCGCCAGCGGCGCCGGCGGATGGCCGGCGGCAGGCGGGGTGCTCGTCGCCTGCGCAGTGGCCAACCTGGCCGTCGCGGGTGCCGTGGCGCGGGCTGCCCAGGCAGGCGGACGCTAGTCTGCCGGGGGTTTCGCCAGCGTCGGGGGATGGCGCTTCGGTGGTATCGTCGCGGCATGCGGCGGGTCGTGTTCAACCAGAAGGGCGGGGTCGGCAAGTCCACCATCGCGGTCAACCTCGCGGCCATCGCAGCCGCCCGCGGGCGGCGCACGCTGCTCGTCGATCTCGACACCCAGGGCAATGCCAGTCGCTACCTGCTCGGTGCCGGCGTCGGCGAGGCGCGCCCCACGGTGGCCGACTTCTTCGAGCAGAGCCTGTCCTTCCGTTTCGCGTCCACGCCGGTCGAGGCCTTCGTCCACGCCACGCCCTTCCAGGGGCTGGCGCTCATGCCCGCTGGGCCGGCGCTGGCCGACCTGCATACCCGGCTCGAATCGCGCTCGAAGATCCTCAAGCTGCGCCAGGGTCTGGGTGAACTCGAGGGGTTCGACGAGGTGATCATCGACACCCCGCCGGCGCTGAACTTCTACACCCGCTCGGCGCTGATCGCGGCCGATGCCTGCCTGATTCCCTTCGACTGCGATGACTTCTCGCGGCAGGCGCTCTACGGCCTGCTCGAGGCGGTCGAGGAAATCCGGGTTGACCACAACGAGGCGCTGCGGGTGGAGGGCATCGTCGTCAACCAGTTTCTGGCGCGCGCGAGTCAGCCGCAGCGCATCGTGCAGGCCCTGAGCGACGAAGGCCTGCCGGTGCTGCCCACGCGGCTGTCGTCATCGGTCAAGGTTCGCGAGTCGCACGACGCAGCGCGTCCGCTGGTGTGGTTCGCCCCCGGCCACAAGCTCACGGCCGAGTATCTGGCGCTCTTCGACGAGCTCGAGGCGCGCGCCCCGAAGGCGCGTCGACGCCGCTGAGCGCGCCAGCCGTGCCAGCCGGCCGCGCAGACCCGATCGTGCTCTGCTAGTACGCGCTCTCCAGCATCGCCTGGTAGTCGTCGGCACTCGCCGTGCGCGGATTGGTCTGATGGCAGTGATCGCGCAGCGCCGCCTGTGCGATCGCCGGCAGCGCCTCGCGCGGCACGCCCATCGCCCCCAGACCCGAGGGCAGATCCAGCCGACGGTTCAGCCCCTCGATGAAGGCGGCAGGGTCGTCGTCAGCCCCGATACCCAGGGCCTGATTCAGCATGGCGGCCTTGTGGACGATCACTGGCGCGTTGAAGCGCAGCACCGGCGGCAGCAGCACGGCATTCAGCGTGCCATGGTGGAGGGACAGGCCGGGCAGTGCACCCAGCGGATGCGAGAGCGCATGAACCGCACCGAGCCCCTTCTGGAAGGCCATTGCGCCCTCCATCGCCGCCATCATCATTTCCCAGCGCGCCTGCCGGTCGCTGCCGTCGCGGGTGGCCCGCTCCAGATGGCCGATCGCGCGGCGCAGACCGTCGAGCGCGATGGCTTCGGCCGGCGGATTGACGGCGGGTGCCAGGAAGGTCTCGATGCAGTGCGCCACCGCGTCCATGCCGGTGGCCGCGGTCAGCCGCGCTGGCAGGCCGAGCGTGAGTTCCGGGTCGCACAGAGCCAGCCTTGGCAGAAGATGCGGGCTCAGCAGCCCGAGCTTGCGGCCATCGCGCATCACGATCACGCTGCCTCGCCCGACCTCGCTGCCGGTGCCGGCCGTGGTCGGAATGGCGATCAGCGGCGCCACCGCGGCGGTGATCCGCGCGACGCCGCCCTCGACCGCGGCATAGCGGACCAGCGGCTCGGGGTGCGTGACCACCAGCGCCACCGCCTTGGCGAGATCGATCGAGGAGCCGCCTCCCACTGCGACCAACCCGTCGCAGCCCGCCGCGCGCCATGCCGATGCGGCCACCATGACCGCGTCTTCGGTGGGATTCGCCGGCGTGCCGTCCCACACGCTGACCGCGAAGCCCGGGCCGATCGCGTCACGCACGCGGGCGGCGATGCCGGCATCCACCACGCCGCGGTCGGTAACCAGCATGGGTCTGGCGATGCCCAGTCGACGCAGCTCGTCGGGCAGCAGGCGCAGCACGCCGAAGTCGATGTGAATGGTCGTGAGGTAGGTGATCGTGGCCATGGGGATTCTTCCGGAGAGGGCAGGGCAGGGGGCGGAATGGCGCGGGACATGGCGCGGGACATGGCGCGCGCGGCGCTGTCGGGCCTCGGAAGGGCGCCGCTGTTCAGGTCTGCCGGTCGTCGAGCAGGCGGCGGCCGCGCTCGAGGTCGGCCGGCGCTCGGGTGGCCAGCCGACTGCGCCGCTGCACCAGCGCCCAGGCGATGCCGCCGATCGCGAGCAGGCCGAAGGGCGCGCCCCACAGCAGCGCGGTGTTGCCCTGTACCGGCGGCTTGTACAGCACGAAATCGCCGTAGCGCTCGACCATGTAGTCGCGGATCTGGCCATCGCTGCGACCGGCGGCGATCTGTTCGTGGACCTGGTTGCGCAGATCGATCGCGAGTTCGGCGTTGGAGTCGGCGAGTGTCTGGTTCTGGCAGACGAGGCAGCGCAGCTCCTCGGACAGCGCCTTCAGGCGCACCTTGCCGACGGCATCGAGGGGCGGCAGTTCGACCGGGGTTCGCAGCGGTGCGCTGGCGCTCATGGGTTGTTCAGCCGGGCGACCAGCGGCGCGAGCCGGTTGTCGATGATCTCGGGGGTCAGCGGGCCGACATGCTTGTCGCGCACGATGCCGGCCTTGTCGATCACGAAGGTTTCGGGCGCGCCATAGACGCCCCAGTCGATGGCCGCCTTGCCGGTGGGATCGGTGATGCTGACGGCGTAGGGATTACCCAGGCGCGCCAGCCAGGCCTGTGAGGCCTCGGGAGCATCCTTCCAGGCGAAGCCGACCACCGGCGCGAGGCCGCGGCGGGCCCAGGCGTTGAGCAGTGGGTGCTCGATCTCGCAGGCGGCGCACCAGGAGCCCCAGATGTTGAGCAGCCAAACCTGGCCGCGCATCTGCTCGGGGGTCCAGCGGGCGCCGTCGGTGGCTCCGAGCACGGCCACCGCGGTGGCGGGCGCCGGCTTGCCGATCAGCGGCGAGGGCACGTTGCGCGGATCACGGTCGAGTCCCTTGAGCAGGAACACCCCGATCGTCGCGAAGATCAGCAGCGGCAGCAGGTAGCGCAGCGCTCTCACGCCGGCCTCGTGCCGGTCTCGGCGCCGGCTGTTCGCCGCGCGGCGGCGCGCCGGTAGCGGGCATCGAGCGCCGCCGCGAAGCCGCCGAGTGCCATCAGCACGCAGCCCAGCCAGATCCAGTTGACGAAGGGCTTGAGGTGGGCACGGATCACCCAGGCGCCATCGGGCAGCGCATCGCCCATCGATACATAGATGTCGCGCGTGAGACTGCGGTCGATCGCGGCTTCGGTCATCGGCTGACGCGAAGCCCGGTAGACCCGCTTTTCCGGCTTCAGGGATACCGGTGCCGCGCCGCCGCTCGACACGCTGAAGTGACCACGGATGGCATCGTAGTTGGGGCCGACCACGGTCTCGAGGCGTTCGAAGCGCAGGCTGTGGCTGCCGAGCATGAGGGTCTCGCCGACCGCGAGCCGCTGCTCACGTTCGCTCTCGTAGCCCTTGACCAGCGTGACGCCGACGATGAACACCGCGATCCCGAGGTGGGCCAGGTGCATGCCCCACTGGCTGCCCGTCAGCAGGGTGAGCCTGCGCCATTGCGGGCGACCGCCGGCGCGGGCGGCTTCGAGCAGCCCGGTGATCACGCTGGCGGCGATCCAGAAGGCAAAGAGCAGCCCCAGGCTGACCATGGGCCGGAAGCCGCCGACGGTGAGCGGCAGCAGCAGCGCCGCCACCAGCGCCACCCCGAGGGCCCAGCGCAGACGCCGGGCGAGATCGGGCACCTCGGTCTGACGCCAGCGGGCGAAGGGCCCGACACCGATCAGGAAGAGCGCAGGTGCCATCAGCGGGTAGAAGACCGCATCGAAGTAGGGCGGCCCGACCGAGATCTTGCCGAGATCCAGCGTGTCGAGCACCAGCGGGTAGAGCGTGCCGAGCAGCACCGCGGCGGTGGCCACCACCAGCACCACGTTGTTGGCGAGCAGCATCGATTCGCGCGAGATCAGGCCGAAGCCCGGACCGATGCCGATCGCCGGCGCGCGCCACGCGAACAGCAGCAGCGAGCCGCCGATGACCAGCGCGAGGAAGATCAGGATGAACACGCCGCGCGTGGGGTCGGTGGCGAAGGCGTGCACCGAGGTGAGCACGCCCGAGCGTACGAGAAAGGTACCGAGCAGCGAGAGGCTGAAGGCGAGGATTGCGAGCAGCACGGTCCAGCTGCGAAAGGCGCCGCGCTTTTCGGTGACCGCCAGCGAGTGGATGAGGGCCGTGCCGACCAGCCAGGGCATGAAGGAGGCGTTTTCGACCGGATCCCAGAACCACCAGCCGCCCCAGCCGAGTTCGTAGTAGGCCCAGAAGGAGCCCAGGCAGATCCCGAGCGTGAGAAAGCACCAGGCGACTGTCGTCCAGGGGCGCGCCCAGCGCGCCCACGCGGCATCGAAGCGCCCCTCGAGCAGGCCACCGACCGCAAAGGCGAAGGCCACCGAGAAGCCGACGTAGCCCATGTAGAGCAGCGGCGGGTGGAAGACCATGCCGGGATCCTGAAGCAGCGGATTGAGGTCACGGCCATCGCGGGGGGCGGGTACCACACGGTCGAAAGGGTTGGAG
>Ga0315901_10003271_pt1 | contig 21174 bp, 20 predicted proteins | sample LakEriMetagenome_10_FD_203761 | JGI IMG/M metagenome (GOLD analysis project Ga0315901, IMG submission 203761) | Freshwater fungal communities from buoy surface, Lake Erie, Ohio, United States - Buoy 2 MA116 | ecosystem: Environmental > Aquatic > Freshwater > Lake | place: USA: Lake Erie, Ohio... | reverse complement strand
GTGTCTGATATGGAATTCGACCACCATACAGATGAAATCAAAGGAATAGTAGGATAATAATTATGGGTAAAACTTATCGTAATACAAAAAACGATTCGCAAAAACAAAAAAACAAAGGGAATCAAAGTAAAAACAAATCTTCCAATAAAAAAAATAACAAAAAAAATAGATTGGATGATGACGAATAATTGTTTTCTAACCAAAGAACTTGTTTTTACCAAGACATCCATAATCAATTTCGAAAAAAATAATTTGGATGTTGTGATGGATATTTGTGAAGATTCGTTGATGAAAAGAACTGTTGATGTTTTGGTTAGAGAAGGTGATGAGTTATTGGAGGTAGGTTTCGGGATGGGGATATTTGCCACTTACGCACAAAGAAAAAATATAAAAACTCATACAATTGTTGAGGGTCATCCGCAAGTTTATGAAAAATTGAAAATTTGGGCCGAGGACAAACCAAATGTAAAAATAATTTTCGGAGACTGGTCCAAAGTGATTGAATCAATCACCAGTATGAAATATGACTCAGTTTATTTTGATACTCACTGTGACCAAAACATCTATAAGTTTTTTCATTTCATCAAAAACTCTATAAAAAAAAATGGTAGATTTTCTAGATTCAATTTGGATTTGAACAACAAAGAGTTGTGTAAAATAGAATTCGGTGAATCGGAAGTAAAAACATTGGTGAACGAACAACACGAAGTCAATCCTAGTGAAATTGTGAAATATGTGAAAAATGGGTTCCTCCCGATTTGTGTAATTAGTTTATAATTTCTATATTTGTCAAATGTTAGAAACCTTAGAGAAATATCATAATGAGGGGTTACTTTATAAACAAGTGCACCCCTCTTTACCTCTAACCATATGGAACTATACTGAAAAGGTTCAATATGAAGGGCTATGGGATGATATTACTCTAATGTCAAGAGGATTAGTGACCAACGATAAAGGAAATGTAGTTGCAAGACCATTTAAAAAATTCTTCAATTTAGAGGAATCAAAACATACTCCGACTGAAAAGTTTGATGTATATGAAAAGATGGATGGGTCTTTGGGAATCTTCTTTTATTATAATGGTGGTTGGGTTATGGCAACCAGAGGTTCATTTACTTCTGACCAAGCAGTTAAAGGTTATGAAATGATGTTTAAATATGACTTTGCATCACTACATAAGGATTACACTTATCTATTTGAAATCATATACAAATCAAACCGAATAGTGGTTGACTATGATTTTGAGGATGTGGTTTTGTTAGGTATGATAAATACCAAGTCAGGTTATGAAGTTGATTTATATGGTGGGTCCGTGGATGTTAGATTGAAAAATCTGATAAACAATTTAGGTTTCAAAGTTGTAAAAAAATATGATGGAATAAACGATTATAATACCTTGAAATCTATGGTGAGAGATAACGAAGAAGGTTTTGTTGTTCGTTTTTCCAACGGAGATAGAATGAAAATCAAAGGTGAGGAATATTTGAGATTACATAAAATAATGACTCAAGTATCTACCACTTCTATATGGGAAGTTTTAAGTAATGGTGATGACATAGATGCATTGTTAAAAGATGTTCCTGATGAATTTTATAACAAGGTAAAAACTTATGTTGGTAAATTAAAATACGCACATTATCAAATATCTGAATACTGCGGTAAATATCACGATAGTTATAGATATGGGAAATATGGGGACAAAGAGGTAGAACCAACCAAAAAGGAGTTTGCAGAATTTGTTCAGAAAAATTTTGACAAAAAAGAACTACACGCCGTTATGTTCGCCATGTGGGATAAAAAAGATTATTCATCCATAATATGGAAATTGATAAAACCAAAATATGAAAAACTTTAGAATTTTAATTTTGGGTTTGGTTGTAAGTTTGGGTCTTTGTGTAAAAACAAAGGCTCAAACTTTTCGTTATTCAAACAAACCTAAAAACGGACCTATAATGTTGGTGGGAGGAGTTACTTTAATTACCGCTTCGGTATTGGAAAATAATGCTCAAGGGGATTGGGTATATAGTTATTCACCGAAAACAAACTCATTTACCAAAGAATATGTAAGACCAAACATTTTCAAAAATACACCTGTCAATATAATTTTTGGAGTTGGTGTTACTTTAACCGCGACAGGATTAATTTCTTCGTTGATGTCAATCAAGTAATTTTTCGTTGATGTCGTAAAATGTACCAGGCTCAACCCACCTTAAAACTTGATAATTTGTTCCGGTCGCACTAAACCTACTCGGTTCAAAATCCTCAACTTTGTTTATAAAACATTTATCCCAATTTTGTTTAGGTATAGAACTTGTTGCGATGTCTTCAGAACTATATTTTCTTTCCATCGCAAATAACACAGGAAATTCCGATGTAAATTTTGTGTCCTCAACCTCATTCATCTGTGATAAGAATCCTTCAATAACAGATTCCAAATTTAAGTCATAAGCAATATAAGTGGTAACAAGTATTTCAGGGACCTCTTGAATATCCTCAACCTCACCATTTCCATCACATTTATAACAATTGTATTCTCCATCACCACCACAATTATCACAACTCATATCCCCGTCACCATCACAATACTCACATTCTTCTTGTTCTGTATTTCCCTCATCATCTTCTACATCAACTTTTCCACTACCACCACATTCATCACAACTTTCACTACCACTACCTCCACAGTAACCACAAGTTTCGGTACCACTACCTCCACAGTAATCACACTCTACCATACCAGGTTCTTTACCAAAACAAATCATATCAAATGTATAAAGGTTATTATTAATTGACCAATCAACTGTTTTTTTCTCAACATTTCTTAAAACCGCATCCAAATAGAAAGTTAGTTTTATTGTTACTTCCAAAGGAAAATTTTGTGTAAATTGTTGGAAGGTTTTATTTGTTTTAATATAAATGAAAAGTTGATTTAAATTCGTATAAGAACCCTCAGGTATCAATCTTGATAATCTTTTGGCAATGTTGTATAAATCCATATGGTTTTTTTTTATAAATATGTTATAAAACAAAAAACCCCACCATTGAGGTAGGGTTTATTAAGTAATTAATCTTCGGTAGATTACTTACCCATTTTTTTACACGAATCAACTTTACAAGAATCGACACGACAAGAATCAACTTGAGTTGAGTCAACAGCCGTAGAATCAGTTGATGGTGAAGGGGCGTCAGCACCACCTGTGCAAGATGCGAGTCCAAGGACTACTACCAAAGAATAAAATAGATTTTTCATAGTTTTTATTAGTTTATTAAGTTTACGATTTCAAATATAATTAACATTTTTTAAGAAGTCAAATACTTTTTTTTACAAATATGTTTTGGAAGTTATATTCCTTTTATTACCTTTGTAAAAGGATTGAACACCACCCCTCCCTATCAAATATAAGTTAGTTGATTGATTTAGTCGATAGGGTGGGGAGGACGAAAGAAAAAAATTGAAAATAGTGCTTGACAAGTGAAAAAAATTACTTAACTTTGTCAAACAATAATTCAGAAAGTTCTTTAAAACATAAGTTACTGAAACAGTCTAGGTCCGTAGGGCTACTGTTGTATGTGAGGAAAGTGACTACGGGACTCCTTCGCATTTAAAGTGTAAGTGAAACATATTACCGCAACGGTTATAGTAACAAAAGTAATTCAGAAAAGAGGTCTAGTGTGAACCTGACTAAATAGTATGACTTCGGTCATCGTGTTTGCGAGTCTGTAGCACGTTCTGGATTTAAAAATATGGCGGGCGGTCAGGTCGGTATCTGGGGGTGTCTCATAAGCATCACTAATTTGGTTCAACTCCAAAGCGTCGCAACTAGTGACCCGTTTACGGTGGAATCGAATGAAGCCACCTAATTTTTCGGGATGACGAAAAAAAACAAAAAAAAGAATGTGTTCGGGGGAGTTTTGTTTAATATTTAGGCTCTTGTTATGTGTTTCACACCCCTCACCCGTGAAATCAGAAAAAAAAGACCACCTTTTCAGTGTGTGCGTAGATGTGATAACCACACCTTTCGTTTAAGGTTCATCAAAACGAATAAAAAATAGGCTTAGTCACCTATTTAACACATCCGTCGAGTGGTCGAACGATTCGAGTTAATTGCTCACTACAATTAAACTTGGGTTTATTGGAAACCTAACCACAAAACCAATAGCCAAATAAGGGTTATCACTTCGGTGATGACCCTTTTTTTATGGTTGGAAGATACTTGCGGCGTATTTATATGTCTCGTTAGGAATCCTACCTTTCAATGATTGAAAGGCTAAATTATCATTGAGTGCTTTTTTATAGATTTTCAAGTTGGGGCCACTATTGTATGAAGCAACCGCTATGTCAGGCCTACCAGGAAATCTTTTTAAAAGATAATCCATAAATCTAACATATGCCTTCAATGAATCCCTTACGTTACAAGGATTTCCGCTACCATATGTTGGCCAAGTTCCTGGCATAAATTGTGCAATACCCATTGCACCTGCCGATGATTTTCTTTTACATTTCATAACTTCTGGACTGAATGCTGATTCAGTGTATAGTTGCCTAACTGCAATCACAGGGTCCAAACCGATAGACTTAACATCTGAAATAAATGTGTCAGAATATCCGTCAGAAATTTTTTCAAATCTATCCATCAAGTCAGAGGGATATGTCCTCACTTTAACACCAGGGTTGTCAATAACAATATTTTCACTTGGTTTAAATGTTTCTAAACTTTCCGTTTTTTTAGTTATAATTTTGGATAAATCTTCTTCATCAAAATCTCTTTTTTCTAATTCTTCAATTAAGTCAGAAATCGTTTCATCATCCATAATACCAGTAATCTCAGCTTTTATTGATTTCTGAAATTCTTCTACCGCACTTTTTGTTTCCTTACCAAACTTACCATCAACACCCCATTCAGGTAATGAAAATCCTAAAAATTGTAATCCTGTTTGTATGTCCTTTACTTCAGGTTCAAATGGTATCGAACTCTCTCCATCTTCATGCGAAAAACTTTTTTGCTCGTCCATATATTTTTTTAATCTCTCAATAACCTGTAGTCCTTTTTCTTTTTCGATAATTTTTTCAACTTTTTTATTATCATTTTTCTTCGAAAGATAATCAGATACAATAGAATATACTTGTCTGTGTGCAGGACCATTTCCATGCATGTTATCCGATGTGTGTGAGTTATCTATATCGAATGAATCGATTACGGTTGCATTACTTATGCCACTAGGTAAAGATTCTTGAAAATCAATATACTTTTCTCTCATTTTATCTAATTGGTCAGGATTTGCGTATTTTGTGGCTTTATATTTTCCTTTTTTGGAAAAAACCCTTTGGTCAAAACCGACAATTACATATGCTTGTCCGTCTTGGGAATTCACCATATCAACCATTTTTTGAATGTTTGATATCGCTTCGGAAATAGATACGTTAGAAAACATATCGTTTGCTCCACCCCAAATTACAACTTTATCGTAGTGTTGTTTGGAGAGTTGATTGGATAATTCAGATACCATCCAAGATGTTCTTTTACCTCCTATTGCGGCAATTTTGACGTTCTTGAAATTATTTTTTATTAAACTTGAGTAAGTGAAACCAGCATCCACACTATGACTATCACCGATGATTAAAATCGATTCTTCTTTTTCCGCCTCATCAACACTTTCAATTAATCTATAGTATTGACTTTCTGATAAAATAATTTTCATAAATTAAATATATCAGATAAATATTCATAGAAAATAAAAAACCCCACTCCGAAAAGGAATGAGGTTTCAAATGGTGGAGATGCGGGGTGCCGCCCCCCGGTCTTGCTCACTTTGGTAATTAAGGACTACGTAAATAGGTCAACATTAGTTCTTAATGTTCCGAAATATTGATTTTCTTACTCAGCAAACCACAAACGAGTTTTGTTTCTTTTAGGATAGAAACCACACCCTACCAGTACTTCTGTTCCGAGGTTATGTGTACGCCGACCCGAAGTAGTTTCGCCTTAGGCTACCGCTACAGTTTCAGAAGTGCGAACAAGTCCTACTGCTGAAAGTTTGTTGATAACGTTTCCGTCTAATTGTTAAGTCAGTTTTACAAGGTTAACTCAGCCTCGTTACGCCCTTAATTAGCAACCGTGCCAATCGATGCTATGTCATCCCCATTATGTTAAAGAACTTCTTTCTTCTACAAATATACGAACCTTTTTGGAAAAACCAAAAAGAATAAATATTTATCAATAAAAAATTTATGACAAGTGAAGACCTCGATGAAGGAAGGGACGTGATTATTGAAAACGATAATTACCTTTTTATGGAAATATTAAATGCTGAAACTGCAAGATACTACGGTAAAGAAGATATCGCAAACACTTGGGGAAGAAAATTTAGAGAGGGTCATTTATATTATTTGATTGATAAAAAATTCAGGGGAGACTCAATTTGGATTCATATTCCTCATATGAGTTCTATAGAAATAGAAACCTTTTATGAGGAAGTTCTTACTTTATCCGACCTTTTAAGAAAACACTCATTTATTGAAAAATTCATTATGGATAAGGTCAATCCATTTGATATGAGCACTTATTATGCTTTAAAAGCGATTGCTCAAGGGGTTCCACCTTTAAGTGATTGGACGATGCAAAATGTCGATGACCTTATTAGTAATTTCAAATATATTAAAGGAAATCCAAGAAATTCTATTGTGACATTAAGATTTGATAATGATGAAGAATATTTTAAAACATTTGAAGTTAGTGATGATACCGTTTGGTTTTTGAACCAAATTTTCAACTCTTATGGAGGTGGATTTGATTTTGTTGATACCTCTGACAATTACCAATGGACTGACGGTTACATTCTTACTTATAATTTGAATGACGAAAATAAAGAAAAAATTAATGAAATATTAAAAGTATTAAAACCTGGTACTACTCTAACAGATAATGACCACGATAATGCAGAGTTAACTAAAATACTTGATAATTTCTATCCTGAAATTGGTGATGATTTGTCTACTGAGTATGCTAATTTAGAAAATCAGGCAAGAAACGAAAAAGCAAAAGAAGAAGTTACTGAAGAACTTTGTAATATATATGAAAAATTTAATATATTCGTAAGAAGAGGATGTTTTTGGGAATATACAACTCCTGTTTGGAATTTAATTAGATTATACGAATCAAGAGAATTATTTAATACAGATTTATTGGGACTAATCTCTGCGATAGGACATAGTTTAGATGTAACTGATTGGTATGAATATATGTATGAAATATATGGTGATAATTTTGATGACGAACAATTTAATAGAGATGCCGCAAGAACCTTGGATAGGGTCTTAGAGAAGTTAGAGGAACAAAATTTAGATAAAGTAAAAAAGGTATATAATGAAATTTCTAAAAAATTCAAGTTTGAAGTATGGTATGATTTTCCAATTGACCCAAATAAAACTTTTTATTTAAGAAAAGTAGATTTGGAAACAGGAAAATTGGATGTCAATTTAAGAGGTAAAGGTATTAATAGTTACCGAACTTTAATGGAACTAGAGGATTTTTATAACCTAATTTATAATTATTCTTTGTTTTAATTTTGTTTTGTTAAAAACTTTTGATAGATTTGTCCTATGGAAAGAAATTATCAATTACTGAAGGACGTTTTGTCCGTACCATCTAAAACTTACAATGAAGAATTGATGGTTGAATTTATCTCAAATTGGCTTACCGAAAATAACATCGACCACGAAGTTGATGAATATATGAATGTATATGCCACAAAAACAACGGGTCCTGTTCCTGATAATTTTTATTTCCCCTGTGTTGTATCTCACACCGATACGGTTCACAATATTGATACTATAAATGTTGTGGAAGAGCAAAAGAAAAATGCTCAAGGTGAAATGAAACTTTCATTAAAGGCTTACAATGATTTAGGTAATCCTACGGGAATTGGTGGTGACGATAAGTGTGGTATTTATGCTTGTTTGGAATTATTAAAAGAGTTACCGTTTCTAAAAGCATCATTTTTTGTATCCGAAGAAACAGGATGTCACGGTTCTCGTAAAGCGGACAGGTCTTTTTTCTCTGATATAGGATACGCAATTCAGTTTGACGCCCCTGAGAATTGGATGGTTACTGAAAGATGTTGGGGTACGACCTTGTTTGACCGTAGGTCTGATTTTTTCAAACACTGTGATAATGTGTTGACTGAATCTTTTCCTGATAAATTGCAATATTTTTCACATCCATACACTGACGTTTACGCTCTGAAAGAATCATTTGACTTTTCTTGTATAAACATTTCAATCGGGTATTATGATTACCATACCAAAAACGAATATGTTGTTGTAGAAGATGTTTATAACGGAATTGATGTAGGAAAGAAAATGATTGAAAAATTAGGTTATTCCAAATACAGATTCAAAATGGAAAAACCTGATAAATTTTATTCGGTTTTATAAAAAAAGGAGGTCAATCGACCTCCTTTTTTGTTTTACCCTTCTTTGGTTTCTTATCCTCTGTAATTTTTATTTTTTCCTCCTCAACCGATATAGTATAATTGTGGTCTGTGAGTAATTCACCTCTGAGAACTTCTTCTGAAATGTAATCTTCAATTTTATCTTGAATTGCTCTCTTCAAAGGACGGGCACCATACATTTCATCAAATCCAACTTTAGAAATCATATCAACAATTGATTCGTCAAATTTAAAATTGTATTTAATTTTAGTTAACCTATCTGTCAACTTAATAAGTTCAATTTTAACAATCTCTTTTACGTGTTCTTCTTTCAAAGTATTAAATACAATGATATCATCAATACGATTCAAGAACTCAGGTGCAAAAAATTTCTGAAGTTCTTTTTTCAGAGTATCTCGTTTTTGTTCCTCAACGATGTAATCTTTTTTCTGAAAACCGATACCCGAACCAAATTCTTGGATTTTTTTAACACCAAGATTTGATGTCATAATAATCAAACAATTTTTGAAGTTAATTTTACGACCCAAACTATCGGTCAAGTGCCCATCATCCAATACTTGAAGTAATGTTGAGAATACATCTTTATTTGCTTTTTCAATTTCGTCAAATAAAACAACTGAATATGGTTTATTTTTAACTTGTTCAGTGAGTTGTCCTCCCTCATCATAACCCACATATCCTGGAGGTGCTCCAATCAAACGAGACACGGTATGTTTTTCTTGATATTCAGACATATCAATCCTGATTAGTGAATCCTCACTACCAAAAATTTCTTTTGCCAATTGTTTTGCTAAGTGTGTTTTACCAACGCCTGTTGAACCCAAGAAAATAAACGAACCAATTGGTCTATTTGGGTCCTTGATACCCAATCTATTTCTACGAATTGCTTTTGAGATTTTACTTACCGCTTCTGATTGACCGATAACTTTTGATTCCAACATTGACTCCAAATTAATAAGAGATTTTGTGTCATCAACATTTAATTTACCCACAGGGATTTTGGTCATATTTGAAACAACCTCATAGACAAGTTCGATTTGAACATCTTTTTTGTTGATGTTCATTTCTTCTTCAAATCGTTGTTTTTCTGCATGTAATCTATTTAGAACCTTTTTTTCTTTATCTCGTAATTCCGCCGCTTGTTCATAGTTTTGTCTTTTAACAACATCTATCTTCATTTGTTTTATATCAGAAGCCTCCTGTTTTAACTTCTCAATCGACTCTGGCATTTTAACATCTACCTGACTTCTTGCTCCTACTTCATCTATAATGTCAAAAGCCTTATCAGGAAACTCTCTATCTGTAATATATCTGTCTGCCAAATCAACACAAGTAATTAATACTTCATCCGAGAAAATTACTTTGTGATAATCTTCATATTTTGATTTGGAGTTTCTTAAAATTTGTAAAGTTTCATCTTTTGTTGCTGGGTCAACAATTACTTTTTGAAATCTTCGTTCAAGTGCTCCGTCCTTTTCAAAGTTCTTACGATACTCATCTAATGTTGTTGCTCCAATACACTGAATTTCTCCTCTTGCAAGTGCGGGTTTGAATATGTTTGAAGCGTCCAAAGAGCCTGAAGAATTTCCTGCTCCTACGATTGTATGGATTTCATCAATAAAGACAATAATGTTTGGATGAGATTGTAATTCCTCGATTATCACTTTCATTCTTTCTTCGAACTGGCCACGATACTTGGTTCCCGCAACAATGGATGTCATATCAAGTAAAACAATTCTTTTATCAACCAAATTTCTTGGACATTCACCTTGTTGGATTTTCATCGCCAATCCTTCAACAATTGCGGTTTTACCACAACCTGGCTCACCAATAATAATTGGGTTATTTTTCTTTCTTCTTGATAGAATTTGAGCAATTCTCAAAATCTCTTTATCTCTTCCAATTACAGGGTCCAATTTGCCTTCTTCGGCATACTTAATTAAATCCTTTGAGAAGTTATCTAATACAGGTGTTCCTGTTTCACTTTCTATTTTCTTTTTGTGTGATGGTCCATCATCCATTATCTCGTTCATAGTATTTAAATTTTGTAAAAATATAGGAATTGAATTTATAAATTCAACAGTGTCAGTTTGTCACACATAGTATGACATTTTGTCAGTTCATGTCAGTTTTTTTGGTTTGGCACAAAGTTGGCTAATCGGGTGAAAAATAAACTTATAAATTATAAAAATTATGTTTAACACAATTTCTTTATTCAGTCCAACATTTGATGATTTAACAAAGGACTTTTTTGAATCAACTAGGAAGAATTATTATTCGACCGATTATGAAACCCACAAAACTGAGGATGGTATGTACTATTTATTTGATGTACCAGGTTTTAACAAATCAAATCTAAAAGTTGAGGTTGAAGGTTCAAAACTTTTGATTGATGGTAAAAGAATTTATAAAACATCAAATGGTGAAAGAACAAAGACATTCCAAAAAACTTACGAGTTGGGAAATAAAATTGACATCTCAAAACTTGAGGCAACAATCGAGGATGGTATTTTGACAATCTTCATTCCTACTCCAAGTGAAAAGGAAACAAAGAAAAAAATCTCTCTTCTTTAATTTTTCAAAAAAACCCCTCCCAAAAAGAGGGGTTTTTTAATTTGTATAATATTTATTGATATGAAAAAAATAATCAAATTAACTGAAAATGACCTTCACAGAATTGTTAAAAAGGTTTTGATTGAAAATGAGAGAGTTTTTGGTCATCAAAATATTAAAGGTCTCTACGATAAATTAAACGATACTGAGGAAGTGTATTTGGATGATACTACAGGGGATTTGTCTGGAGAAATAATATCGAAAAAAGATTATGTAACTAATATGTTAAAAAGAGCGGTAGAAAAAGAGGATTGGTCTTTAGTTAGTAGAGCAATTTCATATCTTAAGGTTAAATTTTAACTTATGGCAATCATAAAAGAAGAAATTAAAGGGACCAAAATAATTAACGATATTCAATCATCGAATATCAAACACACAGAATACGATACTGAAACAAAATCATTGGAAGTAATTTTTAACAATGACCTAAAATATATTTACGAAGGAGTTCCTCATCAAGTTTATACACAATTCAGAATGTCCGAGTCACAAGGTAAATTCTTCAGTTCCAAAATATCCAAATCATACCCTTATAAAAAAGTCTGATTAACGGATATTTATAATGTGATGGAAAACAATGGTATTTTAAAAAGTTTTGATTTACAAGATGATTTGAATCCAAAAATTTGGAAAAAAAACTCAAAAGGGTCTTATATTTTATCACCAAAAGTTAGAGAAAAACTTTTGGAAATTGCATACGAATTTATTGAATCATTAAAAGTAGATGTAATAGTATCAGATGTTCATCTTACTGGTTCACTCGTCAATTTTAATTGGTCCCAGTATTCGGATTTTGATTTACATATCATAGCTGATTTTACTCAGTTTCCAAAAAAAAGTCTACACCTCTACGAAGAGTTATTTAAACTGAAAAAAACCATATTTAATTCTGAACAAAATATTAAAATATACGGATACGATGTCGAGGTCTTTGTTCAGGATGAAAATGAAAAAGGGCATTCTGCCGGTATCTTCTCTTTAATTTCGAATGATTGGTTAGAAAAACCAAAAAAAGAAAAATTCGAGGTAAATAAAACAATTCTCAAAAAGAAAATAGACCAATGGATTGAAAAAATAGATAAAATCCTTGAGTCGGCACAAGAGGAGAAAGATTTAGAAAAATCAAAAAAATTGGTTAGTAACCTTAAAGAAAAACTTAAGGACTATAGAAAAATTGGATTAGAAAAGGGTGGAGAAATGTCTTACGAAAACCTTGTATTCAAATACTTGAGGAGAAGTGGACATATAGAAAAATTGTTCGACTTCAAAAAGGACAGATTAGATAAGGAACTTTCTCTAAGAGAGCAGGGGGAAACAAATGGTCTTTTGGGTAAATTGAGAAAAATACTAAAAATAGACAAGGATGAAGAACAAAAAATTGATGACCCAAAAAAGGCTGATGTTGTTGATGCAGATGTGAAGGAACTATATGATAACTTAGAGTCAATCAATAAAGATGTTACTCAACAAAGTCGTGGAGAATACTCATTTCAAAAAAATGTTGAGTCAATACAAATTGGATTGGAGTTATTAGGATATGATTTACCAAGATTTGGTGTTGATGGATTATATGGTCCTGAAACTGCAAGTGCTATTGAAAAATTTAAGTCAGATAATTTAAGTGGGGTAGAATCCGATTCAGAAGAAACGGAATCTGAAGAAGAAAGTTCTACTCTGAAACCGCCAGTTTCAACAAGAGTAATAACTTCACCTTACGGACCTAGAGGTGGTAGAATGCACCAAGGTATTGATATCGGGGTTCCATCGGGAACTGAAATAGCGGCACCTGTGAGTGGTGAGGTCATGCATGCGAGATTTGGTTCTAAAAACTGTGGTGGTATAATTTGGTTAAAACATGCAGGAGGATATGAAACCAAATACTGTCATTGTAAAAAAATAAATGTGTCACCTGGTCAAAAAGTAAAAAAAGGAGAAATAATTGGACTTACAGGTGGTGCAAAAGGTGATAAAGGAGCCGGAAATTCTTCAGGACCCCATTTACATTTCGAGGTTATTAAAGATGGTAAACATTTGGACCCTGAAAAGGTTTTAGATAAAACTAAAGTAGGAGGATACAAAGGTTCAGGAGTTGTAAACTCGATTGCAACTTTAGAAACAATCAAAACTTTGATATCTAAATTGAAATCTAAGGGTATCAAGTCTGAAGACTTGAAACCATTTGTCGACGTATCAAGAGTAAAACCTATAAAAATTTCTGAAGGACAATTATCATCCTCTAAAGATATTATCGAATTCCTCAAAAATAAGGGATTGTCGGATGAGCAAGCATCAGGTATAGCAGGAAATTTATTTATTGAATCTGGTTTCAAAACTGACGCATTAGGTGATAATGGAACTTCTTATGGTTTAGCCCAATGGCACGAAGAAAGATGGGATAGGTTGAAAGAATTTATCAGACAAAAAGATTATGATATTAATTCTATAGAAGGTCAGATGGAATATCTATGGTGGGAATTGACCGGTCCTTATTCGAGTGTTTTAGATGAATTGAAAAAATCTTATACTCCCGCTGACTCAGCAACGATATTTGCTAGCAAATACGAGAAACCGGCGAGTAGAAACTATTCAAATAGAGTCCAAGCTGCCGAAAACTTGTATGAAAAATACACAGGAAAAAAAATAATAAATAAAGATAAGGAAGAAGTTGCAAAAGAATTTACAAGCAGAAATGATTTACCAACAAAAATACAATCTGCTATCAAATCATTAGAAAACAAAATTGGTAGAAAGATAACTGATGATGATATAAGAAAGGAGTTCGAGCAAGAGGGTAATTGGAGAGAAGATGCTGGCGGAGTAAACCCTGAAGCAAAATCAGCGATTAATAGATTATTATCAGATTTAAGAAAAAAATTCCCAGGACAAATTCCACAAGGAATTATTTCAGACTATAGAAGTTACAATGACCAAGTTGAAAATTTCAAAAATAAAATAAATAGCGGTAGAAATTTCGAGGATGTCCAAAGAGCAACAACAATACCGGGGTTCACTCAACATCATACGGGTAAAGCTTTTGACATTGTTTCACTCGAACCTAGTTGGTGGAATAGTCGACCGGAAATAAAAAAATGGGTCGCCGAGAATTGTAAAAATTATGGTTTTGATGTTACATATAAAGTCCAAGGTCCTGTAAGGATGGCAGAACCTTGGCATTTGTATTATGGTGGGAATTTTTCACAAGCCGAAAGAAAAATTGAAAATAGTTCTAATGATAAAAAAATGAATGAAAATTCCAATTTTTTTGTAAATGATGATGGTAAGAATTTAAAAAAATTAGGTGAAGATGTTGGTATTTCATTAAAAAGAAACACCGGTTCAGGGGGGGAATATAATCCATCAAAATATAAGTCATACAAAAAAAACTCATCAGTTTTTTGGGCAGTTTATGATATGAACTCAAACCAATTATTAGGGTCCAGTTCAAATGCTTCAACAAATATTTATGGGGCGTCGGTTCCTAAAGTATGTGTTGCAGCAGCAGCATTTGCAAATAATGATGGTGTTCTCAAAAATTCTGATTATGAAAAAGTCATAAAACTATTAACCAAAAGTGACAACACGGTTTGGAATGATATTCAGAAATTAGCCGGTGGACCCAAAGGTGTAAATGATTGGGCTGAAAGTATGGGATACAGAATGAAACCAGCTCGAAACGCAGGTAACCAATCAAATGCGATTGATATGTGTAAGTTTTGGAGCGATGCATATAACAATAAATTTAAAGGGGCCGATAGTATATTGAGAATCAGTAGTTCTTGTAAAACTAGCGGAAGTAGAAGTTTAAAATTGATGCCATCTAATGTATATATTGGTGGAAAAACAGGAACATATAACGAATACAACCACGATTCTTGTTGGATACAGGATGGTGGTAAATTTTTTTCTATAACGGTACTCACAGAATTGGGTAGTAGTGGTAGTGAAGCCATAGCACAAATGTTCAGAGGATTGTATGATGAATATTGTGCGTAAACATCATAATAATATTTACTTAATAAAAAAAAGAATAAATGAAATAAACGATATATTTATAAAGAAAACTTCAAACTATGCCAGGATTCTATACTTCAGCTTGTACAGTTTACACCGCAGGAACATACACTTACCTGACGGGAACTTTTTCGGGTGGTGCCAATACGGCAACCGTTGTGACACCATATCCGAAATATACGGATGTTAATGGTTGCGTGGTCCTACAAAGGACTTGTGTCGCCCTTGGCGGTTTTGATGGAACTAACTCTTAAACAAAAAAAACAGATATAAAATGGGAAAACTTAAACCGATAGGAAGTGAAAAATTACAAGGTATCGAAAAAATCCAAAGAATTATGGAAATTGCTCGATATAAAGAAAATATACCCAATCCAATAAATGAGGTAAATTCTAACCACTACAACATAAAGTTAGCAGATGGTAATACTTACCACATCGAAAGAGAAAAAAATGGATATGTTATAAAAAAATCAATTCATGAAGGGTTGGCAGAATATTTAGACCCTATGAAACATAGGAAATATTATCAATCTTACTCTCAGGCTTTCAAAAGATTAAATTTGGTTGCAAAGGAAATTAATGAAATATTTGGAAATGACACTCATATTTCATTATTTAATGAAGATAAAAAATTTGTTTTGAAAACACCAAAACCAGAACCATCATTAGAAACCCCTTCAGCACCACCTTCAGCACCACCTTCAGCACCACCTGATAGTGAAATGCCTGAAGATGATATACCGCCTCCACCTGATGGTGAAATGCCTGAAGATGATATACCGCCTCCACCTGATGGTGAAATGGGTGATGAGGAAATGGGTGATGAGGAAATGCCAGAACCTGAAGACGAAGATGAAGGAGCAGTTTCATTCAAAACAATACAAAAACTTACAGGTAAGTTATCTCAAAAATTAAGAAAATTAAATCAAGGTGAGGAACCTATTTCTGCTGATGATACCAAATATGTTCTGAATTCAATACTATCGGCTTTGGATTTATCTGTTCTTACAGATGAAGATATGGAAGATATTATCAGTAGATTAGAGGATTCTGAATTTGAATCTGATGAAGAACCTTCAGATGAAATGCCTGATGATGAAGACGCTCCACCACCACCAACTGACGATGAGGAATTACCAGAATCATATGACTATGAATTAGGTGAAGAAGAAACTAATGAATACATCGAAGGTATGATTGGCGGAGAATATGATTTAGGTTTTAGCGACACACCAAAGAAAAAAAGTAATTTCAGTAATAGATTGAAGTCATATATGGGAGAGATGATGGAGGATGATGAAGTTGACAATGTATCTAACATATTTGATGGAGTTTTCTCAGAATCAAAAGTTGATAGTATTATAAAATCATATTTTGTAGAAACTGAAAACGAAAAACAATTTATTCAAGAAAAAAAGAAGGAAAAGTTTTTGATTGAAAAAGCAAAAAAAACGAAAACTATGAATGAGGTAAGAAATTTATCGGAATCATACAGACAAGAACAAATTTCTTCAAAATTCTTGGACAGATATACCAAAGCTCAATTTGTCGGAAAAACAAACAAGAAAAATTTGGTTTTCGAAGTTAACGGTAAACAATACAAAATCACCCCTGACGGAGCAATTCTATGAGTTATCTAATTTATGTTAATGGACTTGGACCAAACTATAAAGGTGATAACATTTATGAATTTATCTTTTCAGATGTTAAGGAAGAAGTTTGGGGTGAAAGTTGGGATTCAAAACCATCCAATGGAAATCCTCTACCCCCAAATATAGAGTTTATACGAAAAGTCGGGGTCTTGAAAAATGCGGAGATAAAACTCTCATTAATTCAAGATTCCGATTTTTTCTCTATGATTGACGCCTTAGATGATGTAATAGCATTAGCGTGGGAAAGTGACGATTCTGATATAAATTTTGACATAGAAAAAAGATTAGTTTTCAGATACGGTGAAGACGAAAAGAAAATAAAAGATAAACTATATGAAAGAGATATAGTATTAGAATTTGATAAACAAGTTGTTTATGAAAAAGAATAAACTGGCATTTAAATTAATTGACATGGGACTCAAAGCAGAAACATTAGCCAACTTAACTGAATCTCAATTAAGATTATTATATAATAAATTAAACGAACAACCAAGCCCTGCGGTTACAAAACAACAAAAAACTGTAACTTCGTATACTATACCGACAAACGCAGAAACAGAAATACCAACGGGAGGTAAAAATGTTGTTGTATCAACAAAAGGTGGAAAAACTTCTGTGACACCTATGGAATCTGAAATGAAAGAGGGTAAGAAAAAAACTCCAAAGAAAAAATATAATCCTTGGGCGATATGCACCGCACAGGTTGGTCGTAAGGATAAGAAAAAATATGAAAGATGTGTGATGGATGTTAAAAAATCAATCAAGGAAGGAAAAGACCCTGTGAATTTGTTTTTGGAGAAAAAAATTGTATCTTTGTTGGAAAGACATTTACAACCAAAAATATCCAAAAAAGAATTTTTAGAAATGATTTCAGAATCGGAAACAAAAGAAAAACAAAAAACAAGAGAAAAGGATGCACCTTCTAAACCAAATAGAACTAAACCTGATAAGGATAATCCATATAGACCTAAACATATACCAGCGCCGCAAGCAAAAAAATTAAGGGAATTTGTTGGTACTGAAACGGCTCCCTCAAAACCAATAACTAAACCAACAACTAAACCTGGTAAGCCGGATAAAGATAGTCCATATAGACCTAAACATAGACCCGCACCACAGGCTGGAAATAAGAACCTTTTTCCGTGGGAAGAGATTTCACAAATTGCTAAATCAAGCGGGTTAGGTTTTATTACTAATTACATCAACTAAAGAATTTTATTAAAAATGGCAAATAGATATAGAACAGTAAATGAGGTAGAATATGATGGGCGTCCAAGGATGGAACCACAAAAACAAAGAGATATTGAGAGTCGTAGAACTCAATATCACAAAATGAGCCCATTCAAAGATACGGATGAAAATGTACTCGATAAATTGGCGACCCAAGGATTCAAACTTTCTGTTGATAAAGTTAGAAAAGCTTTAGGTTCTACAGAGAAAATTGAGGGTACGAATCTTGAAGTTTTACGTAATCTTAGTACCTATGTTGGGGATATGATTTATACCATCAAAGAAAAAGAGGCTGGTATAACCAATAGTTTGGAGAATTTGGCTGTCAAAATTGTTAAAAGAATGTTCAATCTCTCTGATGATAAATTTTTGTTTGATGCAAAATTAACTGGAGGCCCACTACCTCCAGCTGCTGGCATGAGATTGACAAACAAAGAACCCTCAGTTGAGGAAGTACAGAAGGCCTTTTCAAAATCTGATAGTCCTGAAGCAGATATGGATGATTTCATACAGGCTATGGAAACATTTGACTTAGAAACCGCAAAAAGAACGTTTATCAATACTTTAGTACAAGGATTTTCTTTACAAGATGCATCATACTATAAGTATGGGTCTATTGAAACGGGTGTTGACCCTGAAACGAATGAAAAAATATTTACCAACATTTCAGAAATTTTAAATAAGTATGATGGTGAATTAGTAGAATTATATAGCATTTCTCAGGCCATATTAGAACACTTGTATTGGATTTACCCTGAAGAATATACCAAGAATTTAATAAAACAGGGCGCGGGTCAAGTAGGTCAAGTAGAAATAGACGATGAAACAGACCCAGTGACTATCAAAGCTAGAGGTTTGACGTTTCCTATACTTCTTCACGAATTAATCAAAGGTGTTATGAAAGTACCTGCTACATTTGCACTTCCGGATGACCCAACTCAGGCTAATTTGGTAATGCAATCTACAGATACTGTTCCCAATGAAGCTTGGGCACTTATGTTCGGACCAATAATGACTAACAGAATAACTAAATTATTACCTACTAGAATGTTTGAGGACGAAAGTATTAGAGGTGAAATTTTGTTCAATTTGATACATACAATTGCAAATTCTAATCACAAAAGATTCTTCAAGTTGTTGAAATTGGTGTGGGATGAAAATCAGGACGAAATCATTAGAACTGGAAATCTAAAAAAGGCTGAAGAAGCTTTGAATTTCTATGTTACCGAAATTGAAAATAAAATGAAAGAGAGATACCTCAAAGATAAATTCGGTGAGGAAGATGACGAAGATTTCGATGACACCGATGATGATGAAACTATGGTTTAATCTATGGCATACACAAAAGAACAAGTATTAATAGAATATGTGAAGTGCGTAAAGGATACCCCTTACGCACTTCGTACTTATTTACAGACCTATGATAATACTGTGTCAAAATATGTTCCTTTAGAATTATTTCCTGACCAAGTTTCTCTGTTAGATGACTACGAAAACTACAACGAAAATATTGCATTAAAATATCGTCAGGCAGGAGTTTCTACCGTAACCGCCGCTTGGGCATCCAAAAGATTGGTATTTGCCAAAAAAACAAAACCAGAAAAAATATTGATTATTGCCAACAAACTTGATACCGCTCAAGAAATGGCAAACAAAGTTCGTGCATTTGTAGAACAATGGCCTTCTTGGGTTGATGTTGGATTTACGAAAGAAAAAAATTCACAAAGACACTATAAATTAACAAATGGTTGTGAGGTAAAAGCGGTTGCAACATCAAAGGATGCCTTACGTGGTTATACACCAACTATATTGATATTCGATGAGGCGGCATATATTGAAGCCGATGCTGACTTTTGGTCCGCATGTATGGCGTCATTATCAACAGGTGGTAAAGTAATTGTTATCTCAACACCAAATGGTCACGACCCAATTTATTATGAAATTTATGACCAATCTATCAGAGCAATGAATGATTTCAAAATATCTGAAATGTATTGGTATAAAGACCCCCGTTACACTAAAGATTTATATTTGGTTCAAACGGATGATATTATCGATTATTTTTTAAATAAAGAAAATTACAGTCAGGATTTAATAAAGGTTATCGATGATTATGATGTTACAAGTCCTGAACAATATGAAAAACTAAAACATTATATGTCCATTGGATACAAACCATCATCATCTTGGTTTGAGTCGATGGTAAAAAAACTTAAATACGACAAACGTAAGGTTTCTCAAGAATTGGAATGTAATTTTTTGGGTTCAGGAGACAACGTTTTTGATTCAAAAGTATTACAAAAAATAAGAGAAAATTTTATCAGAGAACCCCAAAACAAAATGATGTCGAATTCTCTTTGGATTTGGAATGAGCCTGTAATGGGTCATAAGTATGTAATGGGTGTCGATGTTTCAAGAGGAGATTCTGAGGACTTTTCAACTTTTCAGATTATAGATTTTGACACAAGAGAACAGGTCGCAGAATTTGTTGGGAAATTACCTCCCGACATTATGGCTGAGATTTGTTTCAAATGGGCAAATATGTATTCTGCATTTGTTGTAATTGATATTACCGGTGGTATGGGTGTATCTACATCAAGAAAAATGCAAGAACTTGGATATAAAAACTTGTATGTAGATGGTGTTGACTACCAAAACAAATGGAAATATGACCCTAAACAAGCCGAAAAAATTCCTGGTATAAACTTCAATTCCAAAAGAGTTCAGATAATTGCGTCCTTTGAAGAAGCAATTAGACACGAATTTAATTTAAAAAGTTCAAGATTATTGAACGAAATGAATAGTTTTGTTTATATCAACGGAAGACCTGACCATCAAAAAGGTGGGCACGATGACTTAATTATGTCCATTGCAATGGCCTTGTATGTTGCGGAAGCGTCCTTTAGTCAACTTACAAAAGTCACAGAACAAACAAAAGCAATGATAAATTCTTGGACGGTAGAGAACGATGATTTACCTTCACGTTCAATGGCATTCAATCCACAAATACCAAACATGCCATCAAGATATCAAGACCCCAATTTAAATTCAGGGCCATCGAGAGAAGACTATATGAAATATAATTGGTTATTTGGGGGGATGAGATAATATTTATTTAGAACTACAAAACTATTGTTTATCTATTTATAGTTGTAGTTAATTTTATTCTATGGAAAATAATCAAAATCTTACAGTTTGGCAAAGGCTGACCAAAA
>Ga0315901_10003270_pt1 | contig 21174 bp, 43 predicted proteins | sample LakEriMetagenome_10_FD_203761 | JGI IMG/M metagenome (GOLD analysis project Ga0315901, IMG submission 203761) | Freshwater fungal communities from buoy surface, Lake Erie, Ohio, United States - Buoy 2 MA116 | ecosystem: Environmental > Aquatic > Freshwater > Lake | place: USA: Lake Erie, Ohio... | reverse complement strand
CAGTTTGACGATGTGAAAGTCTGGAATCACTCTTGGTTACCATTCCTGAAGACTCTGGTCTAATCTCTCTGCCCCTAGCAATTTGGGGTGATGGTTATTCTCAATTCCTGCCTCAATGGTGGGCAGGGGTGCAGTCGCTTGAGACCAAGCCGTTTGAAATAAACATTGTCACCGATGAGAAGAACTGGGAAGCAGTCAAGGCGAGCGTTCCGAACGAGGGTGTTGTCAGGGTCATAAAAGAAAACCTAAGCAGCTATGCCGAGTATTGGAATCAAGCAATCTATCTATGCGTTGGTAAGTGGATAGCTCTTTGCAATGTTGACGATTACTTCCTACCTAAAGCCTTGAACTCGATACCAGAGGCAGAGGCAGCAGGTTGCAACCTAGTTTGCGACTGGCTTAGAACCAAAGGGTCGGACTCGGTGCAGCAGACTAAGTGGATGCCAGAGACCCTTGATTATGAGTTCGAATTAGGCGGTGCTAACCCCATGACCAGACACCTCTGGGAGGCCTCTGGTGGCTTCCCAGAAGGCATAAGATTCGCAGATTGGGGTCTCGCGCTACACATGAGAAAAACTGGTCTTGTAAAGCCGTATAACACCCCTACGATGAGGATTGTTTTTGACAGGGGTTATGACCGCATGACAACCTCTGGCGCATTGCTTGGACCTGATGACAGAGCCGAGGGCATGGAGCAGATTAGACAACTTGCTAGGTCGCTTCGGTGAAGGTTCTCATCTTGGGAGCTGAGGGAATGCTTGGCTCGGCGATGGTCAAAGAGCTTTCTTCTTTTGACCTGATTGCACCCTCACGCTCAGAGTATGAAGCACCCGACTCGATTGACCAATTCATGCTGACCGAGGGCGATGTTGTTATTAACTGCATCGGCGTAATCCCGCAGAAGAAGCCAACAGTCGAAAAGCTGGAAAAGATAAACGGCGATTTTCCTCACCTGCTCGCAACTCGCAAAGACCTTTACTTCATCCAGATTGCAACTGACTGCGTGTTTGCAGGTGACAAAGGTTTCTATACCGAAGAATCCGAGCGAGACGCTACCGACCCCTACGGACTAAGTAAGAAGCGAGGCGAGGTCTCAGCAGCGAACTGGCTCAATCTGCGATGCTCAATAATCGGAGCGAATGGCAAAGGCTCACTATTCGATTGGGTAAAGAACCAACCCGAAGGCGCAAGAATAAACGGCTTTGTCAATCACTACTGGAACGGCGTGACAACCGAGGCGTTTGCAAGGGTGGTCGCAGGGATAATAAAACAGAATTACCTATTGGCTGGAACTCTGCACCTAGTCCCCGATGACTGGGTTTCTAAATACGACCTAGTGAAGATGATTGCCAAGCGACTAGGCAGAGATGATATCGAAGTGATACCAACCATAACCAACATGATTGACCGCAGACTTGCTACCAAGTTCAGCTACACCAACCGACTGCTCTGGCGCAATAGCCGCTACCTCAGAGGGCCGATGATTTCGGAGATGGTCAGAACAATGTCGGTAGAATAGAGGCTGGAGGAATCTCATGGCTATATCACAGGGCTATTGCTCATTACCGCAGATTAAGGCAGCACTTGGAATCGCAGACGGAATTGACGATTCTCTGCTGGAGATGGCAATCGAATCAGCTTCTCGCCAGATTGACTCTTACACCGAGCGCTATTTCTACAACGCTGGAACAGCGACAAAGGTTTTCGCACCGCTTGACAACTATGTCTGCCCAACCGAGGATTTCATCACCCTGACTCGCGTCAAGACATCAGAAGACGGCGAGACTTATGACACAACTTGGGAAGCTAAAGACTGGCAGGCAGAACCGCTCAATGGTCGAGCTGGCGGAATAGTGAGTTCCTACACTCAGATTCGGGCAGTTGAGGATTACCTGTTCCCATACCGAAACGGCGAAGCAACAGTTGAGCTAGTCGGAACTTGGGGATGGTCAGCAGTCCCAATCGCAATTACTCAGGCAACTGTCATTCTTGCGTCAAGAATCTTCAAGCGACTTGACTCGCCTCTAGGAATTATCTCTGGCGAGCTTGGCTCGATGAGAGTTGGCTTCAGACTTGACCCAGATGTTCAGCACCTTGTTGACCCCTATCGCAAGATTGCGATGGCATAGTGGCTTCAATTAGCGAACTCAGAGATGGGCTAGCCGCCAATCTCGCAACAATCCCCGGACTTAGAACCGCTGCTGTAATTCCTGACAATCCAAATCCGCCGATTGGAATTGTTCAGCTCTCTAGGGTGCAATACCACCAAGACTTCAAGCGTGGAATGACTGAATACAACTTCGCCGTCCAAGTAGTTGTTGGCAGGGTAGATGAAAGAACTGCCCAAAGAAATCTCGATGCCTACTGCTCAAGCACCGGAGAATCATCCGTTTCGCTTGCGGTAGAATCGGATAGGACACTAGGCGGAAAGGCCTTTGACTGCATAGTGACCGAAATGACGAACTATGGCTCTGTTGTGATTTCAGACATCACTTATCTCGCAGCCGAGTTCAATGTTCGTGTTTTAGCTAGCTAACCTATAGGAGAAAAATAAATGGCAAAGCAAGTCTTGACTGATGTTGTAGTCCAGCTAAACGGAACTGCAATCTCTCAGAATGTCAACTCTGTTGAGCTGACAACGACTGCTGACGCAATCGAGACCACCTCTTTTGGAGACTCCGGCTGGAGAACCTACAAGGGCGGTCTAAAGAGCGGCTCAGTCACTCTGTCAATGCACAACGACTACGCATCAACCGCGTTGGACGGAATCCTTTACAACCTGTTCAACACAATCGCAACTGTAACCATCTTCCCTGCTGGAACTCCAGCTGGAACGAACACCCCTAAGTATGAGTTCACCGCTCTGATTGACAACACATCCCCTGTTTCGGGTGCTGTTGGAGACCTAGCCGTTCAGAACCTAACTTGGACGATTACCGGTGCAGTTACTCGCGGCACATCTGCATAAATAACTAAATAAGAAAGGATAAGCCAAATGCGTATGCAACTTGAGGTTGAGTTTCTTGACGGAACTCAAAAAGACATCAAGGTCATCATGGCTGACATGGTGAAGTTTGAGTCTGAGTATTCAATCAGCATCGCCAAGCTAGGGCAGGAGATGAAAGTTACTCACCTGCTCTGGCTTGCTTGGGTTGCTCTAAAAAGAGAGAAGCAAGTCACGGCCGAATTTGACGCTTGGGTAGAGACTGTTGCTTCAATCGGAGCGGTTGACCCAAAAGCATCCAAGGGCTAGGTGACGCTTCCGCTCATTGGTATTTAGTAAACATCGCCTATGAGTTCAAAGTAAACCCAAAAGATTTACTAGAACTTGACGAGCGATTGCTATGGACAATGGGCAGATACCTAGTCTGGCGGGCGCAAGAGATGAATAAGAAGTAGAGACCGACCCTTCGGGGTCGGTTTTCTATTAGGTAGAATTGACCAGAGGTGTCTGATGTTGAATCCAATTCTTGAGCTGAACTCGGCTGATGTAAAAGCCATGTTGAGAAAGCTCAAAGACATCGAACCCAATGGGGTCAAGGAATTTAGAAAAGAAATAAACAGAATTGCTAAGCCTGTCGCTGACCAGATTAAGCTCAACATTCCCAATCAGCCACCGCTTTCAGGAATGGGCTTTGTCATTTCTAGGACGAGCAAGCTGACTGGTCTTCAGAGCTATGTAATAAACGAGGGCAGACTCAACTGGCAGGGAACTGGCAAGCAAGGATTGTCGCTAAAGGGCAAGGGAACTGGGCCTAAGTCTTTGACTATTTCAAGCGCAATCAAAGCATCGGGTCGCAGTCTGACCACGCCGATTGCCAAGGTCATTATTAACAGCCCTACCGTTTCTATGGCTGACATGGCTGGTAGGAAGTCCAACGGCAACATGGGAACAAGGTCAAGAGAATATGTTTATAGAAAACGCAATGGTGAAATCGTAAAGCGCAGACACGCAGTCAATGGTCAGGGTCGAGCAATGATTCAAGAGTTGACGAGTAGATATGGCAAGGCTTCGCGTTTTGGATGGCCTGCACTAGAGAAGCAGATTGACGATGTTGCTAGAGAGATAGACAAGGTTTTGCAAAAGTATTTCAACAAAGCATTTGGAGATAACTAATGTCACAAGTTCGCGTAGTCCTCAAATCCGTCTGGGATGACAAGGGAATAAAGAACGCACAGAAGTCCTTTCAGGGGATTAGTGACGGAATTACCACAGCCTTCAAAGCTATTGGTGTTGCAACTGTCGCAGCTGGCGCGGCGATTGCCAAGCTCTCGGCTGACTCAATCAAGGCTGCTTCAAGCCTTCAAGAATCTACAAACGCTGTCAATGTTGCTTTTGGTAAGTCGGCAGATGAAGTCCTAAAGATTGGTGAGAACGCTGCTCAGTCATTGGGTCTGGCTCGCACCGAGTTCAACCAAGCTGCCGTTAGGTTCTCAGCCTTTGCCGAAAGAGTTGTTGGCGAGGGCGGGGATGTCGCTGGATTCATTGGAGACATTACAACTCGCGCCGCTGACTTTGCATCGGTATTCAACATTGAGGTTGCCGAGGCTTTGCAGGTATTCCAGTCTGGTCTTTCGGGTGAGGCAGAGCCGCTAAAGAGATTCGGTATAAACCTTCTTGAGTCTGAGGTCAAAGCCTATGCGCTAAGAACTGGACTAATCAAGGTCGGCGAGACAATGACCGAGCAGGAGAAGGTTCAGGCTCGCTATGGGTTGCTCTTAGAGTCAACAGCTAAAACCGCTGGTGACTTTGCAAACACTTCTGACTCGTTAGCTAACAGACAAAGAATCCTCAAGGCAACCTTCACAGACATTCAGGCTGAAATCGGAACAGCCATGCTTCCAGCTTTTGAGGCATTGGTCGGAGTTGTTGTAGATGACCTGTTGCCGATATTCAAAGACTTGGGTGAGAAGATTGGTCCGGCTGTCGCTGGTGTTCTCGAATTTATTGGCGAGGTTTTCGCAGAGGCAAGAACAAGCGGAACAAACCTCAATAGGGCATTGGGTGACCTGAAGCGTTCGTTTGACCTTCTTTTCTCAGCTATTACAAATGGGCAAAAGGACGCAAAGGGTTTCTCGGACCTTCTATCAAACCTAGTCAGAATCATTGAGTTCTTAGTAACAACTGGTGCTTCTTTTGTTGCCTTTATTCAGGGTGCAGGGGTAGCAATTGAGGCATTCAAGCGCGGTGACCTTGGAACTTACTTCCGATTCCTAACAACCGACACCATCGAATTTATGGAGTCAGTCGAGGGAACGACTGGGGCTGTTACCGACCTAGGCACTCAAGGAAGCACCGCTGCTGGACACATTAGAGACCTAGACAATCTCAAGCTCAATAATCTAAGAAAACAAATTGGCGATACCGCTGGCGAGCTAAACAGATTCCGCAACATTGCTCAGGGATTTATTGCACCAAATGCCGCAACTACCGCTGCCACAACCAGCACAACAACGACTGTTTCAAAGAATGTAGAGTCAGCATTTGACAAGGTTCGCAAGTTTATTCAGAACTCTCAGAAAGACCTCGCTAGAGCGCAAGAGCAATATAACAAGACAATTGCAGCAGCTCAGAAGCGTTATGCCGAAGCTGTTATAAAAACTGAAACCGATTTTGCTAACAAGCTTGCAGGGATAGTTCAACAGTCACAAGACAGGCTTAGAACTGCTTTTGAATCAGTAGTCAGAATTTCGCTAGCCGACATCTTTGAGGTTGAGGAAACCAAGTCTGTTGCTAATTTGGTGCAGGGTCTAACGACAAGACTTGCAAAGTCGCAGGCTCTACTTGAGAAGGCTGGCAAGCTCAACGCTGCGGGATTCTCGCAGACCTTTATTGAGCAAGTTGTTCAGGCTGGAACTGACACAGGCAACGAACTGGCCTCGGCAATCCTTGAATCCACTCCGCAGACTCAGGCAGAACTTCAAAGACTATTCCTAGCACTTGAGTCAACAGCCGAGACTGGCATGGACTCGCTTGCTCGCCAGATTTACAATAAGCAAGGCTTGGCAACAAGGGAACTAAAGAACCTTTATGTTCAAACTCAAACCGAGCTAACCGAGGCTCTAAAGCAATTACAGCTGGACTTCAATCAAGAAGTTATTGAGGCAAACCTAACTCTAATCGAGGCCGTCAAGAAAATCCGCGAAGCCTTCCAAGAAAACATCGAGTCTATGAAGGGTGACTTGGGCGGACTTGACAAGGTTGTTACAGAGTTCCTCAAGAAGCTCGGACAAGTAGAAACTAAGGCCGAAGAGAAGATTCAAAACATTACTGGCACAACTCCCGGCGCAACAGGCGGAGCTGTTGGTGGTGGCATGACCGGTATTAACATGGCTGCATCGTCAGTTAGGGATGCGACTGGAATCTTTATTGACTCGATGAATGATGTGACTAAGGTCATTGCTTACCTGCAAGAAAGAATTGCCGCTGCTAACACTTTTGCAAACGAGGCTGCTATTGCAGGCAGAACTGCCGAGGCGATGAGTGCAGTCAATCTAAGAAACCAATTGCGCAGTCAGGTTGGTCTAATACAGGGTCTTGGTGCGGGCGCGGTTGGCACAACCATAAACATAAATGTCAAGACCGATTCAACACAGTCTTTGGCAATGGTTGGTAAGACTTTGGGTAACACAATTACTAAGTATGTTCAAAGCGGTGGTCAAGTGGTGGTGAGTCCGGTTGGCTAAGCCAAGTCAAAAAGTCGAGATTGGTTTTGACCTAACCGAAACTGGCTCTGGTCCGTTCTTTCGCCTCAATGACCCGATTCAGGGTGTCTTGGACAATGTTGACTTCACCTTGGGTGGAACGCTTTTCTATGATGTAACAAACCTAGTTCAATCGGTTGCAATCCAGCGAGGTAAGAACAGGCAGCTCGACCAGTTCGACTCAGGTCTTGCCAATGTTGTCTTCAACAACAACGACCGAACCTTTGACCCCGAATACTCTCTGTCACCCTACTTTGGTCAGATTATTCCTAAGCGTCAAATCAGGATTTCATCGGGTGGGGTGGTTCAATTCTTTGGGCTAATAGATGACTGGAATCTAAGCTACGAACCAAACGGCGATTCCGTTGCATCGGCAGCTTGCTCGGATGCAACATCTTCTTTCGCCACTCAGACCATCGCCACAAGAACGAACTCAGTCCAGAAGTCAGGGGAAAGAATAAACACAATTCTTTCCTTACCTGAGATTAACTGGCCTATTACCTCACGCGACATTGACACAGGTCAGATGACGCTAGGCGCAGACACAATCGCAGACAACACAAACGCTCTGACCTACCTGCGACTCATCGAGCAAAGCGAACCCGGTGCGTTCTTTATCGGTAAGGCTGGAGATGTAATCTTCCGCGACAGAATTGCAGCACCGACTTCTGGCGGTATTACCCTTGCCGATGACGGCACAGGTATTGCTTATCAGTCGCTTAGGGTGCAATACGGCTCGGAGCTTCTGGCGAATGAGATTGTCGTTTCGTCAGAAATTACCTCAACAGAGGTGCAGGCACTTGACCTTGACTCAATCGAAGAATACGGAATTTTCAACCTGACTCGAACGGGGCTGTTAATAAATGATGACGGAGACCTTGCCGACCTAGCAGACTTCTACGCACAGAAATACGCAGCACCCGAATACCGCTTTGAGTCCGTTGACATCCTGCTTGACGAGCTAAGCCTTTCCCAACAGGCCGACCTCTTGGGGCTTGAGATTGGTGATGTTGTAGAAATCAAATTCACCCCTAACGGCATACCCCCGGCAATCTCTAAATACGCTGAGGTAATCCGCATTGACAACTCGGTTGACCTTGAGAACCATGTCATGTCTCTAGGCTTCTCGACACTTGATTTCGCGCTGTTCGTCTTGGATGACGCTCAGTTTGGTAAGCTAGACGCAGGCAACGCGTTAGCCTTCTAATAGGAGAAAAATGGCAGGTTTAGGCCGTAAAGTATTTACCGCAGGTGAGGTTCTAACCGCTGCGAATGTTCAGGATTACCTACAAGACCAAGCAGTTATGGTCTTTGCAGGCTCAGCCGCTAGAGGCTCTGCCATCGGCACAGCGACCGAAGGAATGGTCTCTTACCTAACCGACAATAACCGCATTGAAGTCTTTACGACTTACTGGGAGCAGGTCTACCCTGTTTCGACCTTTGGCGGAACAATCAATGGCAATCAGGTTGCCTTCGGTGGAACTACAACCACAACCTCAATGACTGCAACTTCCGCTCTCGACAACGGAACAATCTTTGTCAACGGAACTTCGGCTGTGACGATTACAGTCCCCGATGTTCTAAACACTTGGGACACCCTGACCATCTGGCGTAACGCTGGTGGAACTGTAACCATCGCCGCAGGAACAGGCGTGACCGACTGGGCAGGTGCAGGAACAGCAGGAACAGCCGTCACCTTTAAGATTGACCAGACCTACAATGCCGCAACTGTTCAAAAGGTTGCAGCTAACACCTACCGAGTAGTTGGAAAGATAACTGCATAATGCCTATTCCTTTAGGAGTTCTTGCACAAGCAGGTTCGGGTGCTGGTCCATTCGTTCCGCTTTCAGATGCCTATGTTTTTTTGACTACAACCGAAGCCACTAGCGGTTCAGAAGTAACTTTTAGCAATCTGAATACAACCTATGCTTCTACTTACAAGCATTTAGAATTGCGGCTACAAACTCAAAGTCTGACTAGTTTTTTCACTCGTGCCTCTATCAGATTTAATGGAGATACTGGAACAAACTATAACTGGCATAGAATTATGATACAACCAGGTGAAGTGACTGGAATTCTTGCTGATTCAGCAACTTCGTCAACAAATATGAGAATTCTGTCCGATGGACTTAGCACTACTGCCGCTCATAAAACAGGCTGTATTGTAAGAATTTTAGATGCCTTTGATTCAAATAAATTCAAAACAATTCAATCGCAATATTCATATATGAATCTTGATAGACAAGGTGCAGGCTTCCATAGCGGAGCTTGGAGGAACACAAATGCTATTTCTTCCATAACCATAAGATATCGAAATGTAGTTAACTTCAATGACGCTGATAGCTCTGATGGAGCTAGCAATTTTGATGCAAGCCGTCTTTCACTCTATGGAATAAAGGGATAAATGACCGCTACATACATTGCTCTTGCAAATACAACTGTGACAGGAACACCTTCGACAATTACTTTTGGTTCTATTCCTAACACTACTTATACAGATTTAGTTTTAGTGATGGAAACCATAACATCCACAGCCGCAGGTAAAATTGTTCGGCTAAATGGTGATTCTGCTGCTAATTATAGTTTTGCAAGAATAAGCGGCAATGGCACTTCAGCAACTTCTGGGGCAAACAATAATGGAACACAAATTCTAAGTCTTGTTGCAACTGACACATCCACAGAAAGACTTTTTACAAAAATTGACTTTATCGGCTATAGAAGAACTGGTGTTTGGAGAGTCGGGATTGTCAATAATGGTAGGGCATCTTCTGGCGTGGATATGCAAGCCTTTGCTTGGAGAAATACAAATGCAATAACTAGCATCGCTATTAGCCTTTCAACAGGCACATTTACTGCTGGTTCAACGCTAGCTTTATATGGGATTGTGAGTTAACTATGAGTGCTTGGACAGCTATTGGTCGTGTTGATGTTGGAAGTAGCGGAGCAACCAATATTACGTTTTCGTCTATCCCTGCAACCTATACAGATTTGGTTTTAGTGGTATCAGCAAGGTCAGCAAATGTTTCTACAGACGATTCGTTAAATTTTGACCTTAATGGCACTACGGCCAATCAAAGCATTGTCTTACTAAGAGGGACGGGAAGCACAACCTTATCTGCTACAGGAACTTATTTGGCTATGGGCTATGTTCCTGGTGCTAGTGCTACTAGCAACATTTTTGGAAATTCAATTTTATATATTTCTAATTATTCTGGAAGCACAAATAAATCCATGAACTCTCAGGGAGTTTTTGAAAATAATGCAACGGCAGCAATTCAGCAAACGCAGGCTATGATTTGGTCTAATACTGCTGCAATAAATGAAATAAAATTACGGTTGGATTCAACAAGCAATTTTGTTCAATATAGCTCCGCTAGCCTGTATGGCATACTAAAGGGCAGTTCTGGCGGCGTGACAGTTACCTAAGATAGGATAGAAACATGACAGACAGACCAACTCACCTAGTCGTTGACTGCTCTTTGCCAGAGGGTCACCCAGACAAAATTAAGCACATTCCCTATACTGACGAAGAAATTGCTCAAAGAGAAAAAGATGCCGCACAAGCCGCTATCGAACAGGCTGAGAGGGAAGCTGCCGAGGCTCAGAAACAGGCAAACAAAGAAAGTGCAAAGGCAAAGCTCGAAGCATTAGGTCTCTCAGAGGCTGAGATACTCGCACTTCTAGGCTAGTCATGGCTGAGGAAACAAACGGCGTTCGCATAACGCAACGAGACATCTACGAAAAGCTCATCGAGGTTCAATCGGTGCAGATTGAGCTAGTGGCCGATATCAAAAACCTCAAAGACTTACCTGCCCGCATGAATCGAGTAGAGCAGAAACTCGCTCGCATGGAGTGGATTGAGAAGCTCGTTTTTACGGCACTTGGTTCGGGTATTACAGGATTTATCGCAGCAATCTGGGCCTTGATTAGATGAGACACCCCTTCTCAAAGAAACTCATAACCTCACGCTTCGGAACTACGGCGAGGAGACTCACCGCACACCGAGGTCTTGACTACGCACCAAAAGAAGGGAAGGCGATTCCTGCCGTTGCAGCGGGAACAGTTCAAGCGGTCAAGTGGTCTTCAATACTTGGTCATGTTCTAGTGCAATCGGCATGGGATGAGATAAACGGCAGAACTGTTTTCATCGGCTACTGCCACCTTCAGGAAAAGCCAACTCTAAAAGTTGGTGACAGGGTAAAAGAAGGTCAGACAATCGGCAAGGTTGGGAATACTGGTTCTGCATCTAAAGGCGCACACTTACACCTGACCATTGGCCCAAGACCAACCTCAGTTTTCTTCGGGGTTGTTTTTGACCCTGAAACCTTCATTGACGAGCGACTAAGTGCCTAGCTGGAAACACCGCAGAAGACTTATCTATTTATCTTTTGCCCTGTCTGCATTCATGATTCTGTTTGGGGCGATTACCTATGAGGCAGATTCCTCAGTTAGCCGAGAACTAATCATCGGCGGAGTGGCTTTGATTTCTATCATCCTGACCGCTTATACTGCTTTTGCTACTTACGAAGATGTAAAAACTAGAAAGGCACATGATGAGGATATTTAGTTTAGAGTTCTGGAGCTACGCAGGGGAAAGAGCAATCAAGACAGTTGCTCAATCTGCAATCGCTGTTCTAGGCACAGGCTCAATCGGGCTATTTGCTATTGACTGGGTTTCGCTTGCATCGGTTTCACTCGGTGCAGGGCTTCTCTCAATCCTGACCTCAGTAGCCTTCAAGAAGGACTAACGCTCACTCGGAAGAGTAGCTGCCCAAATCCCATACTTCTGACCCGACTCAACCGCATACCTAAAGCACTCGGCCTTGACGGGACAGGTATCGCATAGCCTCTTGGCAATGACAATAGACAGCCTTCGGCGTGTCTCATCTCGAATTTCCTCGGGATAAAATAACTCAGGGAAGTCTTCACATGGGACACCGCCAGCGGCGTGAATAGCCTTTAGCAAGCGGTAGTGCTTCTGGTCGAAATGTCCCATTGCCCTAGCCTAATTTGAAAATGTCGGTGGCAGGGTAGAAACTATGAGCATGTTCAAAACACACGCACCCGAGAAGTTCAACAACGCAACCCTACTGGGAGTCTTTGAAGCTGGTTCTGACGAGTGGCACAACGCTCGCAAGGACTCAATCGGAGGCTCAGAGATTTCGACAATCATGGGGCTAAATCCCTTTGAGTCTGCCTACGCACTATGGGCAAAGAAGACAGGCAAGATACCCTCACAGATTGAAGAGAACTGGGCAATCAGATTCGGCAAGGCTTTCGAGTTGCCAATCCTTCAGCTCTGGTCAGAGGAGCATCCTGAGTATGAAGTCTTCCTGACTGGCACTTACCAAGATGCCCTTATCCCATTCCGCCACGCTAACCCCGATGCGCTGGCTAGACACAAAGAAACAGGCGAGTGGATTGTGATTGAGGTCAAGACAGGCCGACAGACTTGGGAGGAGTTGCCTGCTGGTTATTATTTGCAAGTTCAGCACTACCTAGACATTCTCGGACTGAAGAAAGCCGCTTTGGTTGCAGTCGCAGGAATGACTTGGCACGACTACTGGATTGAGCGTGATGACTTTGAGATTGACATTGCCAGACAGAAGGCGATTGACTTTCAGGCTTGTATGTTCGCAGACCAACGACCTGAGTGGGATGGCTCGGAGTCAACTTATGAGGCTGTCCGTTACCAGCACCCCCTGATTGACGAGACCGAGGTCGAGATTGACTCGCTGCACTACCTGTCAAACGCACAGGCAAAGTATGACGAGGCAGCGGAAGAACTGCGCCTAATCAAGTCACAGGTTCTTGATGCAATGGGTCGAGCTAAACACGCCTACATGGAAGTTGACGGACAGAAAGTTCGCATAGCATCGAGGCAGGCAAAGGGAGAAGGTCTCCCCTATCTAGTAGTCAAGAAGGGAAAGAAATAATGGCTAGGTTTGACTTATCACAATACGCAACTGTTGAGGAAAGACTAAAAACATTTTGGGCTAATGAGAAGAACTCTGATGCTCGAATTATTACCCTGAATCACAGTAAGGATTCTGCCCTGTGGATTATCGAGACGAGAATTTATTTGACGGCAGGTGACCAAGCTAACGAGCTTCCAAAGACAACTGGTTGGGCGAGTGAAGCAAACTCGGATGCGTTCGCTTTAGAGCGATGCGAGACATCTTCAATTGGTCGTGCGCTCGCTAACTACATCTACTCAGGCTCAAAGCGTCCAAGCAAGGAAGAAATGGAAAAGGTTGCAAGAATGGATTGGCTCGAAAGAGCTGGTAGTCTTGGCACAATCGAAGAACTGCGAGACCTTTATGCACAAGCTAAAGCCAACAACGCTTCTCAGGAAGTCCTAGAAGGGTTGAAACTTTATGCTCAGCGATTTGAAGAGAGCCAAGCTACAAGAGCTGGAGGAGGCGTATCTGGTGGCAAGGTTTCGAGGACAGGAAAGTGAAGCTCAGTTCTGGAATAGGGAACTCATCGAGCTTCTGTTAGGGGTGTTGAGTGATACAGGAAATCCAGAAACAACTAGCGGAACTGATAGCGGAGAACTCTAAAGGTTCGACTGCGCTGTTCGAGGCCGAGAAGGCATTAGCTGAAGCCGAGTATGACTTAGACCTAGCCGAGCAGAAGGCTTACATCAAAGCCGCTGGCACAGTCAGAGACCGAGAGGCCATCGCTCGACTTGAGTCGGCAGACCTGCGCCTAGCAAGGGATTTGAGAAAGGCCGAACTCAACCGCATCAAACAAAAGGTCAAGTCAATTGAGACGGCTTCTATGGTGCTTGCGACACAGGCAAAACTCATGGGGCAGGAAACCCGTCTGTGAAGCGTCAGGATGCCATTAGAAGGGCTGTCGAGGCTCACCCCTACTGCCCACATTGCGGAGCTACAAATGGTCTCCAAACGCACCACAGGGCTTCTAGGGGCATGGGTGGCTCGAAGGCTATGGATAGGTTCGATAATTACCTGCGTGTCTGCGCTGCCTTGAACTATGCAATGGAATCAGATGCCGCTGTTGCGGCTGAGGCTAGAGACATGGGCTGGAAGCTAGGCAAGTGGGATGGCTTCGACTCGCCGTATTTTGACAGGGTGGCTATGCAATGGTTCTACCTGACCGAAAATGGGCAGAAAATAGCCTGTGACCCGCCAAATTACCTAATTTAGGCCGTTACCAAACTGTTATCCGACACGCCGAAAACTCTCTTGACAAGTTGTTACTGGTTGTTATAGATTGTTACCACAAGGGAAGAAAGGACCCAAAATGAAATATGCAGTAACGATTGACAACAAGCCAGTATTTACCTATGCAACTACACAGCTGACCAAGGTTGCAGTAATCAAGTGGGCATGGGATGGTGCTGTTGAGGTAGTCGCAAAGACATCCGAAACTGGCGAAAACTACATAGCTTGGGAGAAGTCAGTAAGACAAAGATACGAACACTCGAGGAACAAATTACACTTCATCATGCCAACACAGGTAAGCAAGTAAGGGGAAAGAAAATGACACAGAACAGAATTGCACTAGCAAAAGAACTTATTGCATTGGCTGATGTTTTGAGAAGAACAGGCACAGGCAGAAAAGATGATGTTAGAAAAGACATTCAATTTATTGTGAATGCGCTGATTGAAGATGGAGCATCAAAGGAAGACTTAGACGCATTTCTAAGGGTGGTTGCAGCATGAATTTACTTACAATCAAAATCTCTAGCACCATCCAAGACGAGGTTTATCTTGCAGAGATGTTTAAAAGAGATGGAAACGGAGCGACAATCTATCAAAAGATAATGGATGCCCGAATGAAATCAGGTTATGCCAAAATCGAGGCTACTCTCGAAGAAGTCAAAGAGCTTTACCAAGAAGCTGATTATTGGTCGGATAGCTTCGACCAATACATGATGTCGAGGGGGCAATGGATGGCATGGAAAGCATTGAAGAAACAGCTAAGGGGAATGGCATGAATCTAGTTACAATCAAGCAAGCTGCAGAATCATTGTCTGTGCATCCAAATACAATTCGCAACTGGATGAAGGCAGGGAAAATAAAGGCCATAAAGTTTGGGCCTAACACAATCAGGATTTCACTTGATGAATTGAAGGGGCAAGAATGGACATCGAGGAATTAGCTCGCAAGATGCGAGAGCGAGCCTTGAACATCGAGGCAAGGCAAGAAAAGAAAGACCTGTCAGAACGCAAGCGCACTCAAGACCAACTAGACGCAATGAAGAAGCTCTACTTTCATGCAGGTCGTTGGGCAGGCGGAGCAAGAGACAGAACCGCTAAGGCAGCATTTCAGCGGGTAAGTGTAGAGTAAAATAAAACAGGCAGACCATTACGGCCTGCCTGACCGATGAGTAAGCATCGGCAATTCCTATCTTAGGCGATTGCCGAGGATGGGAGCAACATGCCAATCAAGCGTGGCAGACATTCTTGGGACGATAACTTTGCCCAAATCAAAAATTCATGGCTCAGAGATGAGCGACTGAGCTTCAAAGCTCGTGGCCTTCTTGCCTACATTGAAACGCATTCCCCCGAATGGAACATCTCTGTTAGCTGGTTAGCAGGTAAGAGCATCGAGGGTAAGGATGCAATCCGTTCTGCCATTCATGAGCTAGAGGTGTATGGCTACCTGAGTCGAGAGCAGGAAAACATTGGTGGTCGCTTTGGCGAGGTGACTTGGACTACGCAAGAACCGCTGGCGGAAAACCCGTTAGCGGAAAACCCACCACTTAAGAAGACTATAGATAAGAACACTATTGAAAAGAATAAAGAGAGAGAACTGTTTGATGAGTTCTGGAATCTCTATCCTAAAAAGACAGACAAGCAATTAGCTTTTAGGCAATTCAGGAGAGCCTTGAATCGGGCTACCTTCGAGGACATAATCGCAGGGGTTATCAAGTATGCATCAGACCCTAACTTGCCTAATGAAAAGCGATTTATCAAGAATCCTTCAACTTGGCTAAATGCCGATGCTTGGGAGAACGGACCTTTGCCCGAACGCAAGAAGCAAAAGAAACAAACCGACTGGGATGCTCTTATGAAGTATGCGGAGGAAACAGATGCTCAAGACTGAGTGCGCTGCCCTACTTAGAGAAGTGGCAGCCATTGACAACCGCAAGATGGGTCAGGATGTTCTTGACGCTTGGTTTGCAGTCATCGGGTTTCTGCCTTATGAGGTTGCCCTAAAAGCACTTCACGCCGCTCGCAAAGACGAGAGAGTCACTTGGCTCGAACCAAAGCACATAGTGGCATTCTCAAAAGAAGACCGACTTGCAAGACAGGATGATGACTACTTAAAAGAAATGTCTGAGGCTGTTTTTGAACCTGTTCCCTACTGTCCGCATGGAGTGGTAATTGCTCTTTGCTTACCCTGCTGCCGAGCAAAGGCAGAAGAACTTGGCTAAGCTAACGCCATGCAGAAACTTTGTCCTCGTTGCGGACTAGTGTGGGAAATACTCTTGACCCGCAAGAACCCCGACACTTGTCAATCTTGCAGGGCAAGGAAACAAACAAAGATAGGTGACTGTCTGATTTGGCAAGGAAACTATGCCGAGGATATGGTCACCCCAATAAGAGAAGACGGCAGTCTCGTTATGAAAGGCGAGAGAACCTGCGGTCACCAAGATTGCGTCAATGAGGCGCATAGAAAGGCAACACAATGAGAGTAAAAGCAACAGTTGAGGTCGCAAGACTTATTCCTTCTTACGGCTTCAAGGGTGTCGAGAAATACAAAGACAAGAAGGGCGAGGAGCGCACCCAATGGGTGACAGTTTGGACTAAGGAACAGGTAAGAGAAGGGGAAACCCTAGAAGTCTCAGGTGACCTGTCAGTCAAGATTGAGAGCTTCACAGGGCGAGACAATGTTCCAAAGCAAGTCGCTGCAATCAATATCAATAACCCAACCATCACCAGAGCGGAGATGCCCTTCTAAACTAGAGGGGTGATTGAACTACATGTTTACGGCAGACCGACCCCTCAAGGGTCTAAGCGTGTATTCAACGGCAGGATTGTCGAGGCTCAATCAGCTAACCTAAAAAAATGGCGAGCGGCTATAGAAGATGCTTGTCAACCATTCACAGAAGTCCATCTCGGTCCTATAAGACTTGAGGTGGATTTCTTTATGGAGCGGCCTAAGTCTGTCAAGGTCTCAGAGCGACCCCTGCCAATAGTCGCACCCGACCTAGACAAGCTGGTTCGGGGCGTAGGGGATGGCATAGGCCAGTCAGGGCGCATTTGGGGGGATGACAGCCAAATAGTCGAGATTCAGGCCCGGAAGTTCTACGCCGATGACCGAGAAACAGGCGCAATTATTAGGGTTTTAGCCCTATAACTGAAATATAACGATTAGATAACGACACAGGTTTTACCCTTCCCCTGCCCCCATGTCTGGGCTAACCTGTTTCTATCAGGGCAAAGAAAGGACAAGAGAAGCCATGAAGACAGTAACAGCACAGGCAGTAAGCAGAACACTAGGAACTCAGTTCAAGAGAAGCGAAACTGGCACAACAAGAATCAGAGGATGGCACTACTTCACAGGAGGGTTTGAAGTAATCCAATCAGGATTCAAGGCAATCGTTCGCTACCAAGCTTCATCAGAGAGAAATCGTGAACCTGTTGACCTTGACTCTTTGATGAATGAATACACCACACTTTTAGCATCAAAGGGCTACACAGTTACACAAATGACATACTGGGGTTCACCAGCGATTGTTGTTAGCAGGGATAACTAATGGACCTGCTAGGACTTGCATTCTGCGTTCCGTTTTTTATCGCCGCACTAATGGCACACTTCGGAGTCAACTTCTCTGAGGACAACTACGACACAGGGGAAAAGAAATGACAGTAGAAGAATTTAGAAACCAAGTTGACCGCCAGATTGACTTGTTTGGCATGGCTCAATTCAGCAGAGGTTTTGAATCCTGCATCGAAGCTCTTGAGGAGCTTTCTAACCACGCACACAACAAAGGCAACCCTGCACTAGCTGACGCATTGCGTTGGGCTGCTAAAGAACTGATGGGAGAGAACGCATGAGAGCAACTTGGAGAGACATCAAGTTTTGGATTGCAGACAGACTGTTTGAATACGAGCTTGACGAGGCTTTTCGTCATGGCATTCAGGAAGGCGCACAATACGCAACCACTTGGCTGTCAATGAGAACTCAGCTGATGGCTGACCGAGTAAAGATGACTAAGGTCGAGCGCAAGGGCTATGACAAGTGCTTAGACATCATCAAAGACGAGCGCAAAGAGATTGCTTTGAGGACAGGGGCGAAGCTGTGATGACTATCACTTTATGGACCAAGCCAAACTGTGTTCAATGCGAAACCACAAAGCGTGAGTTCGACCGCAGGGGCATCATCTACAAGACACGCCGACTCGACAAGTCACCGAAAGCTGTTGACAGATTCCTTGAGCTAGGGCTTACCTCAGCACCGATTGTCGAGACCGATGACCGCCGTTGGGGTGGATTCAGGCTAGAGAAAATCAAAAGCCTAGAGACACACCTCAAGAACGAGCGGGCGCATGGGATAAATGTCCCGCTAGAACCAATCCGCCAAGTAGCAGACGAGGTAGGCGAAGATGCTTGAATACATCCTCATATTGTCGGTGGTCAATACTTTACTAATAGCAATACTTTTACTAAAGACAGGGGCAGAAGATGACAAATAGCGAATTTCAAGAAACTATCCACAAGGCTTGCATGGCAGCCTACGAAACAGGGGTAAGAGAAGGCAGAAGGCTAGAGGCCGAAGTCTTTTGGAAAGCCATAGACTTACATCACACAGGTAACCAGCACGGTGACTACATCTACCTGTCCGACCTTAGAGAAGCACTAGAGGAAATTCAGAATGTCAAGGTGTCCTAATGTTGTCAAAATTGGATTCCAGCAATACCGCATCGTTGAACTCTCATCGAAAGATGACCCACTACTCGCCGATTCAAGTGCAGGTTACACACAAGATTCCCGAAACATTATCGTCATTGACCGAAATCTTGGAGAGGGCAAAAAGAGAGTCACAGTCTTTCATGAGCTACTTCACGCCTGCCGGTTTATCTTCCAAAACGAAACGCCTTCCAAAAAAGTGGAGTATGAAGAATGGGAGCATCATTTCATCAGCCTTTGGGAGAACTCGGTTCTCATGGTCCTCAAGGAAAACCCGGAGCTTACCAAATGGCTACTAGACGAGAACTCAGAGTCATAACTGACTTCAAGCAAGCTGCTGGATTGCTACGCGACCCAAATCTTGTTTGGTCTTCTGACCTTGACTCCATCCGCGAGGACTTAGCTCGCTACCTTGAATCTGCCACAGTTGACCACACTTGGCAGAACCCAACCCTGCAACGCATAGTGCAATCCCTAATCGCTGAAGAAAATGACTTATCTTGGTGATAATATTAAAAAGACCCCAGCGATGGCTGGAACCACCCTGGGGCATGAGCCAAGATTGGAGCTTGACTATGTCTGATTCTAAAACCTGTTCTAAGTGTTTGCAAATTAAGACATTAGATTCTTTTTATCGGGCATCTAAAGGCAAACAAACTCATGAGAGTGCCTGTATTGAATGTCGCAATGCATCCAGTCGAAAAAATTATTTCGACAATAGGGAAACTAGGGCTATTCAAATAGCCTTATGGCAACAAAACAATAGGGAAAGAAAACGCCATAATGAAAAATTATGGAGGCGAAACAATCCTGAGCCAGCGCGTAAGTGGAGACAGAATAATGTTGAAAAATCACGCGACTATACAAAAGCCTTTAGACAAAAAAATCCTGAGTTGTCGCGTGTATTGCTTCACAGGCGAAGAGCAAGGATTCTAAGTGCAAAAAGTTACCTAATTACTAAAACAGATATTAGGTCGCTGTTGCAAAAGCCATGCATTTATTGTGGGGCAAAATCTACTCACATTGACCATGTCATTCCACTTGCAAGAGGCGGGTCCAATTCAATTGGCAACTTGGCTGGGGCTTGCCAATCTTGTAATCTCTCAAAGGGTCCAAAATTAGTTATGGAGTGGAAAATTTGGAAAGGAAAATGCTAATGGAAAACTACGAACCAGAAGACCTAATGAAGCTGTGGGCGTTCCAAGACAAGGTGAATGACCACTCGAAGTTTCTAATCGCACAGGGCATCAAGCTAGGAGTGTTGTCTGTCCGAGTCGAAATGTCCAAGCTACTCTTACAGAAGTTCAATCAGCCGCTTAGTCAGGATGACATTGACGAGGCTGCTGCAATCGCCGAGAACTTTGCTTTGACCGAACTAGAGAAGGGAATGAAGAATGCTAGAGGGTCTTGAACCAATAACAGGAAAGCGCAGATGCAAGACACGCGCCACGCTTGAGAGCATGGATGCAGGGGATAAGAAAATCCTTACAGAAGCACTTGCGAACAAGACCAAATGGAGTGACAAAGGTCTCTCTGTTGCCCTGAGTCAGAGGGGCGTGCAATTGTCAAACGAAGCAATCGGAAGGCATCGCAGGGAACTCTGCTCCTGCTACAACTAATGCTAGAGAACTTAGAACCTGCGCCAAAGATTACAGCGCAACCGAACTTCCGACCTGCCATTGAGTTTGACGGACTTGAGGGCGAGGCCACAACACCGGGCTACATAACGCAACCTGCTAACTTTGACGAGTTTCTACAGAGCGCAGGCATTGACCCTAGTGACATTGACATCATCCCGCCAATCAGAACCTCACGCTGGCAACAGCGAGAAGGCGGTGAGTGGTTAGTCTCTTACCGCTTTACCTTCCGCAAGAAGAACCGAGAGATTGACCTTCCGCTTGTTATGTCAGAAGCTCGCAAGGGCGCAGGGAAAAGAAAAGACATCAAGACAACCGACAAGGCTCTCATCGTTGCACCCTCAGACTTTCAAGTTGGCAAGACAGGCTCAAGGGGCGGAACACAAGAACTCATCTCTAGAGTCATGCGTTCCTATGAGCGCATCGAGCAACAGATGAAGTCGGGCAAGTATGAGCGCATCTTCATTATGGACATCGGTGACATCATCGAGTCGTTCTCAAATGCTGCACACTTCAATCAGCTAGAGAGCAACGACCTTTCGCCAATGCAGCAGGTAGATGTTGCCACTTCGCTGATGCTTGACCTAATCAAGCGAGCGCACAAATACGCACCTGTCACTTATGGCTCGGTTGCTTCTAATCATTGTCAAAACCGATTCAAGGGGCAACAGGTTGGCAAGCCCGGACTAGATGACTGGGGCATCGTCATTCTGCAACAGCTACGCAGGGTAACAAAAGAACTAGGGATGGATGTTGAATACCTAATCCCACAGCCACATGACGAAGGCTTTGCTTTCAAATACGGAGTCAACACAATCGGCGTAATGCATGGACACCAAGCATCTAGACCAGAAGGAATACCTAAACATTGGGCATCGGCTTCGTTCGGTTCACAATGGTCTCAGCCATGTGACACGCTTCTGACGGGGCATTTCCATCATATGC
>Ga0315901_10003268_pt1 | contig 21181 bp, 24 predicted proteins | sample LakEriMetagenome_10_FD_203761 | JGI IMG/M metagenome (GOLD analysis project Ga0315901, IMG submission 203761) | Freshwater fungal communities from buoy surface, Lake Erie, Ohio, United States - Buoy 2 MA116 | ecosystem: Environmental > Aquatic > Freshwater > Lake | place: USA: Lake Erie, Ohio... | reverse complement strand
TTGGACAAAATTATTTTGCCCGAAAACAAAACAAGATAAAAAATTGAAGTTGGAAATTGAATGGGGAAATTAACCTATAGAATGTGGAGCAATTGAATTTTGAAAATAGGTAAAAACAGTTAGTGTCCAGTTTATTAGACACAAGCTTAACAATCCAAGTATAGATCCCTATTTTATTTCATTGATATGCAATGAGTTAGCATTGATTTAAATGTATATGTTCGTTCGAATGTGTACAGATAAAGATGGGTTTATGTTTTTGATTTTCAATGAGTTAGGTTGATGTTGCGTATAAAAAATGATTTAAATTGCTGAAAATCAAGAAGTTAGGGAGGGGATGTTTTTTTTCGCCACCCTACCGCCTAAAGCAACGTAATTACCTTCACCACTCGCACAAACTTTATTTTGCACTAGGTATCACTTTCCACTACTTTTTGCAAATTTATTCTCTTCAAACAATTGCCACTAAATTATATCTGCTGTCAAATATTAGCCGGGGGGTATTTTCTAGACATGGGGGGTAAACTTGAGGGGTGACTTGGGGGGTACTTTTTTTCAACCCCATATTGTTTTACCAAATTATACCGATACTAAAAATTTTTTGGTCTAAACACGGGAATTTTCGAGACCGACTAAAGTAAAACTAAAGAAATTCATCATTGTCACGCCATTTTACCGATAGGGCATATTTATACATAAAGGCGAATTCTCTAGGAATTTATTACCGATAGGGTATAAAAGATAATATACTAGCTAGTATTATACCACAAGGGGTATAATGTCGCATATATTAGCCATTAGCATATGTCTTTGCATATAATGCATGAAAAAGCCGACATAATATATCGGCTTGCATATAGTTCCTTAAGATGGGGTGAAAAGTTCCTTAAGTTGCACTTTTGGTAATAACTGGTAACAAAAGGGCCTGAAATGTGGGGTTTTGTGCTTTTTAATACACGTTATTGTGATTTTTTCACAATTCCTTAAGGTTAGACAAATCTTCCTTAAGTCTACGGAGGAATGATTCTTCTCCATCATCTCCTGATAATAACCAGTCTACACGATGGGCATATATCTGAGCCCTACGGAGAATGTTGACTGCTTCCTTGAACTTCTCTATTACCTCTGGAGGATACTCATAGTGGTTTATGTGACCTGGGTTTCTTTCTAGCCATTCTTTATTTACCCAGGGTTCTTGTCTGAGTTCTTCCTCTGACTTTCTTCTACCGTTCTTTTCTATTTCTCTTTCTATGCTATCTGCTATATAGCCTATCTTGTATTGATCGTAATTAAAGTGTCCTCCGCTCATTGTTGTTTCCTCCAGCTTATGTAAACAGAATGGAATCCGAGACCCAAAGTAAACAGGTACTTATGCTTGTCCCACTCCCTAGTCTGTACGGTGATTCCTAATTCAAACCACCAAGGGTCATTCTCTAGCAATTGGTGCTTAACTAATTTTATCTTCATTTTTTACCTCCTTGTTCTATAATTAATGTTTCAATATCAATAATTTTCCAATCACCGCAACTCCATTCACTACCATCACACCAATAAACACCTTCTTTAAATATAACCCATTCATTCATTGATGTTTCAAATACACATCCCATACCTTCAAACCATTCTTGTGTACCTTTAATTTTTGCTTTAAATTTTCTCATTTGTTACCTCCGTACTAGTCTAAACTTAATCCTTTTTCTCCTATCTTTTCCCATAGGAGATCTCTTATCTCTTCATGTACCTTATATTGTTCTGGAGATAACTTATCGTTGTACTTAAGCTGAGACCGAAGATGTTGGTCAAAGTCCCAAACCATAAGTCTCCACTTCTGTCCATTGACAGCATCCTGAAAATCCTCTTGATCATCAGGGAGATTAAATTCTAATGTTGCTTTCATTTGTTTTAATTATTTTGAACAGAGGGACATCAATGCCCCTTTGTTATTTTGTACCAGAGGTAGGACTCGAACCTACTGCTGTAATAGTGCGTTTACCCTTACGCCACTCTGGTATGCCAGGTTTTTGCATTAAGCATCCATAGAACCTGCTAACTATGCCGACTAACGATTCAGAAGGTCTGCTGTTCTTATGGGAAGCTTCCTTGTTTTCGATCCCTTGTACTTCGGGCTACTATTTTTTCCAGACGATGGTGATATCGGGATAGCGAATCACAACTTTGTCTTCGCCTTCTATGTTTACTCTCTCTGCATTGCGAATGAATAATGGGTTGACAGTTACGCTGTCCCCTACTTCAACTCCGGTTACTTCTGTACCAATGGCGAATACTTCTAGTTTATTAAACTTCTGCATTTCCTTTTCCATCCATTGTCTTTCTAACTCCTCTGACAATTGGAGAGTTGGCTTGTTAATTTGGGGTAGGTTCAAAAGAATCCGAGGCCCAAGCAGTTTAAATTCTGACATATTAGTGTATATATTATTTGTATTTTCTGATAATTCTAAAGATTTCTGACAGATCAGTCAACTCTACACTCCAATTGTAATAAGCTATGGTGAATCCGTGTTCGGCTGTCCAATCCTCCTTTTCAACCCATTTACCATTTACACTATACAAGTATATCCAAGGCAAATTGGCTGCTAGTTCAATTTCAATCCCTATCTTCTTAAGCCTTTTGCGTAGCTTGTTTAAGTTGTCTGTATTTGTCATTTTGTTTTTTTTGTCTTGCTCTAGCTTCTGGAGTGCACTTGAATTCCAAGTAATACTTCTTCTGTTCCTTTAGTGTACACTCTATACACTTTTTACTCAGGCCGTCCTTGTTCCACTTGTGCTTGTAGTACTTGTCCGTTATCTTTTTGCACGTTTTGCATTCCTTCATTTTCTTTATGATTCATTACTTCCATTATGGCGTATACGTCTGTCATTGATACATTGGTTGTTCTGAGGCCGTCCCCAGTCTCAACAAAGTTGATAGCATCCTCAACCGTAGTTGCATCTACAGGATAATTTTCCAAGACTCCTTTTTTATTTATCTGGAGTAGTTCTTCCATACTCTTCTTGCTCGCCCATACGAAAGTCTTCATATAGCGGAGGTATTGTTTTTTATCTATTTTCGATTTCATTTATAGTTGCAAATATACGGTAAGCGATTTGTGGAACAATGGCGTTGCCATATCCCATTAAGGATTCTTTTCTCCACTTTGAAAAGGTAAGTCCGTCCAATTCAGAGGGAAGCCCATCATCTCCGCTACAAAGTGGGGATTTAACTGGGAACCAGGTCCAAGCCTCGGATGGTCCACCTTGTTGGGAATAAACATTGTCATCTGACGGAGAGTCATTTGTAGATTTACGTTGTTCTCTTTGTGTCTCTGACTCCTGGCGATATATGTCTCCGGCTTTGTTGCTGTGTTCCAATCTTGAGCGTTCGGAGTCGGCAGTATTCCCCTCTTGAAGATGAATCCTGTCGCTACCTCTTGTGCTAGTGTCCCAGAGTTCCCGAACTTCTGTTCCTTCTTGCTCAGATTCTCGCTGTATCCGTCCATCGCTGCTGGTGTCTTTAGCAACAATCCATACTCTGTCCCTTTTGTGTGGGGCATTGATGCTGACAGCTGGAAGTAAAAACGTCTGGATTTCGTATCCTTCACTTTCCAAATCAGCGTACACCTCTTCGAGAACCAATCCGTCCGACCAACTAAGCAGTCCACGAACATTTTCCCCCACGACATAGCGTGGTCTGATTTCTCTGATTGCTCTGTGGAACTCTGGCCAAAGATGGCGTTCGTCTTCTTTTCCCATCCTTTTTCCAGCGATGCTGAAGGGCTGGCAAGGAAATCCACCGGAGAGGACATCGATTTTTCCTCTCCAAATTTTAAAGTCAGTTGTTTTGATGTTGTCATAACTTTGGGCCTCAGGCCAATAAAAACTACATAATTGTCTACTAAAAGGATTGATATCGCAATGGAACTTATTGGTCCAACCCATCCATTCCGCTGCGAGATCAAATCCTCCTATACCACTAAATAAACTACCGTGATTCATGATACTCTCTTTTTAATCTTTCAGCAATCTCCATCGCTCTCGAATATGTCTTCATCTCCTTCCTCTTCCCAAATTCCCATTTCTGATGACATTGCATACAATATAGCATCCAATTTTCGGGATGTGTCCTCAAACTCGGATACGCTCCTTTGGTAATGATATGCGATACAAACATCGGACTGAAGTGTAGTAGTCGCAACCCACACTCCTCGCACTGGTGATTCTGCCGTGTTGACCACATATCTTTGTACCATTGGATATCTCCTTTCATTAACTTATTCTGAAAACTCTCGAACCATTCTTATTGGGTCTCCAGGTTACCTTAGCCACTTCACTATTTATCATCGAGTAATTACCCATATGAGTTTTAATCATATTGGCGTGCTCTCTCTTTCCATCTTCCATGGCTGCGATTTCAGAGTTGAGTTCTAAATAACGAGTGATGTGATGGTCAATATCTGGATTGCTTGCGATAGTCTTATCTTCAGGATTGGAAAAACGCTCAGACAAATATTCAGAGTATGCTTCTGTCCCATCTGGTGGTGGAGCAAACTGATCGTAGTCTGTACCATTGGCAACGGCCTCACGACCTAACTTAACTCTTTCCCAAAAGTCCTCGGTGATATTGATAATGGAACTGATAATCTCCTCATCTACATCATACTCGTGTACCTTGAAGTTTCTTCCGTCCTCTAGTACAACCAGGTAACCCTTTTCAACTCCGAGGCCCATCATATAGGTTTGAAGCTGTAAATAATAAGACGGAGGAATACCACCATCCCATTGCTTACTACTCCAACCACTAATGGTCTTAATCTCAGCAATTGCATCTACGTTCTCTAGATTGATTGTGTTATTACGAACACGAATGTCCTTACTGATAATCAATCGGTCTGGAGAAAAGAACAAGTGAGGAAAACTTGGGTTAACAATATAACCACTAGGCTCATATAAATGACGAACTTTTTTAGCCTCACGAAAGTTTTTAATCATTGTGGGCTCATCAGTCTCCCAAAACTCAAAGATATCTGCCACCGTCTGCTCAAGGATAGTACCCATAAACATAGGCATATTCTCAACTTGCTTTTGTGGGATGATACCAATCTTTTGGTAGTATAACTCGGCCGGAGATTTCCAAGAGTTCACACCCATAAGTGTTCCAATCTCAGAAGCACCCAAACCGTTATCTCTAAAGTTTAACCACTCTTGGTATTGCTTTTCCTTACTGATTTGGATTATCTCTAGTTTCATCTCTTGTTACCCACTTTTCAAAAATCTCAGCGGTTTCAAGAGTGAATTCTCTTACTTCTGCAACGCTGAATTGAACGTCCAATCTTGGTAAAATTGCCTCAGTCATCTGCACCGCAGCTTTGAGGCTTGACTGCCTGATAATAGACAGTTGTTCCTGCCCATAGTGTTTCATATGGACAGGTTCAACTTTCTTACCGATTTTTGCAGCCAAGTTTGAATTACTTACTCCTCTTGGCATTAGAATGGCAAATCATCATCTTCTTGTTCAACCTCTGCTTGTTTTTCTTCAAGCAGGTCTGGTTCAGCAATCAAATTGTTAACGTGAGCAACCTCTTTGATTTTAGCGTGGAACTCGTTTACTTTATCCATACGGAATGCTTCAACTTCGCTCCAATCAATTGAAACTAGTTCACCCTTTTTGTTAAATACTTCTTCAGGGTCAGGCATACCTTCACCTTTTTTGAAAGCCCACTTAAGTGTCTCACCATTCTGATTTAAGAACAAAGCAGAACGCTTCTTACCATCAATTTCTTTCAAAGACGGAACGAATTCAACTTTCTTTGTTGGATCAATGTTTGGAGAACAATGTGCAAATGCAATGAAGTAAGATGTTTGCTTGGCCAACTGACCAGGCTGATCTTCTCCTTTGATTCTGATTTGTAGTTGGTAAACTACATCGTCTTTCAAATCAATACATAACACTGGTCCATACTGAGTGTCACGAGTACTCATTCCTACGATGTAACCTTCTACCGAATCGTAAAGTTCATACTTCTTGTCACCTAAATACTTGGCAATTTTGCCTTCTCTAATTGTAAGATACTCACGAGTACCTAATCCTTTGTTTAATCCCATAATTTTTCTATTGTGTGGTGCGAATATACTAGAATATTTTGTAATTTCAAGAATTTTTTGTAAAATTGTATGAAATTATGAACAACGAATTAAAATCTAGAGTTTTAGAACTCAAGGAAAAATTAAAAAGAGGGGACATGGCAAGAATTGTAGAAAGAACTGAAAAGTTTGGAGTTCAGAAATATGATGTTTACAATATCCTGAACGGCAAGTCTCTAGTAGATCATCAAAAATTAATAATTGTGATGCGTGAGGTTAAGAAGTGCATTGAAGAGAATGAACGCTACATCCAAGAATTTGAGATGAAAATTTCTGAACTATGACTCTAGATGAGCTAGAAGAGAAAATAATATCCATACGCAAAAGAGGACTTAATATTTTACTAGAAAACGAACTCATTGCTTTAGTCAGAAAAGACTACTACGATATCCAAATCGAAAAGCAGATTGAACATATGAGCAATCGTTTTCGAAACAATGTATTATTTCTAAACTCCTTACACAAGGAGAATTGTTCGGCCCAAAAAATCAAAGAGTTTATGGGTGTTGACATTGATGTATCTGTCAATAAAATTTTCTATGGAGATAGAAATATCTACTCTTTAAAACAAGCTATAATCATTTCTGAGTTCTTCGGCTTGCCGGTAGAACTGCTTTTATTTCAAGACTTAAGTGCTATCCGTGAAACAATCCAAAAAGAATACCCTACTCTTTTCAGACAGAGTAGAAATTAAACCATTGTCTGTTAATCAAGCCTGGCAAGGTAAAAGATTCAAAACCAAAAATTATCAAAACTACGAAAAGGAGGTTCTCCTAAAATTACATCCATTCACATTGGTTATCAAAGAGCCAGTCGAACTAATTATCATTGTTGGTTTTAGCAATGCGGCCTCAGATGCAGACAACGCTGTAAAACCTTTTCTTGACATCCTTCAAAAAAAATATGACTTCAACGATAAATATATCTATCGCCTTGTTGTTGAGAAAGTTATAGTCAAAAAAGGAGAAGAGTTTATAGAATTTTTCATAAAAAATTATGAACCTCTTGAATACAATGTTGCAAATTCTGAAAATTGATATTAATATTGCAGCACGGTGGACTTTGTAATGGGGGTATGTTAGAAACCGTCTGGTGAGTAAAGCAGGTAAGACTTGCGGAATCAACCAGCCCGACCTTAACCAATTTTCTTAAAAGTCAAAAACGGCTTTTTTGGAAAGGGGGGAAAGGGGGGTATGGTTTATTTCTGGTTCCGTAAGCAGATATGTATTGTTACTAGTACCAGGTTCTACGAAGAATATATCTAAATGACCTAAGTGTGTCTAAACTAAAAAAAGGTCATAATTTCAACTTTTTTTTATATTTTTGTAATAAATGGCGTTTACTATTACAAATCAACCAAAACAATTCTTATCGGAAAGCGAAAAGAATAAAATTTGGTACAAGGAGAACATCCAGTTCATAATGTCCCATTTCAACAAGAGACACGATAGGATTTCAAGAATTAGAAAAAAAGATGACTTAATGAATCCCATTGACGAGGTAGTTAGAATGTTTACTTACTACTTGGGGAGACAGGACAACAAAGATTATTACTACACTACTCAAGACCAAAACAATTGTGATTTACCTACGGTATGGATCAATGGTCAAAAAGTTACATCTCTAGTTGACTACATGGTAGGTAATGCTATCAAAATGGTGGAGAATATCGAACCAGTAGTAAAGGCTCAGAGTAAAAACGCAATCAATAAAAAAACGGACATTTTAGAAAAGGCATTGATGAAGTTTGATATGCCGGAACTATTTGAGATGCTTATGGAGTTTGGTTTGGAATACAAACCACTTGGGCCTCAGACCCCTCAGATGGAAATACCCGAAGATGTTTATAGATACATGGAGTATGACTACCAAGAATACTCTGAAGTACTAGCTACTAAAATCTGTGAAGATATATTAAACAGAAATTCTTATAAGCACAAACTAAAGCAAGCTTTCTTATATACCTTGCTAGGAGGATATGTAGGAATAGAAAATAGAATTGAAAATGGTAAACAATACTTTGAACCTGTATTACCTCATAACTTGATTGTAGACAGAGCAAAGGATGATGACTTTAATTCTGAGGCCCGATTCGTAGGAAAAGTAGATTGGTTAAACATCACCGATATCGTTGAGCGTTACCAAGATTACTTGACTACAGAAGAACTTGAGGAGATTAAGCAAATCAATATGAACAACTTGTATCAGTTGCTTGATTTGACTACTCACCCATACGCTACAAACTGGGCGTTTAATGTAAATAATCTTCCAACCTTGGCGTGTGTTACTGGCTATTGGATTGGTATGAAAGATTTGGGATATGAGAAGTCTAAAGACAAATTTGGAAATACTCACTACCAAAGAATCCGTAACGGAAGAAAAGGTCAGTATTGGACAAAGACTGTATACAAGGCTACTCTCATAGGTAACAAGTATGTTGTAGAACATGGAGAGACTACGAACATTGTTCGTAAGCATGATAATCCTGGAGATGTAGAATTACCATTGAAAGTATTTATTCCGAACATGGTAATGGGTGAGAATCGTTCTGTTGTTGCTCGTTTGCATCAGCACCAAGATCGTATTGATTACATCACCAATGAAATCACTAAGATGATGACTCGTGCCAAAGGTAAGGTGTATATCATCAATCGACAAAAACTTGGTACTTCATCTGCAAAAGATGTAATTACAGATTTCGAAAGAATGGGTATTCACATCACAGACGGTTCTGCTACCGGAGAAGATTTTGTAAGTGGACAAGAGGCTCGTATGGTTGAAGTAGTTGATATGACACTCGATCCAAATGTGCAGCAACTTGTTGCACTAAGAAGAGAAGAAGAGCGTTTGATGGAGGAGATTGTAAATATTCCAAAGATTGCTCTTGGACAGCAAAGCGGATATGTTGGTGCTAAAACTCAAGCAGGTACTATTGCACAATCTAACTTAGGAACAACTTATTTGTACCAAGGCTTTATTGAGTTCTTTGAAAAACAATTAGCATTTGCTTTGAACCAATATAAAATCTCATTGATGGATGAGTCTGAAGATGAAATACCAATTGTAGGTACAAGAGGTAAAGAGTGGTTGAAGATTACCAAAGACTTCCAGTTTGAAGAACTAGGTGTTTACATCCGTGTCAAAGACTTTATTGATGATCAGTCTAAGGAGAGGTTGTTGATGTTGGCACAAGCTGCAATGCAGAACCAACAGATTGATATGTTAGACTACATCAGAATAGAAAAGTCTAAGACATATACCGAAATCTTGAATGAGTTGGAATACTCTTTGAATAAGAGAAGAAGAGACCAAGAAAAGCAACAAGCCATAATGCAAATGATGCAAGAGGCACAAATGCAACAGCAGATGGCTCAACAACAAGACTTAGCGTCAATGAAGGAAGAGGGAGCAAATTATAGAAAAGAATTAGACGTTCAAGGTAAGGTTGTAGATACTGCAATGAAACAAGCATTATCCGAAGGTGGTGGAGCACCAGAAGAAATGATGATGTAATAAAATTTGTAAATTTGTTAAAAATATACTAAATTCGTAAAAAACTATGTCGGAAACATTCTTACAAGAAATTGCTGATCAGTTAAGAGGTCAGACTTCTCCTGCGGAGCCTACGCCTGTAGAACCTGCTGCTGTAGAACCTACACCAGTAAATCCTACACCTGTAGAACCTGCCCCTGTCGCAACTGCTACACCAGCAGTTAATGACCAAATTACAGATAGTGTAACTGTTAAAAAAGAATGGTGGGAAGATGATCAACCAAATCCACCAGCAGACCCTAAACCTGTTGATGATAAAAAAACAGAAATAACTGAACCTTCGTTTGACTTAGACGAAGATTTGAAGTTGTTACTTGAATACAAAAAGAGTGGTAAAACTCTAAAGGATTTTGTAAATGAATACAAAATCCAAGATTATTCCACTTGGGATGATTCTAAAATCATAGCAGAAGGACTGAAAGAATTTATGAGTCTTTCAGACGAAGAAATGGAGCAAGCAAAATATGAATTTGATTCTGCATCCATTTTCCAAAAGAAGCAAATGGTCGATTCGTTTAAACAGAAGTTTGAGCAAAAAAATGAAGGTTTACTGAAACAGTTAACCTCATCTAATGTTCAAGTTGATGAAAGACAAAAGGCCGTTAGTGATATATTCAATAGTCAGTTGGATACATTCTCGAAAGAAATTGTAGACAAAGAAGTTTATGGAATGAAAATTACAGATGAAATGTCCAAGGATTTAAGAAATTTCATAGAAAAAGAGTTTACACTTCAAAGACAAGATGGAACATTTGACGTTGAAAAAATGTACTCAATCGGTTTATGGTTGAAGTATGGTAAAGATCTAGTTAAGGCTAACATCACAAAGGCAAAAAATGAAGGAAAGGAACAAGTCATTAGAGAAGTTTCTAACCCTTCTAAAAATAACACCGGTGGTGGTAGAGTTGTTGGATCTGGTCTTGAGGCTGCACAAGAAGCCTTTAATACCTTGTTCCCAGGTTAAAGGGAAAACAAAAAAAACAAAAAAAATAAATGTCTACTATCTCAAACTTGCCTTTAAGTCAATCACTTTTGCTTAAAGGTCTTTCATTGCCAAACAAAATGGCGATGGTTTATAGCCAAGACTTCGGCTATAACGTCTTGACCCAGTTGACTTCTAAACTAGCTTCTTCTATTTCTACTCCACAAGCTAAAGTAGAGATTAGCTCTTTAGGAAACTTGGGTGTTTACTCTAAAATTACTACTAACGGTACTGCTGTAGGAAGCGGACTTTTGGTTACTATTCTTGATGCTTCTAAATTCCGTATCGGTGACATCGTTGCTGATGGAAACTTGGTTCAAGCAATTGTAACTGGTGTTGATTATACTGCTAATCAAATCACTATTGCTCCTCATAGCACAGCGTCTTTGACTGCTGGTACTCACTTCTTGGCTAACCAACAAGCAAAGCGTTTCTTCGATGCTTCTGCTAACCGTTCTTCTACTGGTAAGAGCACTTTGAACTACACTCCTGATACCGATTATGCTTTGACTGCGGTAACTCGTGAAAGTTCACACCAATCTCGTAGAGATCGTATTGCTTCTTTCGTAAAGTGGAATGGCGATTTTTGGTGGAGATCATATGACGATTTGACTCTTAAAGCTTTCGCAAAGCAAATGGAGTACAAATATGCGTTCTCTGAGCGTGCTATTCGTACCGGACCTTACGGTGAGTATTACACTACCGGTGGTTTGCGTTGGTCAATCATCAACAATGGTGGTTCTTACTTGTCTTTGACTTCTGAGTTAACTCAGTCTGTGTTCAATGACTTCTTGGAGCAAATGGTTCGTGTATCTGCTGAAGGTGGACGTAAACTTGTTGCTTTGATGGGTTCTGCTGCTTTGGCTCGTTTGCAAACTATCTTAGGAGATTACATCAAATATGCTGGTACTGCTAACACCTTTGGTGGAACTTCAGTTACAGGTTTGAACGTAATGAAGTATGCTTACGCTGGTATCGAGATTGAATTCGTTCGTTGGGCTTTATTGGATGACGAGATGTTCCGTGGTGAACTTTCTAGCATCAATGGTAAACCTAAGATGAGTAACTCTATCTACTTTATCGACTTGACTCCTATCCCTGCTGCTGATGGTTCTGGAACTATCGCTGCTCTTCAAAAGTACCACTTCAATAGTGACGAGTTAATCGCTAACTATGTTCCTGGTATGATTGGTCTTGAGACTAGCGATCCTTCAACTATCAAAGCTGCTTTGAGCGGTGGTACTGTGGCTTCTCTTGGTACTTCTGACGTTGACGGAGTTGACTTCCACATTCTTTCTGACTGTGGTTTGTATTGTGTTGCAGACAAAATGGGTCTGATTGAATTCGCTATCTAATTTATACTGAAATGTCACAAAAACTTTCATATTTCGTTTTACCTAATGGTGGTGCTGCCTCCGTTGCTGGTGATGCCGTTTTCAAAGGCGGTTACTTGAAGATCGGTGGTACTACTGCTGCTTGGTTGGCTTCTCAGCCTGCTGCTATTCGTAACCTTTCTATTTCCATTAACGGATTGAAGAATGGTTTCTTTAAAGCATATGCTGCCGAAGTAGCTCGTGTTATCACTATTACTCCTACTGCTGCTAACTCAACTGATTATCGTATCACTTTGAGTGCAGAAAAAGGACAAGAGTTTAGCAATAACTTACCTAATGAAGTACAGACTGTGTTCACACACACAACTCCTGCTTCTGGTGGTACTGCTACTACTATTGGTGATGCTTTCCGTGCTGCTATCAATAACCATCCTTTTTGGAGCACTCGTGTAACTGTTACTGGTACTTCTACCATTATCATTACTGCGAAAGCTGGATATCCAATCTTTAGTGCTGCTGGTGGACCTTTGTTGTCTACTGTAGTTTCTACTGCTGGTTCTCCTCAGTTTGGTATGACTGGTGCTCAATTGTTAGCTTCTGGTTTCCAATTCAATGCTGATTCTGGTATTCCTGTTGCAGGAACTAACTATGACATCTTCACTTTTGAAATTGGTCAAACTACTGAAGCTGTTTTGAGTCCTGCTGCTGATCATCGTATCATCTTCGCAGTTGTACCTGGAGGTAACAATGCTACCTTCATCTCTACCCTTGCTGGTTTAATTACCAAGTAAGTCTAACTAAGCCCCCACTGGAGGGTCGGGAATTTTCTCGGCCCTTCTTTTTTGTTTAACAAGTAAAATAATTTATATTTGTAAATATTATTATGAGAATCAAAGCCCAATTAATCCCTCAAAGAACTCGTGGAAACATTTCCATTGTAGGGTCTTATCGTGACAAAAAAACAGACAAGGAAGTATTTTTGTTATCTTCAGGAAAAAAAGTAGTAAGTACTATTGATGAAAAAGAAAGAATATATCAATATACTTTCGAAGCTGGCTATCCAGTTAGTTTTAATTTTGATACTGATGATTTCCAGGATAAAACAGTTATTGAGTTTTGGAAAAACCATCCCCTTGTTAAAACAGACGGCTATGCTAATCCAAATTTAGTTTCTGAGCAATTTGTATTTGAAATCAAAGAAGAGAAAGTACGAGTTGAGTACGATGCCCTTTTGGACAAATTACATTGCGTTTCTATAATTTCTTCTATGGATGACAACGAGAGAAAAGACTTGTGTTTTTCTTTGGGCTCAGACCCAAGAAATATGTCACCAAAAGAGGTTATGTTGCATCTAATTGGTTTGACATTGAATGGTATTGGAATCGCTAAGAGAGACCAAGTTCAACTATTCGATAAGATAAAAGGCATAGAGAAAGAAGCTATGATTTATGCAAACAAGGCTGTACAATACAACATTGTTGGTAAAGAAGGTTCTGTATATAAAATTGCAGGAAGAACACTTGGAACAGATATAGATGCGGTTAAATCTATGATTATGTCTGACAGCGAGTTGTTTGAAAACTACATCAAGCCAGAGGTTGATAAATTAGAAGAGTCAGAGCCCAAAGAAAAAGAGTTGGAGATTCCTGACGAGATAAAAGAATTACTTCCTGTTGAGTCAGCAAGTAGAAAGAGAGTTGCTCGTTCTGTTAAGTAATATATAATTAATTTTGGTTTAGGAAGTGGGGTCAAAAGCCCCACTTTTTATTTTCTTTAAATTTTTGTATCTTTGATTAATGACTGGTTCACAATTTTGGTCATATCTCCAGCAAAAAGTTGATAAGGCATATTCCGCTTATTTAGACAATTCTAAAGCCAATGCTTTAATCAAAGAGACGATGCAACGTCTAGTTGATAAATATTGGCGTAGAGAGTCATTGGAAATAGATGCGGATGAAATGATGCCGTTCTTAGTGAAGTCACAAAGTGTTGTGCCTGTTGCAGGTATTGTTAAAATAAATACTTTGCTTCCGAACTATATGCACATGATGTATATGGTTACCAATTATGAAATTCCTTTTGTAGTTACAGCGGTTTCCGGGAATATCTACACTTCGGCTAATCATACACTTAGAAAAGGAAATACTGTTAAGTTCGGAGGTACACCCTACACAGTAACTAAAGTTAAAGGAGACACCTTTACTTTGAGTACTGGAGGATTGGCTACTGGTACATATTTAAAATTGGTTTCTAAGGAGGCTAAACAAATGCAGTCTGACAGAAAGGGTAGTCCTTTTCATAAGGCTGATATGGTTACTCCTAGATTTGAGCCCCAAACTGATGGTACTTCTACTCCTAAGTCTTTTAAGATTTCTCCTTCAGCGAACTTAGCAACTATCGAAGTTGACTATGTTCGTACTCCTCCATTGACTATTGATGTTGCAAATACTACTACGACACTTGAGGATTACTATTCTAGTAAATTCCTTTATCGTCTTATGGATGAGTGCGTCCTTAGTTTTGGGACTCAGACGAAAGATCAACTCACTCGTCAAATGGCTCAACAAGATATAATTGAAAATCCATGATCCTATTAAAAGAAATAATAGAAGAAATACGCAATGATTTAAACAGCGGTATGGGTTATAATGACTCTCGTTGGGATGATTTGTACTTAGAAAATAAAGTACACTCTGCTAGAGCAGTTATCATTACTAGTTATATAACAAAACTAGGAAAGTTTATCAATGATTCTTGGGTTCAGACCCTTGATATTTCATTTGAAGAAAAAGAGAAGGATTGTGACATTGTTACTTTCGAATGTCCTAATGTTGTAAGTTTCGATGGTCAGAATGATGGCTTTGTGTATGTTGGTCACGTTAATGGTTTTAAGCCTTTTCCTCGTTTGAGAAAAGGGTTTACTACTTTGACACGCCATTCAATATTCAAACATAAAACTGAGGTAATGTGGGATTTCAAACACTTGGAGCAAAATAGAATGCTTTTGAGTTTTTATAATAATCCTAAATTGGAGTATGTAATGGTTCGTGCTATTTTTAATAATCCTACAACCATTCCTAATTTTGATAAGGATAATGACCACTATCCTGTAGATGCAAATCTTAAAAAAGACATAGTTGATATGATTACACAAGATTTGATTCGTAAAACTTCTCGTCCTGTTGAACCTGGAAACAGCACGATGACTGAAATTCCTAGATAATGTTAATAGAAGATATCATTGCCGCTGCTTCTGAAGAGTTAAATACTTCTTATGAAAACAATGCTTTGTGGTTTGAGGTGTTGATATATCAAGCCGTTAAATCGCATAAGACAATCAAGAAGTTAATAGAGAAAGAAGTTATAGTAGAAACGGCTGATCGTAAGATAGTTTTACCTAGCGGTTGGACTAAAATTAAAGGTATTTACTTGTGTAATACACAAGAAAAATATTGCGAAGATGTAGATTACACAATTCAAGGAGACACAGTTATTTTTGATAGTTATCTTGCTATGTCTGACGGAACTAAATTGGTAGTTAGATATTTGGGCCTCAGAACAGATGATAAAGGTAATCTTATAATTCCAGAAGATTGGGAAAGAATGCTAGTTGCATATATCGGGTGGAAATACACTCGTAGATACATCAAAGACTTTGGCGTTGCGGTTATGCAAAACTACCAACGAGAATATCAAACTCAAAAACTCGGTAATATTTAATGTCTCAAGTAAGAGTAACACCTAGCGGTGTATTGGATAAGGATACAGAGGTATCTTATATCGGAAAAGGTAATTATATAGATGCTTTAAACATTCGCCATAGAGCCGTTGATTCCAACGGAGGAGACTTTGGTGGTATTGTTCCGGTTAAAGGAAATGCCAACTTGGTAAATACAATAAATGGTGTTGCTGGTACAGCTTTTACTTATGCCGCTGAAACTCAAACGTATAGAGTATTTGTTGACGTTGAAGATATTTATAATGGATCAATCTCTTCGCACGATGCAACTATTTATATAGAAGACTCCACAGGAGTACTGCATACAAAGACAACCGGACCTTTCGTAAACTACTCTTCTACAAATTTGGCTTCTGCCATAACCGTAATCAAGGCCGATTTAGACAATATCTTAAATGCTTGGCTAGGAGGGTTATTTACATACTCTGCAACAACAATAACAAAGACAATCTCTGGTACCAACGTAGCAGGATACTTTGATGTAACAACTGCTCTTACAAATGAGTTTTTCTTTTTGATTACAAACTCACAAGGAGAGTATGCTAAGTTTTCTCAGATTTCTGAATACCATACAGAGGCAGGCAAGTTTACATTTGTAGGTTCTGCACAGTTAGATGATGAAATGTATGTTCTTTTGGCAGGAGATGATTTGAACTCTGATGGTACATCTGTTATTTCTGAAATTGGTGTTATATATCCAAATGCAACAGGGTACTCATATACCAAGTTGTTAAGATCTAAAAAACTAAGGTTCAATCCTCAGAGGAAAGCAGAAATGCAAATCGAAAGAGTTGGGCCTCAGATTAATATCTATTGGACAGATAATCTAAATCCACCAAGAGTCGTTTACTTAAAGTACAGCAATAGAAAAACAATCAATGGTGCATTAAATATAACAGAAGGTAGATATGATTTAGCGAATATAGATTTCGAAACTTTATTTTTCTTACCGAATGAGACTGCATATTTTGAGAATATCAATATAGTTGAGGGTAAGGGTAAAATAAAGGCAGGAACAAAAAGATACACAGGTAGATTTTTAACAGAGGATTTTGTTTATCAAGACTTTGTTGAAATCACAAATCCATTTCCTATTTATTTAGGTACTCAAGAGAGAGCATATGAAATATTTGGAAACGAAACGGATACAATAACAAACAAAGCGGTTTCATTAACAATAAAGAATTTTACTCCTGGTATCTATAAATACTTTGAATTAGTAGTTATTGAGTACAAAGGAACTTCATTTGTAGCAAACATTGTTCAGCGTTTTACTCTTTCTGGAAATGAAACAGAATTAGAAGTTGAACATACAGAAGTAGGACAAGAATTAATACAACTTTCTAAAGAAGAATTGTTAGCCCTAACTACTAAATATATAACTGTAAAAAATATTGTTCAGCACGATAACAGAATGGTCTTGAGTAACCTCAAAGAACAAATTGATTATAATTTAAATAATTGGGCTACTCAAATAGAACACTCTATAGAAGAAACTTTTATAAGTGGTGTTGGTTTATTACAAAACGAAAATACTTCTGCTCCTAGCATTGAATATGGAGAATATGCTGTTCCAGAAAATGTAAGAGATTACACTGGGTATATGATTAACGATACTTATCGTTTTGGTATACAAGTTCAATGGAAAAACACAGGAAGATGGAGCAATGCTTATTGGTTAGATGATATTAGATTTGATGGAACAAATACAAACGTAAATACTTCAGACAATAGAAGAAGAACTTTTGGTGGAAGCGTGACATCTGTAAACACAACAACAGAGACAATAACTGTAAATAACCATAAGTTTTATGAGGGTCAGAGAATAATGTTCTCAGGTACAACTCCTCCTGGTGGTCTATTTTTTAATGTTATTTACTATGCTATAAATGTAACAACAAATACCTTTCAAGTAGCACAAGACCCAAATCCAACTACTCCGCTAAACCTTACTAGTTCTGGAACAGCTGTAACGGTTACTAGAAAGAAAATAGATAATAATTTAGCAGAATCTTTAAATACAGATGAAAATAGAGTAAAGGTATATTATCCAAAGTTTCATAACATTGACTTGGAATATCTAGTTGATACAAATGGAGACGGTATTGGAGATACCCCATTGAAAAAATTAATAAAGGCCTTTAAAATAGTTAGAAGCGAAAGAATACCAGAAGTAATGCTTACTGGCTTATTTGGAGCTACTGCTTATCAGTTTGCTTCACCGAATCGAAACTATTATCCAATTTATTCCGAAGGAAATTTTAATTATACCACTTCATGGCCAGCAGTTGGCCCATATTTAGCAATAACAAGTTCTAGGGAAGTAGTACACTTAATTTCTTCTGATTATTACTACAATGAAAATTATAATTACCAACAAGGAGATTCAATAAAAATACTTGGACCAAATAGAAAAAATCTAAATTTGGCAAACACAGCTGGAACAACTGTTTCCGCAGCTAGTACTTTTGTTGAGACAACTGGTTATTTTGTAGATCCTTTAATTTATGATCTTCAGTATTCTACATATTCTATAGACAAAGCATTTTATATTGAAAGTGGTTCTAAGGCTGTAGACGGAACAGATGTTTATTTTACAGAAACGCCAAATGCAGCATTGGGGCTAGGTAGAGATGGCTTTGTAAGAACTTCTTATTTTTTTAATTTAACTACTGCAATTTCAGGACCTCATGCCTCAATGTCTGCAAATGACAATGGTCTTTATTATGGACAAATATTTAGAGATTTAGGAGGTAATTTAAAATATCCTAAAAATAAAGAACTAAGTATATACCAATCAATTGGGCACATTTATTTAGTAAAAGAAACTTCGAATGGAATTGTAAACAATCAAAGTATTTTTGGTGGAGATATTTTCAATCAAAAGTCATATATAAAATCAAAATATAAAAGAACAAATAGGTCTCAAGGATCAGCTCTGAGTTTTTATTCTCAAAATAAAAGAAATTCTCAGCTTATAACAGCATTAGAATATGTTGATTCGTTGACTTCTCCGGGTAGTTTATTTCCTCAAAAAATGGATACCTCATTTGTAACCGTAAGTTCATCTTATGGAGCCGGAGATTGGAGAGTTGGTTTATTTACATGGATTGAGCAAGGTCATGAAACATTTACTCAGAATGAATATGATGAAACATATTCAGCGGTATATCAAGCTAGTGATGTAAGTTCTTTTGATGAAAATAATGATTTCGATGGTTCTTCTCCAATTAGAATAACTTGGTCTGCTAAAAAAATAACAGGCTCGTTAAAAGATGCTTATAGAGTATTTAAGCCTTTAGATTTTGCTGACTTAGATTTTACAAGAGGTGAGATATCGCATCATGAAGTTATAAATAATGCATTCTATACTTTCCAAGAAAGAAGTGTTCAGCGTCAATACTTCCGTGATGCGTCATTAGTTGGTGCACAAGAAGGAACAGATATAGTTGTTGGAAGTGGTTCTATATTAGGTGCTCCTGGTGTTGAATTGACATCTATAGGAACGTCTAAAAAAGAATCTGTAATCAAAGGTAAAAATCCAAATGGAAAAGACATTGTTTATTGGTATAACGACAGATTACAAAAACTAGTTAGATTGGCTGGAGATGGTATTAGTGTGCTAAGTGATAGAGGTTTAGCTACTTTCTTTTTAAATAATGGAAAGTATGTTTCTAATGAATTCTATCCTTTGAGCGGAAGAGGTGTTCATGGTGTTTGGAATGATAAATACGGAGAGGCAATATTTACATTTAAGTACAATGATGGGGTCTCAAATAAATCATTTACAATTGCTTATGACGAAATTAAAAACGGTTTTATATCTTTTCATAGCTATACACCTAATATCTATCTGCCTTATAACAACACCTTTTTCTCACAAGACCCAGAGACAGGTTTTGAAAACACTATTTATTTACACGATAGCGGTCTTAACTATACCTTCTACGGTGTTACTGGTGATTACGAACCTTATATTGAATTCGTAATGAACTATGATCCAAATCTTCCAAAGATATTCGAAGCCATCCAAGTCAATTCGGAATTGATTCCTTATGCGTCAGCAAATAAACCAATATACTTTAATACAAAAAATCACACTAGTTACTTGGATAATGCAGATTTAGAAGTAAGAGAGGATTTGTTTTATAGTACAATAAAGAACGACTCTACAGGAACAGGTTTGAATAGTGGTGATACTTCAAGATTGTTTGGACGATGGCTTAAAATGAAAATGTTTTTGGCAAGTTCGGCTGGGACTCAGAAACTTATAAATGCAATTGTTAAGTTTAGAGTATCTCCTCGTTTGTATAACCAATAATAAATAATTATATTTGTATATATGGATCCAGTTACAGCAATGGCCATAGCCGAAGGCGGCTACAATATATATCGAGGCATAAAGGCACAACAAGGAATCAATGAGATTTCTAAGCAAAGACAAGCTAGATATATGGATGCTGCTTCTCCAATTCAGCAAAATATTGCAATGGCGAGAAGGCAGTATAATCAAGGTCTGAGTCCTTTGGCAGAGGCTAGAGCAAGAGAGGCATTTGCTTCATCTCAAGCAAAAACTTATCGACAAGCGACAGAATTTAGTGGCGGTCAAATGAGTTCTGCTTTAGGTAGAATGGGTGCTCTGCAAAACTATCGCTTCGGTTCTGATATAGCTATGCAAGACCAAATGGCAAGAGAAAGAGGTCAACAGATGCTTATGGGTCAGAATTTACAATTGAGTGGTTTACAACAAAGAGATGTAGCACAAGATATTAGTGATCGTCAAAGAACATTGCAGAACTATGGACTTGCACGTCAGCAAGCAATCCAAGGAGTTTTTTCTGCTGCTGGTGGTGCTGTTATGGCAGATATGGCTAGAGACGAAAAGGCTAAGGATAGAGCTATGTTAGCATCGTTATATGGCGGTGCAAAAACACCTAGTGGAGATGCTAATGTTCCTAGTCCAATCAATTTAGTTGGTGAACCTGGAAGTTTTAAATTCAGTTCTCCAATTGGTCCGAAAGAAGGACCGCCTAATTTAATGAACTTACCTCCTTCTATGGGAGGAACAAATTTGAAGGCTGGTTTTATGCCACAGCCATCTACACCACCTAATTTGATGGGTTTACCACCTGAAATGGGTGGAACAAGTTTGAAGGCTGGTTTTATGCAACAACCATCTACTCCACCTAATTTACTGAATCTACCACCTACAATGGGAGGAGTAAAAAATAGATTTTCTACCCCGGCTAATACAATTCAAGTACCTAATTTTAGTACACCTCCTGGTAAGGGAGATATGTCTGGAGATCCTTTCTATCAGTCTGTATATAATCCTAATGCGTTAAAATTCTCGAATCCTTACAATATGAATAGAGGTTTTATGGATGACTACGATGCTGTTCCAGGACCAAACGGAGAAATAATATTTAAACCTAG
>Ga0315901_10003266_pt1 | contig 21198 bp, 21 predicted proteins | sample LakEriMetagenome_10_FD_203761 | JGI IMG/M metagenome (GOLD analysis project Ga0315901, IMG submission 203761) | Freshwater fungal communities from buoy surface, Lake Erie, Ohio, United States - Buoy 2 MA116 | ecosystem: Environmental > Aquatic > Freshwater > Lake | place: USA: Lake Erie, Ohio... | reverse complement strand
CTTGATCACCGCGACTTGCTGGAAATCCTTGGCTCCGAACACCGCGGCATCAGGACGGACGACCGAGAAGAGTTTGGTGACCACCGTGGCGACCCCATCGAAGTGGCCGGGACGATGTCGACCCTCGAATGGCTCGGAGATTCCCGCCACGGAGACGCGCGTGGCGAAGCCGGACGGATACATGTTCTCGACCGACGGTGCCCAGACCAGATCGACGTTGGTATCGCGGCAGATGTCGAGATCCCGGTCGATGTCGGACGGGTACTTGGCCAAATCGGTCGCGTCACCGAATTGAAGAGGGTTGACGAAGATCGAGACGACGACGCGGGCTCCGATCGACTGTGCGCGCCGCACGAGGCTCACGTGTCCGTCGTGGAGTGCTCCCATCGTGGGAACCATGACGATGGGCCCGGAGGTTCGAAGTTGGTCGACGGCTAGCGAAGCGTCGGCCGGCGAGTGAACGACTCGCACGACGTCAGCTGAACGAGTGCTCGAGATCGGGCCAGGTGCCACCGCGAACTTCATCGACGAACGACGACGTGGCATCGATGACGGCCGTGCGTAGGTCGGCGTACTTCTTGGCGAAGCGGAACTCGGCCTCGCAGAGCCCCAACACGTCGTGCATCACCAGCACCTGTCCTGAGCAGTGCGGACCAGCACCGATACCGATCGTCGGGATGCTCACCTTGTCGGTGATCTCGGCCGCCAGGTCGAGTGGAACTCCTTCGATCACCACGGCACACGCTCCTGACTGTTCGACCGCGTGCGCATCCTCGAGAAGACGTTCGCGGCCCCCGGGTTCGAAACCAGCCATGCGGCCCTGGACGCGATGACCACCCATGCGGTGGTAACTCTGTGGAGTGAGGCCGATGTGGCCGACCACCGGGATGTCGGCGGCGGTGATGGCGGCGATGGACGATGCCACGGTGACGCCGCCTTCCAACTTGACAGCCTCGGCTCCCTCTTTCATGAGGCGGATGGACGACTCCACGGCTTGTTGTGTACTGGCCTGGTACGAACCGAACGGAAGGTCTCCGACAACGAGAGCTTTGGTGCGGGCCCGAGCCACGCAGCGCACGTGGTACGCCATTTCGTCCAGATCGACCGGAATGGTGTTGCGTTCACCTTGCACAACCATGGCGAGTGAGTCGCCCACGAGGATCATGTCGACGCCCGCGAGATCGACCAGACGCGCGAACGTGTAGTCATACGCCGTGATCATGGAGATCCGGCGACCGCCTTCCCGCCACGCAGCGAGGTCGGGCACGGTGACTTTCTTGCGCTCGGTCATGGGGGCCTCAATGGGCAACCTAGCGACGGGGCTCGGGGGCCCCACTACCGGAGGTGGGGGCTCTTGTGATTTCCGACTCAACGCTCGAAGGACCTCATTAGAGTCGGCCCGTGCCTGCCGCGCTGCCGCCGCGCCCGATGAGCCCGCTTCGGGGCCGACTCGTGCGTCTTCTGCACCCGGTCGTGCACACCGTCTGGGAGCGAGTGGTCGAGGCTGGGGCCATCGGCCCCGGCTCTCGTCGCGGTCGACAGTTCGGCCGGTTCGGCTCGGGGAGCGTGATCTGCTTTCCGGTCAACACCCTCTACAACGAGAAATACATCCGAATCGGACGCGACACGATGATCGGTCCCCAGTGCACGCTGTCGGCCGGAATGATGCCGGGTCAAGAATGTCTCACCGACCCCGTGGTCTCGATCGGGGACCGCTGTCTGATCGGAAAGGGTTCCGGAATCGTCGGACACTTCTCGATCGAGATCGGCGACGACGTGTGGACGGGTCACAACGTGTACATCACCGATCAGAACCACGGATACGAAGACGTCGAACGTCCGATATCAGTGCAAACGATGCCCGAAAAGCCGGTTCGAATCGGTCGGGGATCGTGGCTCGGTTACGGCACCGTCGTTCTTCCGGGTGCGGAGATCGGCGAACACGTCGTGATCGGTGCCAACAGTGTGGTGACCGGAGCCATTCCATCGTTCTCAGTAGCCGTCGGCTCGCCGGCCCGCGTCATTCGGCGTTTCGAGAGCGGTGAATGGAAGAACGCCTAGACCGCGAGATCGGCTGGCGCCGAACAGGCCTTCATGCGATTGGCAACAGTGAAGTCGTTGATGTATTCGGAAATGGGCGAGCCGTCGATCACCGATTCCGGGAACGGCGGATTGTCGCCGCTGCGTAGGACCTCGGTGTAGTCGCGACGGTCGGACATCAGCGTCCGGTAGTAACCGATCCACGTTTCGACAAGGCGACGGTCGTCGCCCGAGGTCGGCGCGGTGGCCTCCAGTTCGTCGATCATCGCAACGATGATGTCGGTGGCCCGGTCGATGAGATCGGCACGTTCGGACAAGGCGCCTTCACCCACGTCTTCGATGCGACGCGAGTCAGCGAGTTCGTTGCGCCGGATGTTTGCGGTTTCGCAGACGGCAACTGCACGCTCGGTCCACGCGACATCACTCACCTTGGCTACCGACTGTTTTGGCGGAAAGAAGAGAGCCCACACCCAGAAGGCCGCGATGGCGACGCTGACGAAGCTCAGCACGACTCGCACGAGCGTTCGACGGCTGGTGCTCACGACTTGGGGCGGTAGGACGTCGCGAGCAGCAAAGCGGCACTGCCCACTCCGATGATCGAGGTGACGACCGCACCCGACCACCCGGTGAAGTGGATGTCGAGTGCGTGATCGAGCGACAGTTGGCCTGGTCCGATGACGCCAACGGACCAAGCCATGAGCGCGATCGTCGCGCAGTACTCCCAACCTTGATTGGGAAGGAAAATGAAGAAGCCAACCTTCGCGTGGGCAACCGCGATCGCCACGATCATGATCCCGATCACGCCGGCGGCCGACAGCGGCGTGAGAAACCCGAAAGCAAGTCCGAGTCCAGCAACGATCTCGGTCGTGGCGGCGAGACGTGCCTGGAGGTGGGGCCACTTCATCCCGATCGATCCGAACCAGGCCGCCGTTCCCGACAGACCTCCACCACCGAAGATCTTGTTGTAGCCGTGGTACGCGAGGAACCCTCCGATGCACACGCGCACGACGAGGAGGCCGACGTCGATCTGGTCGGGACCAGCCAGTGCGGCGCCGAAGGAACTCACCCACCCGACACTAGTAGTTGGGCCGTCGTTCGAGCCCGACTGCTACAAAGGAAACGTGACGAACGAATCGCGCTTTCGCAAGAGGGTGAAGCTCGTCACCTCGCTCGTCTCGTACCGGCGAGCTGATTTCGCGGTCGCCGTCGCGGGAGCGACCGTCTTCGCGTTCGGAACGGTCGCATCGTCGTGGGTCCTGCGTTGGATCATCGACAACGTGATCGTCGAGCGATTCGAATCAGGATCGATCGATGCATCGGCCGCCGCGGCCGGCATCGGAATCTTCATCCTCGTTGCCATCGTTCGGGCCGCCGGTGTGATCGTCCGTCGAACCTGGGCCGGCAAGGCGCAGTGGGGTATCGCCGAGGACCTCTCGGGAGAAGCCATCGACGCCGTGGTGCGCCAACCCGTTCCGTGGCACCGTCGGCAAAGCACCGGTGACTTGATGACACGAGTCGGCGTGGACGTCGAGGCGGCCGTCCAGGTCGTGGCACCGTTGCCTTTCTCGACTGGCGTCGTCCTGATGCTTCTCATCGCCTCGGGAGGCTTGATCGCAGCCGACCCGTTGTTGGGCGTTCTGGCGACACTCGTCTTTCCGGTGATCATGTCGCTCAACCTCGTGTATCAGAAGCGAGCCGACCGCTGGTACGACTTGGCTCAGGCCGAATTGGCGACCCTGTCGTCGGCGGCCCACGAGAGTTTCGAAGCCGTGACAGTGGTCAAAGCCTTCGGTGCCGAGGCGCGAGAGGCCAGTCGATTGTCGGACATCGCTTTTCGGGTCCGCTCGGCTCGCGTTCAAGCCATCAAGGTGCGGTCACTCTTCGAAACGCTTCTCGATGTCGTTCCGAATTCGGCGAGCGTTCTGATCGTGTTACTCGGGTCGTATCGCGTCGCCGATGGCGCGATGACCGTCGGAGATCTGGCTTCCTTCATCTACATCTTCGCGCTGCTCGTGTTCCCTCTTCGGATCATCGGCTACGCGTTCAGTGAGATGCCTCGGTCGCAGGCCGGATTCGACCGGGTCAAACAGTTGGTCGCCGAGCCGGTGGAACCCGACCCTCGTCGCCGCCTTCAGATCGAGCCGGGAGCTGTCGCTCTCCGCGGTGTGTGCATCGAACAGGGAGACGGTCGAGAAGTGCTCACCGACATCTCGTGCACGTTTCCAGCCGGGGCACTCACCGCAATCGTGGGGCCTACCGGTTCGGGAAAGACCACACTCCTTCATGCTCTCGCCGGCCTGCTCGCGCCGACCTCCGGTTCGATTTCGGGGCCGCTCGCCGATTCGGCACTCGTCTTCCAGGAACCCTTCCTGATGAGCGGAACGATCCGCGAGAACGTCACGCTGGGTCGAGCCGTGAACGAGAGTGCGCTTCGTCGGGCGCTCGATGTCGCCCAAGCCCAATTCGTGTTCGATTTGCCCGGTGGACTCGACGCCGTGGTGGGGGAACGTGGCGTGGGCCTATCGGGTGGGCAGCGCCAGAGAATTGCCCTCGCTCGAGCGATCGTGGGAGAACCGCGCGTCCTTCTCCTCGACGACACCACGAGTGCGCTCGATCCGTCGACGGAGGCTGCCGTCCTGGAGGGTTTACGTCGATCTCTCGCCGACACGACGGTGATCGCTGTCTCGTCGCGGCCGAGCTTGGTCTCCAACGCCGACACGGTGGTGTTCATCGACGGTGGTCGCATCGTCGACAGTGGTCGTCACGAGGAGATCGCCGGTCGCACCGAGTCGTACTCCGTGTTGATGAGTGCGTACGAGAGTGACCGAGCGTGAAGGTGAAGCCATGAACGAGGCCGAATTCACTCACGGTCCGGTCGCGACGATCGGCGCGGGCGTGCGGGCCGCACCCGCTCTGAAATCCGGTCTGCCCCTGACTCTCGTCCTCGCTCTGATCGGATCGGCCGGACGCGTCGTCGGGCCAGTCGTCGTGCAGCAGGCGATCGACCGCGGAATGGACATCGAAGGTGGCCTGGACGTCGACACGTCGTTCATCAGCCGACTGTGTCTCGTCGGATTGGCGTGTTTGCTGGTGACGGGTCTGGCCCAACGAGCCGCTGTCAAGCGACTGGGTCATCGCAGCGAGGAAGCGCTCTTCGGGCTACGTTCGCGTCTCTTCGAGCACGTCCACCGCTTGAGTCTGGAAGATCACAACGACGAGCGCCGCGGTGCGTTGGTAGCGCGAGTGACCTCCGATGTGGAGACCCTGTCGCAGTTCTTCTCGTGGGGTGGCTTCGCTTTCATTCTGAACGGGGCTCTGACCGTCGTCGTCTCGGCTGTGATGTTGTCGTACGACTGGATCCTGGCCGTCACCGCGATCGTCGTGTCGGCTCCGCTGTATCTCGTGCTTCGGCGGGTTCAGCGCCGACTGGTCGCCGCGTACGACGCGGTGCGTGCGGCGAACGGTCAGGTTCTCGGTACCGCCGGCGAGATCATCAACGGCGCCGAGACCCTCTTCGCGTACCGCAGTGGACCGGAGTTCGCCGGTCGCGTTGCTGAAGCAACAGCGGAACGGCGCCGAGCACAAACTCGCGCCTCTTTGATCGGAGCGTTCCTGTTCCCGAGCGGCGAAGTGTTCGGAACCCTGGCGATCTCGGCGGTGGTGATCGTCGGTGTGTGGCGCGGTGAAGCCGGTGGTCTCACGGCCGGCGCACTGGTGGGATTCGTCTTCCTGACGTATCGCTTGCTCGAGCCGATCGCCGAACTCACCGAGGTTCTCGATCAGACGCAGACCGCGATCGCCGGCCTACGTCGCGTTCTGGGCATCTTGTCCATCCCGGTCGGACCGTTGCCGCCCTCCGATCCGATGCCACTACCGCGAGGACCGCTCGACATCGTCGTCGACGACGTGAGTTTCCGCTATCGCCCACGGGGCGACGAGGCCGAAGAAGCCCCCGCACTGCGCAACGTCGACATCACGATCAAGGCCGGAACCAGAGTCGCGATCGTGGGAGAAACGGGGTCCGGAAAGACGACGTTGGGCCGATTGCTGGCTCGATTTTCCGATCCGACCGTGGGCGACGTGCGGATCGGGGGAGTGTCGCTGTGCCGGATCGACAACGAAGAACTTCGCCGTACGGTGGTCGTCGTCCCTCAGGAACCTTTCCTGTTCGACGACACGATCATTGCGAACGTGGGCTTCGCGCGACCGGGAATCGGCCCAGAGGAAGTTGCGAAGTGTGTCGATTCACTCGGATTGACCGAATGGGTGGCAAGTCTGACCGACGGTCTCGGCACCCAAGTCGGAAATCGAGGATCGGCACTGTCGGCGGGTGAACGCCAGTTGGTCGCGTTGATTCGGGCCGCGATCGTCGACCCTCCGATTCTGGTGTTGGACGAAGCGACGTCGTCGGTCGATCCCGGAACCGAGGTGAGCATCGCGCGTGCGCTCGACATGCTCAGTCGGAATCGTACGACGATCTCGATCGCGCATCGCCTGTCGACCGCGGCTCGGGCCGACCGGGTGGTCGTGTTGGCCGACGGACGGGTGGTTCAGGACGGACATCACGATCGACTGGTGGCCGCGCCGGGTCCGTACGCTCGGATGTACGCCGACTGGATCGAGTCGACGTCGGTGACCGACGCCGACGAGCGAGGATGACGGCTCGATGAAACAAGGAGATCGTTGAGATGGAGATCGTTCTGGTTCGACATGGTGAACCCCAATGGGTTCGCGACGACTTGAACGTCGACAATCCGCCCCTCACCGATCGGGGTCACCGACAAGCAGCCGAAGTCGCTCGGGTCCTGCACGGAGAAGTCTTCGACGAGGTGTGGGTGTCGCCCCTGGTGCGGGCTCGTCAAACCGCCCGTCCACTGCTCGACGATCGTCGACTGGACGAACCGGTCCAGGACTGGCTGGAGGAAATCCGCAACCCTTTGTGGCACGGCACGCCGCGCGAACGGGCCGACGCGGCCTACGCCGAAGAGCGCCGGCGACCGGCCGAGCAGCGCTGGGAGGGTCTCGTCGGTGGCGAACCCGTCCGTGACTTCGTCGACCGCATCCATACGAATGCAGGTTTCTTCTTCGCGGAGCGCGGTATGCGACCCAGTGCACAGAGCCTGCCGGTCTGGGAGATCGACGACCCCGATCGTCGGATCTTGCTGGTGGCGCACGCCGGAACGAACAGCGTCCTGATCTGCCACCTGCTCGGCCTGCCCGCGACACCGTGGGAGTGGGAGCGTTTCGTTCTCGGACACGCGTCGATCAGCCGTTTGTCGTCGTATGCGATCGGGGATGGGCACACCTTTGGCTTGACCAAGTTGAGCGATGTGGAACACTTGGCTGACGCCGACCGCACGTACTGAACGGACTCAATCGTGACCGAGATCGATCCCATGGCCGTGAAGCTCTTCAGCTTCCACGTGTTCACGAAACTCGAAGGTGCGGTCACGGCCGGCATGATCCATCTCGGAGATCGCCTTGGTCTCTACCAAGCAATGGGGTCGCTCGATCGTCCGATCACGATCGACGAGTTGTCGAGTCAACTGAGCCTCGCTCCGCGCTGGGTTCAGGAGTGGGCTCACAATCAAGCTGCGGCCAAGGTGATCGAATTCGCCCGCGACGATCAGGGTCGCGAAACGTTCTGGTTGCGGCCAGAAGCACGTTTGGTCCTCGCCGACGAGGAGAACCCTGCGTTCGGAATGGGAATGTTCCATCGCCTTCCGCAGACGATGTCAGCGCTCGAGCGACTTCCGGAGAGCTTCCGAACCGGGATGGGTCACGACTACGACAGCCACGGACCCGAGGGCGCGGTCGGCATCGAGCGTTCGTTCGAGCCGTGGTCGAATGCGTTCTTGATTCCACTCGTCGTGCCCGCACTCGACGGCGTTGTGCCGAAACTTGACGGTGGCGCACGTGTCGCCGACATTGGCTGTGGCGCTGGCGGAGCCGCTTTGCGTCTGGCGCAGCGGTTTCCACGTTCTGAAGTCGTCGGCTACGACATCTCGCGCTACGCCCTCGATCGTGCCGAGACGAAACTTCGCGAATCGGGTGTGGCCAACGCACGCTTCGTCGATCCGCGACGAGAGCCTCTTCCCGACGATGGTTCTCTCGATCTCGTCACGGCGTTCGATTGTGTTCACGACATGACTCATCCGGCCGAGGTGATGCGGGCCATTCGCCGGTCACTGAAGCCCGACGGCACGTGGTTACTCGTCGACATCAAGGCCCTCGACACATTCGAGGAGAACGCTGCAAAGAATCCGATGGCCTCGCTGATGTACGGAATCAGTGTGATGTCGTGCATGTCATCAGCACTTTCGGCTCCCGGCGGGGCTGGGCTCGGGACCCTCGGCCTTCCTGAATCGAAGGCGCGGGCCATGGCTGAAGACGCCGGTTTCACCCGCTTCCGGCGCCTCGACATCGAACATTCCGTCAACGCTTTCTACGAGGTGAGACCATGACGACCCTGACACTGCAGGACATCAAGACCTTCGCGACCGGCCTCAGTCCGTGGGCCCACTTGGCGACGGTCGGCGCTGACGGCGAACCCGACGTCGTGCCGGTGCACCCGTGCTGGGAGGGGGACGTGATCTGGATCATGGTGGGGCGTGATTCGGTGAAGTCGAAGAATGTCGCTCACGAGTCCAGGGTGGCGTTGCACTGGCAGGTGACCGAGAACGGTGACGGCGTGGAGGTGTGGGGACGCTCGTCGCTACACACTGACGTCGATACCAAGCGTCGACTCTGGAATGGTGTGTTCGACTACGACCTGAACGCCTTTGCCCCGGGTGGACCCGACAACAGTCCGGACACGGTCTTCATGAGGGTCGACGTCGACCGGGCCATGCTCATGCGTGCGTACGGCATGGCTGGCATCGAGCGCTGGAAGCGCCACTGACGAACAACAACTTTCGACACGAAGGAAGAATCACCATGGCATCTCTCGAAGACATCAAGTCCGACAGTCGTCGGTACGGTCCGTTCGCATTCATTGCGACAACCGGTTCCGACGGTGAACCTCACCTGGCCCCGGTCGCAGTGAATTGGATCGGTGACCAGATCGCTACGTTCGTGCTGTCGAGCAGTCGCAAGGTGCGTAACGTCCGCCAGAACCCGCGGGCCACGGTTCACTTCTCGGTGAGTGAATCCACCAAGTGGGACAGTTGCATCGTCTGGGGCGAGGCTCGGATCGCCGACACCACGGCCGAACGAGTCGAACTCTGGGACAAGATGGGTTACGACCTCAAGGCGTTCGAGCCAGGTGGGCCCGAATCGGACAACCATGTCTTCTTGCTCATCGATCCGGTGCGCGCGACGATCCTTCGCACGTACGGAATGGCCGGTCGGGACACCTGGCGCCGTCCATGACGCGCCTGACGTCGCTCGACCGATCGATGATCGATCGGGTCGCCATCGTGACCGGTTCGGCCAGCGGAATGGGCCGGGCCACCGCACACCTCTTCGCCGATGAGGGAGCGCGTGTTGCGGTTGTCGATCTGGGAGCTGACCGCGTGGCGACGGTCGTGGGCGAGATCGAGGACGCTCACGGCTCCGGTCGTGCACTCGGCTTTCCCCTCGACGTGACGGATCGAGCCGCACTCGCGTCCATGGTGAAGCGAGTGCGTGACGAGTGGGGACGCATCGACGCTCTCGTGAACAATGCTGGTGTGTCGCTGGTGTCGAGCTTGCTTCAAGACGACGATTCGTTCCTCGATGCGTGGCGCCGAACCATCGACGTGAACTTGTCGGCTTACGTGCACTTGGCTCGGCTGGTGGTTCCGGCCATGAAGGAAGCCGGATTCGGTCGCATCGTGAACATCGCGTCCACCGAATCGATCGTCGCAACCGGGGGATTGGCCGCCTACTCGGCCTCGAAAGCCGGCGTGACCGGACTCACCCGTTCGATGGCGGTCGAGTTGGGGCGGTTCGGGATCACCGTCAACTGCGTGTGTCCGGGTCCGATCAACACCGGCATGACGGCGGGTATTCCTGGCGACGCCAAGGACTTGTACGCGAAGCGGAAGGTTCCGCTGCGGCGTTACGGCGAACCCGAAGAGGTCGCCCAGATGACGTTCTCGTTGTGTCTCCCGGCGGCCAGCTTCACCAACGGAGCAACTCTCGTGGTCGACGGAGGCATGACCATCAGGCACACGTGAGAGGCGTGTCAGGCCGGATCGAAGAGTCCGGTGAGGCCAGTCGGTCGATGCTCTCCGATGATCAATTGCTCGAGAACGCCAAGACCGATGTTCGAGCCGTCACGCACGCGGCACACCGCTTGGATGTGCACATGTCGTGGCTCACAAGGCGTGGAGACCGGAAGGTTCCACGCTTCGACTCCAACCGCCAGCTCGCCCTTCCAGTAGCCGTGCCCCCAGTCGGGATTGAAGTATCCGATGCCCGACATGTGGAACTCGTACAGGGGCTCGAACTCGAGAAGACGTGTACTTCCGTCGGGGAGGGCGAGGTCGAGCGAGAACGACTGAGCCCAGCGGGTTCCGGGTCGAAGCGTCGTCGAGTAGTCGACTCGTTGGGCAGCCACGGCCGGTGCTTCACCATCGTCGAGAACGAAACCGACCTCGTGCCATCGCGAACCATCGGAGTACTCGTTGACATCGAAGTGCGTGGCGTAGGTCTCGAAGTTCACCGGGGCCCACAACCAGTAGAACTGCGGCTTGTTGGTGGGCGCTCCGAGTTCGGCTGGCGGTCCGATGGGCCGAACACCCCACGAGCGGTCACGCGATCCGTACGAACCGGACTCGACGTCGTGTCGCTCGCCCTCGACCTCGATCCAACCCGACCAGTGACCGAACTGTGTGAGTCGGGTGTAGTCGGTGGTGACCCGCTGCCCGGCCCGGGCGAGAAAGTGCGGCTCCTGAACAGGTCCGCTGCGAGCGACGAACTCGAGGTCGGCCCTGATCGCATGTTCGGGCGAATCGACGATCACGCGGTGTCGCTTCATCGGTTCGATGATGCGCACCTCGATCGGGCCGACCTTGTTTGCGCGAGCCCGATCGAGAGGAGCGCGTCCGGACGCGTGAAGCGAGATCTGCCGAGATCCAGCCACCACCACCGAGAACGACGCGTCGACCACGTGACGGTTCGGATACAGCCCGAGCGCGACGCCGAAATACAGAGACGCGTCGCGGCGATAACCGTTGAAGAAGTACCGGTCGTAGTGATTCGGATCACTCGACGCGGTGAAGGCGATCGGTGAACTCGACGGATGAATCGGGTAGTCGTCGAACGATGTGAGCACGGTCACGACCGTACTTCGGTTCGGAACGGTCGACCGTCAACGGTCCGTAATAGGGTCGAGTCGTGCGGACGATCAGCCCTCGCTCGTATTCGCGACTCGCGTTCACGGCCCTGGTCTTCCTGTGCGTGATCGTCCTCACCGGCGCAGCCGTCCGTCTCACCGGATCGGGACTCGGCTGCGAGGACTGGCCCCGTTGCAACGAAGAGCGCTTCATCGACGTGTCGTCGACGCACGGTGCGATCGAGCAGGTCAACCGTCTCTTCACTGGCCTGGTCGCCTTGTCGGTGATTCTGGCCGTTCTTGGTGCCCACCGCCGTCTGCCGCGGCGTCCCGACCTCGTCCGCCTGGCCTGGGGTCTGGTGGCCGGTGTGGTCGGTCAGGTCGTGCTTGGTGGAATCGTCGTGCTCACCGACCTGCACCCGCTGGCCAACCAAGGACACTTCTTGCTGTCGATGGTGCTGGTCACGAACGCGACCGTGCTCTGGGTTCGATCAGCCGATGATCAGCGCGTCGACCGGACCGGTCGGCGCTCCCTTTCCCAGCGACTGGCCCTCATCGCATTCGTGCTCGGAGGTGTCGCTTTGTACACCGGAACGATCGTCACCGGATCGGGGCCACATGCTGGCGACGAAGAAGCACGTCGTTTCGGCTTCGACATCTCCCATGTGGCTCGAATTCACGGAATCAGCGTGATTCTCTTCTTACTGGCGCTTCTCGCGATCATCGTTGTCGTCCGCCGAGTGCGGAACGAGTGGAAGTCGATGAGCGGCGTGCTCGAGGCAACGATGGCGATCGGTGTGATCCAGGCGGCGGTCGGCTACACGCAGTACTTCAATGACATACCGGCTGTCTTGGTGGCCATTCACATCGCAGGTGCGACGGCGATCATGATCGCGCTCACACGACTGGTGACTCAGTCGAATCGCATCTCAGTCGACGTCGCGTAGTCGATCGCGAACGGCCCTGAATTCCGTCACCATCGAGTGGATGATGGTCTCCACTGACTCGACCGATTCGATGCGACCCATGACCTGACCGGTCAGCGCGATCGAAGCCTCCATGTCGCCGCCGAAATAGAGGTCGAGAGCACGACTCATTTCCGTGAGCGGGACGTTCTCCTGCTTCTCGAGCAGAGTGGTGCGCTCGGTCCGCAGCGCTCGCAGACCAGGGCGAGAGTGGCGGTTCAGGAACACCGTGTCGGTCTCGGCCCCGGCCACGATCGCATTCTTCCAGTTCTCGTGAACCGGTGACTCGGCCGCTGACACCATGCGTGTTCCGAGTTGGACCCCGTCGGCCCCCAGGGCGAATGCGGCCGCCATGGACCGACCGTCGCAGATCCCCCCGGCCGCGATGATCGGAACGTCGACCTTGCTGGCAACCAAGGGAAGCAGAACCATGGTGGACACATCGCGCGGGTTCTTGAATCCGCCGCCTTCGCCGCCTTCCACGACGAGCCCGTCCACGCCCGCATCGACCGCCTTCAGCGCGGCGGACAACGTCGGAACGACATGGAAGACCGTGAGACCAGCCGCTTTGAGTTTCTCCGTGTATTGACGCGGATCGCCCGCCGACGTGGTGACGAACCGAACACCCTGGGCCACCACGAAATCGACGATCGACGGATCGCGCACGAAGAGTTGAGCGATGTTGACGCCGAAGGGACGATCGGTGATCTCGCGCATGGCAGTGATCTCGTTGCGAACCGCATCCAACTCTCCCGATGACGTCTCGATGATGCCGAGTGCGCCGGCCCGACTGACCGCCGATGCGAGCTTCGAACGCGCGATCCAGCCCATGGGGGCCTGGACGATCGGATAATCGACCCCGAGAAGACGAGTGAGTCGGTTGTTGATCGGGGCCGGTCGGTTCATGAGCGCACGGTAGTGCGTGCCGACAGAGCCACCAACGGCATCGCGGCCAGTACCAGAGCGGCTCCGATCCAACCGACTCCCGACAGGCGTTCGTCGAGGAAGGTCACCGCGAGCACGGCGGCCACGGCTGGTTCGAGGAGTGTGAGCATCACGACCGTGGTCGGCGCGAGAGTTCGCAAACCCCAACCGAAAGCAACATAAGCAATCGTGAGTGTCACGAGAGCGAGCCAGGCCATGACGAGCACGCCACGACCCTCGGCGAGCCAGCCGAGATCGCGCACGAAGAGCAAAGGGCTGGCGAGAAGGCCACCACCAAAGAAGAGAAGAGCCATGGTGCTCGTCGAATCGGCACCCGCGCCGATCGCTGCGGATCCCGCTTCGGTGTAGAGGGCGTAACTCGCTCCGGCCAGGATCGCGGCCACGATGCCAGCGGTATCGGTCTCGAGGCGATCGGATCCGGACCCGACGAGAAGAACCAAGCCGATCCCGATCATCACCGCGGCCAGGTACCAGAGGGGAGCCGGCGCGGGCCGCCGACGAACGGCTCCGATCGCCCGACTCGCCAATGGACTGACGGCGATGGTGATGACCGTGGCCATGGCGACGCCGGTTCGCTGGGTCGCATCGAAGAAACCCAGTTGGTAGACCGCGACACCGAACGCTCCGACCGCGAGGGCGGCCCGGTGCTCGCGCCACATCGACAATCGCCTTCCGGCGATGAGACACAGTGCCGCCCCACCCACCAGGAGACGTACGGCGCCAGCGGCCAAGGAATCGGTACCCACGGGGGCCTTGGCCAGAGCCGTTCCGGTCGTTCCGAAGAGGACAGCCACCCCCAGGACGGCCAAGACGGGGATCATGGAGGACCCAGTCGATATCGCGGTTGCCGCCCCGGGCACAGTACGAGATGACGTTCTTCGGGTGACTCTTTCGAACGACACGGACTCTGAACTACCATCTCGGCGTTCCGTCATCACGGATGACCTCTGGTCGTCCGGGGCGTATCGGCTGGGTGTCGCCGATGTGTCGTCGCGGTGTCGGACCTGGGCGGGGGGTTCTCCCCAGGCAACTGGACGAGGAAGAGACGGTTTTCGTGGCGAATCGCTGGAGACGATTGATCGTCTTGCTGTTCGGCTTCCTCGCCGTCCTGGGCTGGGCGGCCACGCCGGCCTCGGCTGACGGCGTATCGGTCCGCGCACAGGTCAAAGAACAGGCGCGCGGAGCCGGCGGCGAGACGGCCAACAAGCCCATCGCCGGAGTCCTCATCGTGGTCACCGACGAAGCCGGCAACGAGGTCGGACGGGGAGAGACCGACGACAAAGGCGTCGTGGTCATCGACTTGCCGGGCAAGGCCAATTACACGGTCACGCTCGACGAGGACACCTTGCCGGACGGTCAAGCACTGAGTGGGACGTCGCCCGCCACGCAAACGCTCACAGCCGAGAGTTTCATCACGTCCACCAAAGTGGTGAACTTCTTCACCGGCGAGTCACAGGGAGGCTCGCAGAATCTCGGCGAGAAGCTGGCGCAGCGCCTGGTCAACGGAATCCGACTCGGATTGATCCTGGCCATGTGCTCGGTGGGCCTGTCGCTCATCTTCGGCACGACCGGACTCACCAACTTCGCTCACGGCGAAATGGTGACTTTCGGCGGTCTGGCCGCCTTCATCTTCAACATCACCGGTCTCACATTCCTCGGGTTCCTGAGCTTCCTGCCCGGCGTCACCGACGACGGCAAGTTCCACATCCTCATCGCCGCTCCGCTCGGCATTGCGGCCGGTGGGTTGTTCGGCTGGGCCCTCAACGCCGGAATCTTCGCCCGACTTCGCAAGCGCGGGATCGGCCTCGTCACCCAGATGGTTCTCACGGTTGGTTTGTCGATCCTTCTGCGCAACTTCTACTTGTCGCGATTCGACAGCCGCACGAGACCCTACGGCGACTACTCGCTCCAGAAGTCGTGGGAGTTCGGACCGATTCAGATCACCCCTCGCGATTTCACTTTGTCGGTGCTGTCGGTGTTCATCCTCGTGGCGGTCGCGCTCGCGTTGCGATACACGCGCCTCGGCAAGGCCACGCGCGCGGTGTCCGACAACCCTGATCTGGCCTCGGCGACGGGTATCGACTCCGAACGAGTCGTGAAACTCGTTTGGATTTTGGGTGGCGCGCTAGCGGCCACCGGTGGTGTGTTCCGCGGGCTCGACGAGCAGGTCAGTTTCGACATGGGCGCGCGCCTGCTGTTCCTGATGTTCGCGGGTATCACACTCGGCGGCCTCGGCTCGGCGTTCGGCGCTCTCGTCGGCGGTTTCGTGGTGGGCGTGCTCGTCGAAGTGGCGAGTCTGGTCGTACCCACCGAATTGAAGGCCACACCGGCTCTCCTCATCTTGATTCTCGTGCTCCTGTTCCGTCCGCAGGGCATCCTCGGTAAAGCGCAGAGAGTGGGGTAGCGGTGGATTGGTCGCTCATCTTCGAGAACACCCTCAAGGGCTTCATCGGCATCAACGCCGTGTACTTCGCCATCGCCGCCCTCGGCCTCAACGTGCAATTCGGATACACCGGCCTTCTCAACTTCGGACAGGCCGGATTCATGGCTTGCGGGGCGTACGGCCTCGGCATGACCGCTCAGTACTTCGAGATCTCGATGTGGTGGGGAATTCCGCTCGGCATCCTGTTCTCGGTCGGACTCGGTCTGTTGATGGGTGTTCCGACGTTGCGTCTACGGGCCGACTATCTGGCGATCGTGACGATCGCCGCGGCGGAGATCATCCGCTTGGTCGTGCGCTCGGTTCGGTTCAAGCACTACTTCGGCGGCAGCGACGGCATCAACAACTTCTCGCAGACCTTCCGCGATCTCGGCAACAAGGTCGGTATCGATGAAGCCACCAGGTACGGGTTCTCGCCCTTCCGGTTCACCGGCCGTGAACTCTGGACGCTCATCGTCGGCTGGATTCTGGTCGTGCTCCTCGGCTTCTTCGTCTACAAGTTGATGAAGAGCCCGTGGGGTCGTGTGCTCAAGGCCATTCGAGAGGATGAGGACGCGGTTCGCTCGCTCGGCAAGAACGTGTACTCGTACAAGATGCAGTCGCTGGTCCTCGGCGGAATCCTCGGAACCATCTCCGGAATGATCTTCGCGATCGACCGCGCGGCGGTCCAGCCCGACAACTACAGCCGCGACGTGACCTTCTACATCCTCACGGCACTGGTGCTCGGTGGAGTGGCCCGAGTGTCGGGCTCCATCGTCGGCCCGATGATCTTCTGGGGCATTTTCACCTTCCTCGACAACTTCATGCGTCAGGTCGCCGACGAGCCGATCCGCATCGGAAACTTCCAGGTGATGGATTCGACCGACGTCGGCCCGCTCAACTTCATCCTCATCGGTCTGACCCTCATCTTGCTGATGGTCTTCCGTCCCCAGGGTGTCTTCGGAGATCGCAAGGAGATGGCGTTCGATGGCCGCTGAGCGTTCGTATTCGCCCCTCGCGCAGGCCGCCCGTTCGGCACTGGCCGGCTGTGAGAAGGTGCCCGGATCACGTAAGCCCGATCCGATTCTGGTCGCTGACGGTGTCCGCCGTGAGTTCGGTGGCATCGTCGCCGTCGACGTCGATCACATCGAAGTTCAGCGTGGCTCGATCACAGCCCTGATCGGACCCAACGGAGCCGGTAAGACAACGTTGTTCAACCTGCTCTCCGGATTCGACACACCATCCACCGGCACGTGGTCGTTCGACGGTCGAGACATGGCCAAGGTGGCACCGCACAAGACCGCGGCCCTCGGCATGGTGCGCACCTTCCAGCTCACCAAGAGCCTCACCAAGTTGTCGGTCATCGAGAACATGCGTCTCGGTGCCACCGGTCAACGCGGTGAAAAGTGGTGGAACGGTCTGTTCTCGAGCACCTGGAAGAAGCAAGAGGACGAAATCACGGCCAGGGCCGAGGGTCTGCTCGATCGCTTCAAGTTGTCGCACATGCGCGACGAGTTCGCCGGCGCGCTCTCGGGTGGGCAGCGCAAGTTGCTGGAAATGGCTCGGGCGCTGATGACCAACCCCAATCTGGTGATGCTCGACGAGCCCATGGCGGGTGTCAACCCGGCGCTCAAGCAGAGTCTGAACGATCACATTCGTGGCCTGCGCGACGAAGGCATGACGGTGCTGTTCGTCGAACACGACATGGACATGGTGCACGACGTGTCCGACTGGGTGATCGTGATGGCCGAAGGCCGAGTCATCGCCGAAGGAACTCCCGATGACATCTCGAAGAACCCAGCGGTGATCGATGCCTATCTCGGCGCGCATCAGGGACGATCACTCCTGGAGGAGGGCGCATGACCAAGGTTCTGCACGCCACTGATCTCGTCGCCGGTTACATCCCCGAGGTCAACATCCTCAACGGTTGCAATCTCGAGGTCTCGGCCGGCGAGTTCGTGGGCATCATCGGACCGAACGGTGCCGGCAAGTCGACGTTCCTGAAGGCCGTGCTCGGCCAGTGCAAGGTGCGCTCGGGCCAGATCTTCTTGAACGAGCAGGAGATCACCGGTCGCAAGGCCCACGAATTGGTGGCGATGGGCGTCGGATACGTGCCGCAGACAAAGAACGTCTTTCCGAGCCTGACGGTTCGCGAGAACCTCGAGATGGGTTGCTTCTTGAAGCCATCGGTCTTCTCCGAACGCTTCGACTACGTGGTCGACATGTTCCCGCGGCTGGGAGAGCGAGCAGCCTTGCGCGCCGGTTCGTTGTCGGGTGGCGAACGTCAGATGGTGGCCATGGGGCGAGCCCTCATGATGCGGCCGTCGATCCTGCTCCTCGACGAGCCGTCAGCCGGGTTGTCGCCGCAACTTCAAGACGAAGTGTTCGTGAACTGCCGAACGATCAATCAGTCGGGCGTGGCGATCTTGATGGTCGAACAGAACGCTCGCCGGTGTCTGCAGGTGGTGCACCGCGGGTACGTCCTCGATCAGGGTCGTAACGCCTACACCGGTTCGGGTCGTGATCTGTTGAGCGATCCGAATGTCATCGAGTTGTACCTCGGCACCCTCGCTCGCGCCACTGGCGGCTGAGCACTCCGTCCCGACCCGGTTTGCCGGGGGAGATCTGGAAAAGAGAAGAGCCCCCCGGTTTCCCGGGGGAGATCTGAAAAGAGAAGGGCCCCCCGGTTTCCCGGGGGGCCCTTGCTTCACTCGATCAGAGCGAGTGGGTGATCACTTACCGGCGTCGAAGTTCTCGCCGAGTGCGTTACCCATGTTGCCGTCGGTGCCGTACCAGTTCTTCACCTTCGGACCGATTCCGCTCTCGACAGCAACGCGCAGGATGCGGCTGCCTTCGTCGAACGAGATCAGAACGACTGCGTCCGGATCGGCGGCGACCACGTCGGCCACTTCAGCGTCGAACGACGCAGCAGCCGGGTCGTAGGCCTTGACGCCCTTGACCTCGACACCCGCGGCCTCGAGAACGTTCTTCACGACAGCAGCGATGCCGTTGCCGTACGCGTCGTCGAGGTTGAGGATGTAGGCCGAAGCGTTGCCGTCTTCCACGATCTGGTTGGCCACCACGGCGCCCTGCAGACCGTCAGCCGGAGCGTTACGGAAGTACAGGTTGTCGTCGGGGTAGTCGCTCAGCTTGGGGCTCGTGTTGGCCGGGCTGAACATGGTGATACCAGCAGCGGTGATCTTGTCGATGACCGTGAGGGTCACGCCAGAAGAAGCGGCACCGACGATGGCGTCCACGTTCTCGCTGATGAGACGATCGGCGGTCTGCGACGCGATGTCGGTGGTGGTGTCGCCAGAGTCGCCCTGCGAGTACAGGACTTCCTTGCCGAGAACGCCACCCGCGGCGTTGATTTCGCTGATGGCGTACTCGAGGCCGGCGTACTCCGGAGCACCGAGGAAGGCAAGGTTGCCGGTTTCGGGCAGGAGCGAACCGATCTTCAGCTGGCCGTCACCCTCGCGGGTGGCGGTGGTGGTGCCGAGAGCGACGATTGCCGACTCGGGAGCCTCAGCCTGGATCAGGTTGTTGTTCGACTCTTCGGTGATGCGGTTGTCCGCACCGAACTCGAGCATGGCGTACGAACCCTGGAGGGGCTCGCCGTTGCCGTTGAACTCGTGCGGGCCGGAGATGCCGTCATAGTCGGGGTCTCCGCCAGCCTTGATGATGGCGACGCAGTCGGCGAAAGTGGTGCACTTCTCGCCGTCCTTGGTGATGCCGACGATCTCGTCAGCATGCTTGGCGCCGTCGGTGCCGGCCTTCTCGACCGCCAGAGCGATCACGATGGCAGCGTCGTACGCCTCACCGGCGTAGTTGAAGTCCTCGAGCGGAGCGTTTCCGATCGAGACCCAGAAGTCCGAAACCTTCTGGAGCCACTCGTCGCTGACCTCAGCACCCTTGGGCGTGGTGCCCTTCATGCCCTCGAGCTCGCCACCAGCGGCCGGAGCCTCGGTTGCGGGTGCCTCGGTGGCAGGTGCTTCAGTAGCCGGAGCAGCGGTGGTGTCTGCACTCTCGTCGTCGCCACCGCAGGCTGCGCCTACGAGTGCGAGACCAAGAATGAGAGCCCCAACGCGGCGTGCGCGGGTCTTCTGCATGTTTGGTTCTCCCCCTATGGAGATGAGGGGCGGATGCCCCATTGGTTTAGGAAGGGCACAGGCTACCCCGGCTCCGAAAAAGATGACTTTTGATATCGGTGTTACGGTCGGCTCATGAGCGAAGTCCTTTACAAGGTCAATGACCACATTGCGACCATCACCCTCAATGCTCCCGAGCGGCTGAACACCATTTCCGGGGGGATGCTGAACGACCTGTCGGAAGCCCTCCTGCAGGGAGATCGCGACCGCGACGTGCGCTGCATCGTGCTGACCGGCGCCGGTAAAGCCTTCTGTGCTGGCCTCGACCTGGCGGCTCAGATGGGCCAGAAGAAGGCCCTCGGAGTCCTCGACAGCGGAGGAGACATGGGCAGCGAGTTCGACCTCCGGACCGCCCCTCCGGTGGTTCTCCACAACCTCGACACCCCGACGATCTGCGCGCTGAACGGCGGTGCGGCCGGCTACGGACTCGACTTGGCCTTTGGTTGCGACGTTCGAATCGCCGCGTCGACCGCGAAGTTGAACCCCGGTTTCGCCAAGCGCGGAATCCTCCCCGAGAGCGGTGGCACCTGGTTGTTGCCGCGCATCGTCGGATACGCCAAGGCCGCCGAGATCTGCTTCACCGGTCGAACGCTGTCGGCGGCCGAAGGTCTCGAACTCGGGTTGGTCAACCATGTCGTCGAGCCAGACCAGTTGCACGACCGCGTGTCGGAACTGGCCGGCGAGATCGCGGCCAATGCGCCTCTCGCGGTGCGCGCCATCAAGCGCATGATGAGGGCGGCCGAGACCGAGACATTCGAGCAGAACATCCACCACGTCTTCCTGCAGCTGCTGCCGCTCTTTCGAACCAACGACTTCAAAGAGGGAGTCGCCTCGTTCATGGAGAAGCGGCCGGCCAACTTCACCGGTCGCTGAACGCCTCGATGCCGTCGGAACGATCGAGTCAGCAAGAGATTTCTCTGCTCGAGGGTTTGGCCACCACACGAGCCATCCGGCGTTACACGAACGATCCGATACCGGAGGACGATCTCAATCGGATTCTGTGGTCGGCATCGCGTGCTCCGTCTGGTTCGAATCGTCAGCCGTTTCGCTTTCTCGTCCTGCGTGACGGGGAGCGTGCGGTTCGCGCAAAGTCGTTGCTCGGTGAAGCGTTTCGCGCCGGCTGGAATTCGAAGCGAGCGTCCGACGGGTACGACCGAGCCCAGGACTCGTCCAGTCCGAAGGCCCGGCAAGCGCGAGCGATGCAGTACTACGTCGACCACTTCGAGGAGATTCCGGTGGTGGTTCTGGTCGGTCTCGTTCGCTATCGCAGAGCCAATCCCTACGAAGGAGCGTCGGTTTACCCGGCTTGTCAGAACCTGTTGTTGGCCGCGCGGGCCCTCGGATACGGGGGCGCACTCACGATGTGGCATCAAGGAGTCGAAGGCGAACTTCGCGAGATCCTCGAGGTTCCCGACGAGGTGG
>Ga0315901_10003260_pt1 | contig 21244 bp, 16 predicted proteins | sample LakEriMetagenome_10_FD_203761 | JGI IMG/M metagenome (GOLD analysis project Ga0315901, IMG submission 203761) | Freshwater fungal communities from buoy surface, Lake Erie, Ohio, United States - Buoy 2 MA116 | ecosystem: Environmental > Aquatic > Freshwater > Lake | place: USA: Lake Erie, Ohio... | reverse complement strand
ATGGAATTCATCGCTGGATTCACGTTTTGAAAACCTCGCCGTCAAGCGACTTAATCTCTCAACTCTGCGAGAGGTCAGCAGCCTGCTCTCGACTTGGGCAGCTATGATTCCCGTGCTGTCTGCAAAAGTCTGGATGGTCTCTAAAGCTTCGTCCTCTGCTGAGCTTGCACTCTTTGTTGCAACACTACCTAGGCAGCTCATGGTCCTCAATCATCTGCACATTGTCAGCAGTTGGTCAGGCTTTTTTCACGAACTTCGCGAGCGCTATGAGGGACTCAGGAATGCACTTTCCCCTGTCCCAAGAACTCTGAACATCGAACACGATCGCAACATTCGTTTCAGTGAATTGCAGCTGAAATCCGTCGGAGAAACAGCAGGAACAAGTGAACTCGGCAACTCTGCGAATACAGAAAAACTGGCTCAATGGGCTGAAAGCACGAAGCAGGGACGGTTCAAGATTGAAGGAAAAAACGGCTCAGGTAAGTCCACACTTTTGCGCGCGTTGAAGGAATATATCGGCGGGGATGCCTTCTATCTGCCAGCAGAGCATTCGGCTTTGGACTTCCCCGTTGCCAATGGCCTGAGCTCTGGTCAAAGAGCGCGCTCTATTTTAGAGAGCCTGAAAATTTCGGCACCACGCGTGCTTTTACTGGATGAATGGGATGCTAATTTGGACCCTCGCCACCGCAGCCTGCTCGACCAAGTCATCAGCCAGCTCGCCGAACAGCATTTGGTTATTGAGGTTCGACACAATTGAATTTTTCCATTTTAGGGACTTGATCGGGTGCTCAGTTGAGACAATCGCGGATTTCATTTTTTCAAAAAAGACATATGAACTTAAATTAACCGAAGACGTGGAGAAATCATTAATAGACTATGCGCTCATCGTTCCTGCAAAGAGATCTGCAATGGCAAATAAATATTCGGCAGCCTATTTTTTCAAAGACAAACCACGGACAGAAATAACAAGGACTGAACTTTTTTAAAACTCACCTCGCGACTCCATCCGCGTCATAGAGTTTCCTCATCTCCAGCAGTACCTGCCGACTACCGTCATCCTCTCTGCACTCAAGCCCCTTGAGGACCCCTGCCCGATCAGCAGGTGTTCGGTTTTGGCTCAACTTCTTTTTAAAATTAATCTCATCAACCTTGACCTTGAAGCCGACAATCCCCTTGCACAAAACATCACCCGCCAGATCATCGGGAACAAAAAACTGCCACCCGCTTGGCCAGTGACGCTCGACATGAGCATTCAATTCCTTGAGACACTCGACAATTCCTTCGTACGTCTCAATAAGCTCAACCTCCCCAGTGAGATGCACCGTGAGATAATTCCAAGTTGGCACGTCATTTTTTGCATACCAGGTGGGCGTAATGTAGCCGTGTGGGCCATGAAAAATCACCGTTGCTTTCGAATTTCTAAAGGATTTCCATTGCGGATTGGCTCGTGCCAGATGACCAATCAATTCAATCTCATCACCCACTTTCTTTGGGGTGAGCGGCAAATGCGACACAAAAGGCTGGTCCTTGATAACGGTGATGACAGTTGCAAATGGATTCTTGCACATGAGGTCGAACGCCTCGTCGGTGTCGTTCGATCTGAATCGTTGAGGGTTGTACACTTGATAACTCCATCGTTATGGACGTGAAATCTTCACGGTCATCCAATAGACTTTACCATAGAGGGACATGGTCGGAAGACTGAGGCTCAATTCCCTTGGATATGTCAGCCCTTCAGAGTCATACCGAGCAATCCGCATCTAACTATCTACTTTCTCAAGGCCTCACCCACTGGCCAGAGAGCCAATTCAGTACCCTCATTTTTCACAACTTTTGCGTTGAAAATTTGGATATCGCCTCATAGACCACCGTTCAGGAGGGTATGTTCTATGAAGAACAATACATTTAAATCAAAGCTTTTTCGCTCAATCATGTTTACAAGCGTATCTTTTATCCATGGTTGCTCAGCCGCCGCAACAGACAGCCGCTTTCAACAGACCAGTCAAGCTTCAGCATCACAGGGCTACACCGATTCGATCAAGGCTCTTGCCGACGAAGCAATTTCTGTTGTTGACAAAGGTATGAGAGAATTTAACGAGAAGACACTTCCGCACGAAGCCAAAGACCTCCGAAAACAAATTGTCCGCCTGCGCGATATCCTCGATATTTTCGCTCACAACTTGGCACATAAAATTGATCTTTGGGATGAGGTGCGCGACGGTCTCGACGACGGATACACTGTTGTGGGCGACTACAAGGATCTCTTTGATACTGATTCAGAAGCTGTCCGCGCAGTGGAAGCGGGTAAACAACCCGAATATAAAAATCCAAAGAAACTCAAGGAGCGGCGCAAGAAGGTTCTCGAGTGGAAATCAATATATTTTGCCGATAATGGTCTCAGTGGCAAGATAAAGGCTCTCTTTCTCTCAACCAAAGAACTCAACCCATCGAACATCATCAACTCAAAAAGATACTCGAGTTTCTTTTGGGGCGGGGTCGACTCTCAGCCATTAAGTGCGGCATCACCAGCTGAGAATGCGAGAAGACTTATCGATGCTCAGGCAGAGTTGGCCACTCGGGAACATCACGATGTTCTCGATATCAAAGATCCCAGCACAGAAAAGAATGAATTGATTTTCCACGATCATCGCAAGCGGCTGCGTACCATTGCCAAGATCTGCAATGTGGCGAACTCTTTAACCGCAGAAACCTGCAACAGTGCAGCTGTAAAAGAGATCGAAAGTTTGGTTGTTGACCTCGGCGAGATTGAGGATCTCATAATTACCGGACGCCATCTGCGGGAAGACGGCGAAAAGAAGAAAGCTGAAAATAGCTATGATGATGCGCAAAAGTTATTCAAGAAGCTCAAAAAGAGGTTTGAAGGCCAGGACATGCTAGCGGCTTTGAAGAGCCTATAGAAACTGCATCAACTTAGTGAATGCAACGAGGCGACTGTGAATCACAGAAATATTTTTCGAAAAAAATTTCTCCTCGCTGTCGTCCTGTTTTACACGACACCCTCACTCTCTCTCGCGGGCTCAAATATCCCACATAAAATCGGCCTCAAGAAAAATTCCAGACAGCAAGCAAATCCACTCCTGTGGTTCCTCAATGAACCTCAGGCACAAGCTGTTTGGTCGCCATTCGGGGTGTTACACGCCGGTACGCAGCCCTGCGCCTCGGGAGGCTGGATCTTGAGGCTGTAAAAGCTCTTTATGGCAAAAGAGCTGATGGCGAAAAACTTTCGAATATTCTCGGTACAAATATTGGAAAAGCAAATTACAAAATCCAGCATGCGATTGTCAGCCTCAGCTGGCCCAACCAAATTGAAGCCGGCGATGTCGTGTTTATGGATGAGACCAGCCACGTGGTTCAGCTCATAGGGGAAAGAGACAACAGCGGTAAGCAACGTGTCGTCAGCTTTAGCCCTCGCCCGCTTTGGGGAGATGGATCTCAAGAAAGGCCTGTGCCCGGCTTGCGACCTCAGATTACGACAGTCGAATCACTTGTTGAAGAAATGATTGATCTGTACCCAGATGTTCCCAGCGATTGGCAAAACATTGAACTGAAAATTGTTCGACCCATGAAGGACAAACATAAATGAATTTGGTCAGCTTCGTATTTATGCAAACGCGTCGGAGGGCTATGTGGCAGAGGTCACCCCATTTTCCCGTGGCGCTATCTATCGCATCACGGTAGCTGAAGACCGTGATTCAACCGCTACGTGTAAACAATTCGAAACAGAAAGGCACGAAAAACTTCAAGTTGAGAGAAACAATCTGACGGCAGACTTTCTCCATTTTGTTCGTGTCTGTGTTTATTTCGATGAAGGCGATTCGGGTACCACAAGTTTGGTTCTTAAAAATGACTCTTTGTTCCTTGCTGTCTCAAAAGAGACAATTGCAAGTTTTCAATAATTCACACAGCACAGGACAGCATAGCAAAGAAGGAACCGAAGAGAGATTCTCAGCTTGAGAATCTCTCTTTTTTTCCATCGACAGGCAAAATGCAAACTACCGTGCTGACTGGTTTGCTGTCTCCACCATCGGGCCAATGGCTGGTCAAACCCAACCCCGGCTTGGAATAAGATCCCTCGCCGGGGTGCTGCACACTCAAGAGCAACGCAGACGCATCAGGAAGAAAGATTGGTCCTGTGAGCTCAGCATCCCTCGGAGCTTGTAAAAAATGCCGTGCAAAAACACTACCAGATGCATCGATTTCAAGCCTGAACATCGAGTTATGACCAAATGGCGACAATGCACCCTTGCCCATCGCACTGGCACTCATATCAGTACATGCCCAAAGAAAATTTCCAGGCCCGAACGTGAGATTATCGGGACATGCCATTCCATGTCTCACGCCTCCTGCAAGGAAAGTCTCGAACGAAAATTCCAGAGATGCGGCATCACCCTCTTTTTCCCGCAGCAGGTTTACAGAACCATAAACATCTCCAGAATCAGCATTATTGGTGAGAGCAAAGTAAACATCACCATTGAGAGGATCAACCTTAATGTCCTCTGGGCGGTTTAGGCGCGTTCCACCTACAATCTTAGCTGCCTCCCGTGTATGCGTCAGAATATTTGCCAAGGATTTAAATCGTTCATCCTTTGCCAGAAGTGGATTTTCAGGGCTCAAAAGCACCCACTGACCTTTTGAGAGATTGGCAACGTATAGGCTTCCCTCAACAAGTAGGTCCGCATCATTGTCAGACTGTCCTGTCAAATTACGCCTAGAGATAAACTTGTAAATGCACTGACCTTTTGCATCATCACCTAAATACACAACGACCCTGCCGTCTTTGGATTTGGTAACAGTTGCGCCTTCATGAGCGAATCTTCCCAGCGCCGTGAGTTTGCGCGCAGATTGGGTTTTCGGATTTACTTCAACCACCCAACCGTAGTCCTCTTCGGAGCGTGGATAGTAAGTGCCCCATCCATAATAACCCCGGAAAGTACCCTCATGCTCTTTGAAATAAACGTCATAGTTTTCTTCAGCTGTTAAAATAGTTCCCCAGGGTGTAAAGCCCCCAGAACAATTCGCCAACGTGCCCAATGAGGTTCGTCCGCCAGCCGCGCCGACCATGGGAATGGCTGTATTTGCATCCAAACGAAATGCAATCTGTGAATCAGACTTCACTTGCCATCGCCAAGAACCATCAGCATGTTTGCGACGCACCAATTCCACATAGCTGCCACCCACAAGCTTCATTTCCGCATCAACCTGTTCTTTCGTTCTTTCCTCGGGCTTAAGATTTTTTCCGTAAATTACATTGTCAAGAAAGTACTCGTGATTCACCCAGAGAAAAGCCTGATCCGCAGATTGTCCTGGGATGAAATGCAGGAAGTCGCAACAGTCACCTGCGCGATCTCCTTTTGCATTTATGATTTCCCCTGCGCGCAAAAGCGAATACCAGGTGAATCCTTCGGCAACTGAAAGCTCATCCTTTGTTGTATACGGGAGTGGCTTAAAGGCGCGACTGCGGCGTGGATCCCCACCACCCATGAGTGGCGCTTTGGATCTTTTTTTCTTCATCTCATCCACGAAAGATGTGGTTCTCTCTTTCGATTTTTCAGCCGCAAAGGCATCGGTCGAATCCAGCGCAGCAGCCAGGGTCGCAAAGATCCCAGAGGTCACGAATTCTCTTCTGTCAATCCTCATTTCACAAACTCCTTTCACCCTCAGTCGTATCGCGATGATTTGCTCGTTTGAGACTGATATGGGAACTTTGGACTGTGATGAATTTGTGAAGTTTTTATAAAAAAAGGAGAATTGCGGCGCTTTGCTGTAACATGTTTGCCGCAACCCATGACTCACGACGGTGAAACGCTCAAAAAGAGAAAAATTGATGCATTCCAGATTGTCAGGCATTTACGACAGAATCTGGGCAGAGTTGTGTCAAATTGCGCTCGCCCTTGACGGTTAACTTTGGGTTGGCGTGATGTAATCCGTTTTTACCCATACTCTGCCCTACATCTTTGCTCGCAAAGCCATACCAGAGTGTAACCCACTGTTGCGCACGGGTTCAGAACGACAGATGCCGTGACCATCGTGAAGCCATTCGTCTCAACGGAAAAAATGACATGCTCATTGAACAGATGAGTGAACAACCGCGACCTGACGAAAAAAATCGCGGCAATAATAAACAAATGAAACTGAGAATTGAGAGCCAGAAAAAAATCTGGAATACTCTATATCATCCATGCAACCAAATTAACAAAGTAACTGTGAAACACAGGAAATTTGAATCTGTAATTTTTTCTGAATTGGAAGGTCTATGAAAATATACTCAATATTTTTTCTAATGCTCATCACCTCGACCATCGCATGCAGTCAATCAAGCAATGGATCCGGCGGACAAGACAGATCTGAAGTGAAAAAAATTTCTATAAATGCAAATGCGGATCGTTACGTCAAAGACGAAAGCCAAAACGACAATTTAACAATCCTCCGACAAGAGTGCTATTTGTCAAATTATGCGACGCCCAAGGTCAACTTATATTTTTCCAGTGAATTTCATGGCGCTGGAACGTTCATGGAAGACTCTTTTTATATTCCAGCGCCTGACGCCTGGGACACAAACAATGAATATAAGAAAACCTACGGTTCTGACCTTTGCAATTCGGCTGGGTTAAGGGACTTACAAGGAAAAACGCTCGACGAGGCTATTGCGGGTTTCAAGTTTTCCTATCTCTATGGATGCGGCGGCAACTGTGAATTTAAATTGGTCGACAGATCTCTTGACGAAACCGGGGATTATTCATCGATAAAATTCAAATATATTTGTTCAAACGTCCTCAAGAATCGACTCGCAAAACAGGGTCCCTACGGCGATGTTGTGGATGAAATTGCCGGTCAGGTTGATTGTCAGACTTCCATGTAGCAGGAATTTTTTTGTGTTGCGAGAAACGGTCAGCGCATTCTCAAATTCGACCGATCAATCAAGACCAATTCCACAAAGTCTACAGGCGCCATGTAGGACTTTGATTCAAGACTATCAGTATCCAGATGAGAAAAGGACTCTGACGCGGCGTCACAAGTAGCTCTTGAGCCGCAGAGGTTAACAGCTCTATAAAGCCTTGCCATCAACCATTCCGTCAAGTTTGTCGAATACCGCTGTCGCTCACACGCCGCTGCCTTGCACTAACTCTTTACTCTCCCGTCATCTCAGCAGGACGAAGCTTCAGATCGTGTTTCACAGCGAATCATGAAACTCAGAAAAATTCAAAAAATGAAATTTCAAACTGCCTCATTTATTTGGAAGAACTCCAAGCTCTAACCTTAATACTTGTCGTGAGGGGAATTGCAGGGCCCTCGTCCCAACCAAACTCACCAATAAGCTCGAGCCTTCGAATTAAACGCGCAATCTTCAAAATAGTGCGTTCGCTCCATCGTCTGATAAAACCCTGAGGAGTTCTGTAGAATCTGACGATCTCAGATGGAAATACTCCTTCGACTTCGAATCCGCTCAATCGGAGCACATGAGCCAATGAGTGCTCAGTGAAACTGACCTTGTGCGTCCAGTCGATATATCTCCATCGACCAGCACTGGAAGCGTTTGCGTTGGGCACAGTCGCAATCAGCACACCCCCTTTTGTCAAAAGGCGACGCATTGCGACCAGCGTTGATTGCAATTCTTCGGGAGGAACATGCTCAAGAACGTCGATTGCAAAGATGGCATCAAACTTATCAGTGCAGCATTTAAGCCATGCCGACGGCGAGTCGTTCTGATCAACTTTCAGACCCAATTGTCTACCAGCTTCAGCTTGGCCACTGTCGAGCTCAAAGCCAGCTAGGTTCTGATAACCGGCGTTCTTCAGAAAATTGAGGAAAAATCCCATGCCGCAGCCAAAATCCAAAATACGCAATTCACTTTCAGATTTTTCCATTCGCTTTTTAAGCAGATCAAGGTCACCATAAAAAGCCGACTTGTAGAAGTGACTCATGTAGGCTTTATGTGCCTCAGTGGTCGTATGCCAAGTCTTGTAATGCAGAGTGTAGTCGACCTTTTCAGCATCTGATTGCATGATATTCTCACTGTTCAAAAAAGTATTCTGATTCATTTTTCCAGCACCAGAATAATCTTACATTTCTTTTAAATTCAGAACACTATCGCCTCAAAGTTCAAGCGAACACGCAGGAACACTCCTGCCTATTTTGTCATGGTCATCTGATTCTACCAACCTCGTCATCTCCGAAATTTCTAAACAGATACAACGTATGACCTAGGAATCAGTTAACGCACCTTGGAGCACAGATCTGCTCGAACTTTTGAAAAGACGGGACCATCTTCCTTCTTTACAGCCTGTTATGCTTCAAACATGTTTCGTGCGCCCTCTAGAATTAGAGGCCCTATAAAGAGTCGATTCTTAGTCGTGGAGACCTTAGACGAACAACACTTTTGCAAGCAAAAGAAATTGAAGCACATTCAAGCCGACCGCATGACTCAGCGCAAATCACACAAACTGGAAAATTGTGTCGAACTGGTTGGCTACATGAATGCCGTCAAGAGCACTTTGATGAACGCACTCGGAGTCTAAAAAACAGGTTTCTTCGGATCGGCTGAGGGAGTGACGGTTTTTTTTAAAACCTGGAGCAGAGAAAATTTTCCGAGACCCACATCTAGGCAGAGCTTTTGGGCAAAGCAAGCATCAGGATTCAGATATCTGAAAATACCTTTATTTTACATACACAATCTTTTGGCGATTGTGTTGAGTAATCTCCTGAGATCGGTTTCCATAGACCCATTGCAAATATCTCGTACCAACGGACCCAAGTCCCTGCCCAAGGAGAACTGAATGTCACGTATTATGCGCAAAGGCCTTGGCCTTTCTCTGACGGCCCTCGGCCTTTCAGCTTGTGTGCCCAAAAGCGTCAGCAAGGTCGAGAGCACGACACTTTCAAGTACATCGGCCACTGCCTGCGTTGGCTTGCAGGGAAACGGTCTCAGGTTTCCAAGTCACGTTGGAGTTTACACGGCATTGCTGGAGAACAACATTGAGCCTGTCGTCTCGTTGGGTGGATCTTCCGGTTCAATTGTCGGATCTGTCGTGATGTCGATGTTAGAGAACAGCTCCATTGAGTCCGCCCGGGTCCAGTTTCAAGGACGCCATTTGAGCCGCGCCCAAAAGACCGCAGTCATCTTGAGTGCAATTCCTGACGTCATCAACACGTTCATCTTTTTGCCAGCTTTTAACGGACTCAGGTTTGATGAATGGCAAGTGACGCCAGCAATATTAAGGTTTGTCATCCAATCACAATACGGCGAAGTGCTTGCAGGCGATGACAACGCGCGCATCATCAGCATTGAATCAACAGTGGGTCAGGCCGTGTTGTTGGCAGATTTTGCCCGCAATGCAAACTTCAACTCTGTTTTTCAGAAAGAGAGTTACGTCGAGCGCAGAGAGGAAATGTTCCGTCTGTGGACCGAATGGTCCAATGGAATTGCTATTGATGGAAAAACCTTGTTTGATGCCGCCGCTCTGCCAGAGACGAGGTGGGCTGAGGATCCTCAACTTGCAAAAATTGGCGACAGATTCTACCGCCTGTTTCAGCAGGATCTCGTCCAGGAAAAATCACATCAAAATGTTGAGAGCTGGCGACTTCTGTTGAAAGGAGCAAAGTATCTTCTCAATAACGGAACACTCACGAGGATGCTTGCCGGCAAAAAAATCGATTCGTTGTTGAAGACAAAAATATTTATGCCCGACCCGAACATCCTTTGGAAAGCGTATCTGGGCTTCGGAAAGGATCAAAAATTCTTCGAACTTCCCAAGGGCATGATTGTTCATTCCACCTTCCGGCGCGGAACCTTTATCCGGGCTGCAGATGGTTCGGTGAACTCGAGTGAGGGTGTTGGAATTTCGGACCTGTTTCAGGGATACGTTGCACATAATTCGACAGGGCGTCCCCTCTTTTCAGAACTACTTAAAGTGAGAGAGTCCGCCGCAAGCAGAGGCGAGGGCTTTGAGCCTTATTATCAGCATGGAACCCAGGACATGAAGATGCTGTCATTTGCATATCCTGCTCAACAGGTTCTTGTTTTCAGAAATGTGGCCACCAATCGCGGAGACAAAGCTCCTGACTTCAAGGATGATGGTCAGGCAGATGTGCTCTTTCGCGAAGGGCGGCGTGGGCTTGCACATGCCGTAGCATACAGCGCCGGCGAGCCAGGCCCGTTTCGCAGATTGCCAGTCTTTATTGGTGCAGAAGATCTTCAGGACAATCGCCTAAAGGTTGCTGGAAATTCTGCTGTGGACCTTCTTCCTGGTGCCACAAATTTGGCCGAAAAGGGAAAAACGAAGGGTCTGATTTCATTTGGTGGGTGGAGTGAAAACGTTCCACTGTCAACACTGGCCATGCTGCCAAGCTGCAGTCAGGCAACTTTCTTTGTGAGTAGCGGAAAGCCGGGACTTGGCAACAGCTTTCAAGAAGATGCAATTCGAGCAGCGCTGCGAGGTTGGAACTTTTTTGTGAGGGTATGGGACAATATTACAAATGCGCTTGGCAGGCCTGCACCTGATGCGGAGGCTCTCGTTCAAAAACACTTTGCGGCTCTCAATGGGAATGTTACGTTTTCCAGGTCACTCGTGAGTCAAAAGCTTTATTTTGATGCGCGCCCCGGAAGTAGTGGCGGTTGGCGTCAGGGAACTTCTCAGGAGCGTCACTTTCTTGCTGGAGATATTGAGTTTGACGCACCTTCTTTGGCTCAAGGCCTGAGTGAAGACGCATTGAAAGCTGTGAACGGTCGGATTGTGAATGACCGCTTTGCATTGATGGTTGCTTCGTATCAAAAGACAAGCGCCAACATGGTTTCGGGAAGTATGGCGAACCATTCAGTCAGAGCATCTCGCATCAACCCATTTGGACCCAAGAGTAGCGCCGGTTCAGGAATGGATTTGAGTACGAGCGAGCACATTTATCGGCTACGGTCTGTTGACGCCATCAATCAGGCCCTTGCTAGATATTCGAAAGCCTCACCTTAGCGGTCTTTGTTGCGACTGGGTTTACTCATCCCATAAACAGTAAGCAGGATTGTAAGAATGAAGAATCTGTTTTCGCTTTTTGTGTCTGTCCTGGTCCCTGTCGATGCCAATGCGCTTGAAGAGCCGCCAGTACGCGATGAAATCGTCTTCAAGGATTTTGTCATTCGCAACTATGGCCCGATGCTTGTCGCACAGACTGAAGTTGAAGCTTCGTTCAACGACGCAGGAAACAAAGCTTTCAAAATTTTGGGGGACTATATTTTTGGGAACAATATCTCACGCACCAAGATAGACATGACGGCACCAGTTGTTCAACAAAAAAACGAGCCAGAGAAAATTTCAATGACTGCGCCAGTGATTCAGGAAAAAAGTCGGCAAGGTTATTTTGTCCAATTCACCATGCCTTCCAGGTTTACGAAGGAAAATCTTCCAGAGCCGAAGGACCTTAGGGTAGCGATTGTTGAGGTACCTGCCCGCCAGGTGGCGGTATACAGCTACTCTGGGTCGTGGTCACAAAAAAGATTCGACGAGAAACTCACAGATTTTCGCTTCGCACTGGAGCGTGAACGAATCCAAACAAAAGGTGAGCCTTTGTTTGCCCGATTCAATTCCCCATGGCAGTTGTGGTTTCTGCGCCGAAATGAAATCTGGCTTGAATTGTCGTCGGATGGCGGAAAGAACAAGCAATGATTCGAGAGCGTCTAATCACATGAACAATATTAGTTCTGCCAAGTCAATTGACCCGAACGCTTTTAGTTTATTCAACTAAGTCAACCGAATTGACCAAATGCAAATATCTCGGGATTCCGCATTCACAATTTGGCAGGGTCATTCACCAAAAGCGCTTGTGCGCGGGAAATTCCGGTCATTGCCCGGCCCCTGGGAGCGCCTATCAATTCAAGGATTGTCGGTGCTATATCATTTGCCATGACAGGTGATGAAATCGTTAGACCCGCTGGGATCTTCCATCCATAAAAGAGCAATGGAATGCGAGTGTCTTCTTCATTTGTGGTGCCGTGATTACCCGCGATCGAATCATCTCCCAACCAGCCTTTTTCAAATAATAGAACCCCGTCGCCCGAGCGATTCTCATTATGCCCACGCTTGAGCAAATCAATTTCCTCCGAACCTCCAGCGAGAATTTCTTGTCGGCTCGCCACACCTTTGATGCCTTTTTCAGTCTTTATAAAATCGCGAAGCGATCCAATCACCTGATGCGTGGTTTTTGCGGATCGCTTCATTGTCTCTTGATTCAGATAAATCTCCCCGTTGACCAGAGCGCTAACCCAAGGACCTTGGCCGTACTGATTCACCAAAAACTGTTCCATCTTTGATTTGAGAGTCAAAACAGAAATGCGCCCAACAGCCGAACCAGAAGTTGCAAATGTAACCTCTGGCATCGTTTGAACTCCATGATCTGAGGACTGCACAAAAAGAACGGATCCCGCTCCCAATCGGATTTCAAGTTCAGATCGCAGACGTTCAAGACTTTTGTTGAGATTGAGGTAGATATCGAAATGCTCCAAACTTTCCGGTCCAAAACCATGACCCACCAAATCTGGAGTAGAAAAACTGATTGTGAGCAAATCAGGCTTTTCAGGCATTTTGCAAGGCACGCTTATTTGTTTAGACGCGCACCCGAGGCGTTCTTTCGCCTGCGCCTCCAAAGCAAAGCTGACAATGTGCTCGGAAGCAAATGGTGTGAATTCAAAAAATTTCCGAGCACCCAACGCCCCAATCTCAGCAGATGAATAACTATAAGGAAAGCCTGGTCCAAATTGGTTCGAGAGCGAACTACGGATTTCAAGGGCCTTACTATATTTACTATCGACCAGATACGATTTGTAAGACTTAAGTGATTCAAGCGGCTTCCATGTATAGTTGAAGTTTGGCTTTTGATTCTGATTGAATTGATTCACCCACAGGGGAAGCGCTGTTGCATAATGGGTACTTGTTACCATTGATCCAGATTGATAATCATACCAATAAACTCCAGCGCTGCTGGAACCTCCACAAAAAACAGCGCCCCTGTCTTTAATTGAAATTGAAACTACTTTGCTCGTTTTTTTACTCCATTCGACAATCGCGTCGGCAAGATTCGGCACCAACATCTTCTTATTGCTCGAACCTGACGCCGCCCATTTCGACAAAGGATCATTAGGCAGGATGCCTGGGGTGCGGACGAGTTGTGTCGCTGGATCTGAAGCCGAATCAACCAGTCCACCAGATGCCCTCTCGAAATAAGAATTTCCCACGATCCCATGCACTCTTGAATTTGCTCCCGAGCAAACTGTGGCATGACCAGCTGCAGTCACTGTGGGCGCACTGGCAGTCCGTGCCAGAGAAAAACGAGTACCCATCGTTCGAAAGCGCTCAAACCCCTCTGGACTCTGCGACTTAGAAGTTTTTTTGAAGGCAAGTGCAAAGCGATCAAGGAAATCTGCCCGCATTTGGTCAACGACAATAACCACAATTAATCTGGGAAGAGCTGGTATCTGATCTCGTTGGTCACTTTTAAGCGAAGATTTTCTTAAGCAAGAGCTCATCAGGGCGGACAGCAGGCAGACCAAATAGCCAAATTTTGGTGCGGACATGCACGAAGCCCTTTCAAAAAGAGAACACTTAAACCAGCCAGATTGTCTCCAATATTCTCACAACTCCTGAAGATCATGCAAATAGAAAACGTGCCTGTTGGATGATTTCGGAACGCCGAACTGTCGCAAGAACGCATCACATTGCAGCCAGTCGTGCGATTCTTTCGACCTTCGGCGATTGAAATGGAGCGCCTCCTGGCACACAGTCTTTTCAGCACCTTCATTCTGGATTTACGCACCGAACAAGGTCAAGGCGATGACCATTGGAATGTCCTACGCTGACAAATTCGAGCTGCAAAACCAAGGTATTTAAAAGCTCTTTGGTGCTGGTGCGCGAAGCATTTTGAACAGCACCACCGTCCTGTTCCATGTGGAGGATCTGTTCGCAGGTGGGATTGGGAGCAGTGAAACCAAAGCTGCCGTTGCCTCCCATGAATAAGACCTTTCGCTCATTCAGACGGATTGCTTCTCTTCGATAAGATTTTTTTCTGACCGTGACGCACACGCAACACGAACAACTCCAGAAATTATCAGAGCTCGAAAACCAAGTTCAAGCTCGCGCAAAACCTTCTAACTTAACGCCCTAAGTTTTCGGCAAAAATTAAAGATAAAAGATTCAATTTTTCAGAGATTTAAATCACCATAGCAGTTGCCGTCAGAATTGAAAAAAGATTGGTGTAAGCTTCCGGACGCGCCTCTGGAATGTGACTGTGCATCAAGCTAGTCAAATCCTACTGCGGTTGGAAAAATGTTCGGCTTCAAACCACCCACTTGATTTGTGCGCACAAACCACAACAGCGCACCTTGATCATAGAATATCTTCAGCACTTCTTTATTCGCCCAATCTGGGGTCAGAAACTTTCGACTGGCAATTGCGGCAAGATAAACGCCGAATTGATTGGCGGGCATTCGGTGCACGGCAAGCTCAGCATCCCTCGCCTTGAGCCATTCCGTGCGCAAGCCCGCGAAGGAGATGACCCGTCTCTTGTACTCTTCCGCGATGTCCTTGAGTTCGCTGAGCAGCTGCCCTTCGGCTCTGCTTTCGCGCTGCGCAATGAGAGCTTTGACTTCTTCGGATTCTTTCGTCCAATCCAGAAACTTACTCAAGCTGATAAAGACTGCTTGGTTGGAGTCTTGCGCGCAAGATGTGTATTCAGTCACCTTTGCTGAACCAGCTCCGTCACCGGAACGGAAACGTCCTCCCATAATCGAAAGCTCCTGCAAAATTCCCTCGAGAGGATCAAAAATTCCGCCGTTGATTTTATATTTACGGCTCAGGGCAGGGTGCCAAATCACCGCATCGGAGATTGGACGTGAATACATCCATCCTCTTTGCAGACTTCCCGAAAAACTATGCCATTTGTTCGCACCCGAAGTAATTGCTTGCACATTGTTTGCATAGACCTGACGATATTCCAAATCGAGTCGTGGCTGACCGGTGAATGGGTCGGTCTGGACTTCGGCGACACCAAAGGAAAAGTGACCCGTGTAATACTTCACATTCGTCAGGGGAATTGTGATTGGCTTGTCGCCGTTAAGGCCATCAATACCTCCAAAAACATGAACAAACAGGCCGCGTGTTCCGCGCGGTGGTTGGGTTTCTCCAGATTTGCGGAGAGCCACCACGGAAATACGGCCTTTTTGCTTTCGAGTATTGTCGAAGTTTTCCGAATCGATGTAGCGATTGCCGTCTGGAACAAAGCGCGCTCGCCCAAGCATCATGGCTGCACGAGGCTCCAACGCGCGAACTTCGAATTTACCGTCGATGAAATCGCCGTAGGCATACCAGCCATCAGCATTCGCGTCATTTTTTTCGATACCCTCAATGGTTGGTTGTCCTGGATCCACATTGGGATCTTTTGCGGGTTTTTGATATTTCACATGAATGCTTTCGCTGCTGAAACTGCCGCCGACCCATTTTTTTGCCTCATAGGTCAGATTGCCGCTCTTTTTGACGAATTTAAGTAGCATTACGGATTTACCAACTATTTGCACGGGCTCTGAATCTGTGAGCAGTGTGTCTCCTGCCAAATGTGCTTTTGGAAGAAATACTTCCATGGAATCGGCCGTCAGCTTGCCGCGGATGATCTCAGCATGTTCTTTGGTCCGAGCCCCGGCAAGAGACTCCAAAAAGCTGACCCTCTTCAACCCGTGCAATCTTTCCGGGACCATATCGGTCGAAGTGCGAGAGTGTTCAAAATCAGCAGCTGAAATGGTGACATCGATCACGGTGCGGTCGTAATAGTCTTTCATCTGGGGGTTGCTTGGATTCCAAGACAGCCAGATTGGCTTTGAAAAAGTTTTTCCCCCAGGAGCGTCATAGACTTCAAACCAGACGCCACCGTCAGGCTTTCGCTCGTTGGGTTTGGGCATGATCAAGCGGCCCGTCCATCCACTTCGACTTCCGTCAAAAAAATCTCGGGTGCTCACGCTCCCACTACGTGAAACCGACTCTACTTCGCTCTGCTTTGTTGCTAGAAATTTGCAACCACTGGTAGCCAAGATGATCGTCGCGCATAAAAGCCTCATGGAAACTGCTCCTTCTGCTCTCACAAGAATGACCAAACCGTTGATTGCTGATTCGTTAATGGGAATAATCAATAGTCTGTCATGATTGAGCGGTGTTTACAAAGCGAACGGCTGGCAGATGAGTCAAGGATGTGCCAGAGAGCCGAAGATCAATGGGTCCATGCGATACCCGGGAGGAGCTTCGATACCTCCATCGCTCCGACAGGCCATCAGTCATTGGAGAAATGAAGGAAAGTTACGTTCAAACTTCGATTGAAAAATTTGAAACACATTCTTATCAACCATCTGGGAGTCTATGAGCGTGTGGAGGTTAAGACTCCCGATTACGACGGTGCAACAGAAACTGTCACGGGATACATTCAAAATGGCACCCTCCATCTTTGGAAGAACGCCCAGGGGATATCGTTTCAATGGCTCCAAAAAATCGGGAATCAAAAAATGCAGCGAACATTTCTTTGGTTTACACACCAGAGGCGTTCAGAGGTCGGGGGAATGCAAGTCGACTGTTCGCGAAGCGATCGCAAAAATTGCTGGATGATAACAAATCAAAGTGCAATTCTTTTGCCGACCCCAAGAACCAAAACTCAAATTCAATTTATCAAAAAATTTCGGTTTTTTTGAGGGCGTATACACTTTAAATTCGATAACGTGTGCTCGAATTTCGAGAGTCCCCCGGCTTGATTCGACGAGCAGACTCTAAAACATGAGAGCCGTCAGCATCCGCGAATCCGAGCGCTCATCTCTCTTGTGAAACAAGCTCTGTACTGCGATTTTTTTTGCTTTAGAGAGCCTGCTGGATATCATTGGGGCTCTTCTGATCATCGATGATGCATCACGAAAGCGAATGACGTCGGTCACAAGGTGGAGTTTACTCGCTGGATCGGATCGAGGAGATGACAATTGCGCGGCGATTAGCGCCGGTCTTAAAATCGTCCGACACAAGGCGACGCAGCGATAAACTCTCTTATCTAAAAGCTTCTCACTCAAACCAAAATACATTCTTAAATCGAGCTCTTCTGGACATAAACCAAGGTTTGTCAAATCCTCAAATTCTCTCTTTTTTCCATTGGCGAGTCTCAACGTGTCATCTGAAAAATCCAGTGCGTTTCTAACAACACCGATTCTTCTCTTGCCTGTCACAAATTTACTTAAAACAGCGCCCTCTCTTCCAATGCGGTAGGATGATAAATACATTTTCATATATGCCCTTTTCTTTTTTTACATTCGCCGCAAGACTCATTGACCCGATCGTCCTGAAGGATTCTAGCCGCGGAAAAGACTCCTATTTGATCGCAGACCTCATGCAAAAGACAAGCTCATAAATCCCAGCCATAGGCCTGCTCAAGACATTTGGGTTCTGTCGCAGATTCGACCGAGTCGGCTTGAGATTCCCTTCGACCTTGAGCCGACCCCCTGCTAAGGCTTGCCGGTTGGAGGGCTAAAACTATAACGACTGAGTTCAAAGGGCGCTGGTTTGAGAAGGAATTCATTCTTCAATGTATTCCCCTGAGCTACCGTCAGCTTGTGGAGATGATGCAGGAGCGCGGGGTTGGGGTCGACCACTCCGCCATGAACCGCTGGGTATTGAAGTATGCGCCCGAGCTTGAAGAGGAATTTCGCAAACGGAAGAAAACCGTAGGTTCGAGCTGGCGGGTAGATGAGACCGATGTGAAGGCTTCGAAGCGGTTTTTCAAAAAATCGATTCAGTCTTCTGGCGTACCAGAGAAGATAACAATCGATAAGAGCGGAGCCAACAAAGCTGCAGCAGCGAGCTTCAATGTTGTTCAGAGAAAGAGGACACGACCAATGCTCGGCTTCAATTCCTTCCGTTCAGCAACGAAAACCATTGCGGGTATCGAGATCATGCACATGTTTCACGTTCACGACAGAACCAAATTTTTACACGCTCGCGTTTGTGGGGCGGAACACTGCTCTGGGTTCACCTGAGATCCGGTTGCGGCTTTATTCAAAGGATTGAATACTTCATCACCTTGACCTCTGTGCAAGGTGGAATAGGGCCAAAAAGGCTCCAATATTCATCCAAATAATCTAGAAATTCGTTAAATTCCTTTTCGGTCATCAACAACCCTTTCGCAACTGCTCTATTGTTTCCCATTCATTAAAAATTTGAGCGTACTGTTTGATTCGAACAAAATCCAAATTTGAATTCTTTCTCATGAGATTTTGAATATCGGCTTTATCCTGTAGCTCTCGCCTTGGATCATTTTTGTATGCCTGAATCTTCAATCCAATGAGATCTTCGGCAAGTAAATATTTGAGCCCTATACCCGGAAGTAGTTTGGCATCAGCAAGCATCTTTCTGCTCAAGGGTCTTTGAGCAAAAAGCAGATCCACTTTGCCGAAACCTTCAAGTTGAAGTACCTCTGCTGAAGATGCATAAACCTGAAAACCCAAATTCTTGAATACTTCTTCGGCTTTCGGCCGCTGTGCTGCTTCCACAAGAAAATCAACGTCTCCGGTCGCTCGATTGAGCCCCCACAATGCGAGGGCCAATCCTCCAATCAGCGCATGGTCTACACCTGCTTCGTCGAGAGCCTTGTGAGCTCGGCTCAGCGTTTCCCTCAAAGTCACTTTGGTATTTCCTCTGTTGATCGTCAACCTTAAACAGCACTTGTTTCAGCTTGCTGCTGAAATTCTATCATTCAAATCGCCTTGAGCAATGCAACGCCGCCAATGATCATGGCTGCTCCAGTCTAGCGGACCAGAGATTACAAAAATCCAAAAGCAAAAATTCCCACAAGGAATGCTCCTACGGTTCCAAAGCCCCTCCAGGCTGCGAAGTCTTTTCACATCGGGACTGTCTTCTGCGCCAGTCAGAGAAGCCAGCCACTCGCCTTGGTCTGGATTGGACGAGAGCAGATGTTGACTACGGCTGGCCCGACTAAAGGCGGCCAGGGCCGAAATATACCTTCTCACGGGTTCATAAACTCCAACAACTGTTGACGAGTTGCATCGGTCAAGGGAAGTCCAAGCGGCGGCATGTACCCCCTCTTCACCATAAACCGAATTGACAGATAGTTTTGCCTTGTCAGCACGCCACGCGCCAGCGGTCCCCGATCACGGTGACAAATAGTACAAACGGTTATTGTAATTGGCGCGTTGGCTTCATGAGAGCGAAATCTGAACGGTACCCTGCCCAAATCCTCTGAAGGCGACCGGATGGTATTCACTCTCCCTGAGCTTTTAATTTTGATGTTCCACACGAACACTCGCCAACGGTCCCAAGTGCTCAAAGGCGCAGTGATGGAAGATATTTTCGGACGCATTACCCGAGGACCATTGCTGTGACATATTCCACAGGGTACTCGAAAACCCGTGATCTCTTTCAAATCGGGCTTACCATCTGCGTCTCGAAATTTTCCCGGCGCCAGTTGCAGGAAGGTTGCTGTCGAACCATCGGACTTGTGGCTTTGAACTCGGATGGCAATGCGATCCACCCTTGACCATTGTTCATCGTTCGCAGGCAGACCTTCATGGCTTTGTTGCATCATCCAAACATCGCCTTCGGGTTCTGTTTGGTAAGTCACTCGATTGAAAATCGCTCCACCATTATTGGTGAGTGACTCTTCGGATTCAAAGGCAATAGGTCGTCGGTCAGCCAGTGCCGCAAAAAAAAGAGCTGCCGATGGCAGCCCCAAAATTGCGAGTCCAGCCACCCATTTAAAAAGCGGTTTCTTCGCAAGTGAGTGCATAGGTTTGCCCTCCATGTTTGAGGGTACTCTTGGTCAGCTTCAGGTCTGGAATACACGAGCCTCGACCGCACGCTTTCCAATCAGTGGAATAATCATTTTTATAATAGTGAAGTGTGCTTTCATTGCCATCGGAGTCCTTCACCTCGTAGCGGATAGTTTTACCGACTCTTGTAAAGTCAGTCCCAACTTCGCCGATCAGCAGTGTTTTGCTGTGCTCCAACTGCAGAACAATCGCTGCCGGCTTATTCTTAAAATCACTCGCTTCTAGGGACAGTTCAAAGCCTTTGACAATGGGAAAACCTCCGTCGCTGTTCTTGCAACTGACGTCGGCCAAAGCCGTCGATGCTGCCAGGGATGCGAAAAGTGAAAGCCAGGCTGCGCTGATTTGATTCTTGTTGGATGCTTCTTTCATATCATTCTCCTTTTTGTTTGATCGCCTCTTGCGATGCGTTGTTCCGTGGGTGAAAATACGTATTGAGCTTTGATTAGTAAAATTAAACAAGTTAATTCTAAGATTAATTTTTATTATGAGTATAACATCCCAGAATCTAGACGCTTTTCTTGTCTGTGCGCAGACTTGTCACTTTACAAGGGCGGCAAAACTTCTTCACATCACTCAATCTGCGCTGTCGCAGCGGATACGCAATCTGGAGGAAGAACTGTCTGTAAAGTTGTTTATCCGTGACCGTTCTGGAATTCGCCTGACAGATGCAGGTGCAAAACTTCTGCAATTCGGTTTGACAAGAAACGATCGTGTCTTTCCTGCCGCCACTTAGGCTTTGGCTTGCGCGCTCAAACGAGCTTGCCGGTGTTGTGTGCGGCAAAATTATGGATGCTCTCGCTGCCCATCTACGACTCGAGACCGGCACAAAAAGCAGCTTCGCGGGAGCTGTGGTTTTTATCCAACGTTTTGATAGCAGTGCGAATTTGAACGTGCACCTTCACATCATAGCGCTCGATGGAACTTACAGCCAAAAGTCCACGGGCCGCCTAAAGTTTGTTAGTGCAAAAGCGCCCACCGAAGAAACCACAAAGCGCCTTGCTAGCGACATCGCTAAGCGCATCAGCAAACACCTTGTGAAAAAAGGCTACCTTGAGGAACGTGAAAACCTCCAATTGCCAGAGCTCAGAGCTCACTCGAACAAATAATCAGAATCGACCACCCTTGGCAGTTTTCCGCTGTGGAGTGGGTCGATGCATGGCTGCCAGAGTATCGTTGCGTATGAACAAAGAAATCCCGCAGCGACTCAACTGTACAAGGTCATCTCAGAGAACCTCAATTCGTTTTTAGCTGAACGCACTGAAGAGGGCCGCAATCTTCCAAAATTTATCGTCAGGGAATTCGAATCCTATCTGCGTTGTGGGATATATGCACACGGATTTGGTCGTGTGCAGTGTGGCTCCTGTCAACACGAAAAAATAGTTC
>Ga0315901_10003259_pt1 | contig 21246 bp, 14 predicted proteins | sample LakEriMetagenome_10_FD_203761 | JGI IMG/M metagenome (GOLD analysis project Ga0315901, IMG submission 203761) | Freshwater fungal communities from buoy surface, Lake Erie, Ohio, United States - Buoy 2 MA116 | ecosystem: Environmental > Aquatic > Freshwater > Lake | place: USA: Lake Erie, Ohio... | reverse complement strand
GCCAAGAGGTTTTGGCCAGGTCGACTTGCTGGCCATCGGCCAGAACCGCCCGTGCGCCGAGCAGATGGGATCCGGCCGTACCGTAGCGCGGGTAGTGGCTTCCTAACGCATCGATAGCGACAAGGCTACCGACGGTTGTGACGGCTCTCATGGGAGGGTCGATTCCCAGGACTAGCTTATGGGGTGCCAACTGGCGATTGAGATCCCCGAGGGTGATCCCTGGTTGAACACGTACCTGGAGGTTTTGTGTATCCAGGTCGACCATACGGCGCATGAAGCGAGAGAAGTCCAGGATGATCCCTGGACCGAGCGATTGGCCAGCCAGTCCGGTACCTCCACCGCGAGGGAAAACGGGCAATCCGTTTTCGACGGCGTATTTGATGCACCCGGCCACATCGTCGGCATGCCGTGGGCGAACGACTGCCATCGGTGCGATCTGGTAAAGACTCGCGTCGCTGGCGTACATCTGTGAGTGCAGAGAGTCGCAGAAGACCTCGCCGTCGAGGATCCCCCTTAAATCCGCTTGGATTCTCGCCTGCTCTGCTTCCACAACGCTCCCTTATGGTTCGCTTGATTGCATCCCACGAACTATTGGCCTATTGGCGGTTCAATTGCACGCGGCTATGTCGAACTCCGTAGGCGAAGTAGATCACCAAGCCTATGGCCAACCATACTCCTAAGCGGGCCCAGTTTTCCTTGCCCAAGCCGGCGATCATCGCACCGCACACGACGACGGCGAGGATCGGGACGAGGGGAACCAAGGGGGTACGAAAGGGTCTTGGGGCGTCCGGATCGCTTTTGCGCATGATGATGATACCGATCGAAACCAGTGCGAAGGCAAACAGGGTGCCGATGCTGGTCATGTCCCCGACGACGCTGTCGGGGATGAAGGCAGCAAACAGGGCGACAAACACAAAGAAGATCCAATTGGATTTCGAGGGTGTCTGATGGACCGGATGCAGATCCGAGAAGATCTTGGGCACGAGTCCGTCGCGGGACATCGAATAAAACACGCGGCTTTGTCCTAGGAGCATCACCAGGATCACTGAGGAGAAACCGAACAGGATCGCTACGGTGATGAATTTGCTCAAGGCCCCGTAGCCGGGCATATAGGTTTCGATCGCGTAGGCCACCGAGGCTTCTTTGCCTTTGGTGGGATCTCGGAAGTCTTCGTAGGGGGCGATTCCCGTCAGGACCCAGCTAAAGAGGATGTACAAAACGGTGCAGATCAAGAGCGAACCGAGGATGCCGATCGGCATATCGCGTTCGGGTTTTTTGGTCTCTTGGGCAACCGTCGAGACCGCATCGAAACCGATGAAGGCAAAGAAAACCACGCCGGCCCCACCGAGGACACCCCAGAGTCCACCGAAATTCCGTTCGGTTTGCTTGACCGCATCGGTGTAAACCGTCGCATCGGGAATGAAGGGGGTGTGGTTTGCGGGTTGGATAAACTGCCATCCCAAGGCGATAAACAGGATCACGATCAGAACTTTGACGCTCACGACAATCGCATTGAGCAAGGCCGACTCTTTGATGCCTCGCACCAAAACGATCGTCAGTAGAAACAGAATTACGATGGCCGGTAGGTTGATGATCCCGGTGACTTTGTCGGCCCCCTCGCCGATCGACTCGAACGGCGAGTGACAAAACTGGTAAGGGATCACGTATGCTTTTCCGAGGAAGCTTTCGATCAGTTTGTTCAAGTACTGGGACCAAGCGATTGCGACAGTCGCTGCTCCTAGGGCATATTCGAGGACCAAGTCCCAGCCGATGATCCATGCAAAGAGTTCACCCATCGTGGCGTACGAATAGGTGTAGGCGCTGCCGGAGACCGGGGTCATCGCGGAGAATTCCGCGTAGCACATTCCGGCCAATGCGCACCCGATGGCTGCAACGATGAAACTCAGCGTCACGCTCGGACCCGCATGCTCGGCGGCCGCGGCGGCCGTCCGTACAAAGAGTCCAGCCCCGATGATCGCTCCGATCCCTAGGAGGACCAAGTTCACTGGGCCCAAATGACGCTTGAGTGTCCCCTGTCCCTCGGCCCTTGCCTCCTGGTTGAGATCTTCGAGAGTCTTTCTCGCAAATACATTCATAGTTTAGCTGCTTGAGTAAAAATCAAATGGAATACAACGAAATGGCTTAAGCCTGTTTCCTATTAGTTAGGATTGAAGCGCCGTGTTTGCACTTTGGTGCATTGGGATGACATAGGGGCCCTCGGGGATGACCGCGATGGTTTTGTCTCCAGAGGTCTCGACGCTCTGTTGGATGGCTTTTTCGATCGAATCGATCATTTCGACCCCGGTCAGTTCTCGATCCTTGCCCTGGATGCCTTCGCTGTACAAGGAGACTCGTCCGATCGAAAGAGGTCGAAGAAGCATGTGGGTTTGCCAGCCGTCGATGTCGGCAAGCTTCATGCTTCGGATGCGTTCGATAAAGCCCTCGGCGCCTAGGGTTTTGAGTTGGGTTTGGGAGTCGCGATACTCGTGGGAACCGAGTCCTTCCTCGCAGCGGCTGGCGATAATCATGTGGCCACCATCGGCCAAAATCTGAAGGGGAGCGACCATCCCTTTGACCGTCTGGTAGTAGGTTTTGTCCAGTGGATAGCCGGCAGCACTGGTCACCAGCGTAGCGAACTTTCGGTCGATGGGAACTTCAGCGTACTTGCGCACGACTTGGACACTCTGCAGGTGGCTCTCGACGCAATGGCCAAAGTTGACAAAACTCATTTGGCGTTGTTCATCGATGATCGTATTGACCGCGTAGGTCGGCCCGAGAAGTTCGAGAATTTCGAGTTGGCCGCGGTGCAAGGGGTTTTCGACGAGGTTGCCGTTGCAGGCCAGGGGATTGGCCATGAACTGGTGGTTGTGGAAAGTTCGGATGGTCTCTTCACCGGCCACGCCCGGAGCGACGACTTTGCGACCACCGGAGTAGCCGGCCATGAAGTGGGGTTCGACCAGCCCGACGACGATCCGCAGATCGGCGTCGACCAAATGGCGATTGAGCAGCACCGGAATCCCATCGGTCGGGGTTTTGCCCAGATCGACCATCCAAGCAAGGTCGCGGGCGTAGTGATTTTCGATACGGATGTGATTGAAGATCCATTCGTCGCCGACGACTTCGAGCATTTCTTTGCCCAGGTTTGGGCGGTGCAAGCCGGTGGCAATCAGGATGGTGATCTGTGAGTTAGCCACTCCGGCGGCATTGAGTTCCTCGACGATCCCTCGGAGAATCGGACCGTTGGGGACCGGGCGGGTAATGTCGCAAATCACGATGCAGACCCTCGAGGATCCTTGCGCAACGCCTTGGAGCGAGGGGCATGCGACACCTTGGCGAAGGGCCTCGCGGATAGCGCTCGGGGCATCGTTCAGCAGCGGCATCGGGGGTTTGCGCACGATCACCGGTTGGCAGCCTTTGGGAAGCCTTACCGATAGTTCGTTTTTTCCGTAGCGGATCTCAACCGTATCGAGCATCCCAATCGTCTCCTGTTTTTGCTGGTGTGAGTCCGACAACTATCACAACGAACGCCGGGACAATCATAATAGAAAACCGGACTTACTCCCAGCGAATACCGCTGAAATCCCCAAACGCCCTAGCGGGTCGTCGTGGGTGGACCGGTGGGGTTGACCGGTACATTTTGGCTCAGACGAACTTTCAAGGCCCCGATGCGTTGGTAGAGTTCCGGTTGCGAGGCGTTCAGGGCCAAGCTCGTTTCGTAGTTCTGGACGGCCATCATCAAATCCCCAGATATCTCCCGCGAACGACCTTTAGCGGCCCAAGCGCGAGGGTTGTTCGGGTCCATCGCAATGGCTTCGTTTAGATACTGTTCGGCCACTTTATTCTGATTGAACTCTTGATGGAGTCTGGCAAGTTCGATTCGGGGTTCGGACAATCCTGGGTTTTTGATCGCCCAGTCCTTCAGGAGCGTGAAGCCCTTCTCGGGCTGCCCTTTGTCGACGAGCAAGATCGATAAGCCTCGATAGCAATCGACATGGTTTGGAGACATTTCTAAGCAGGTGTTGTACATCCGCTCGGCGTTGTCGATCATCTTGGGGTCTTTCGACGCGGTGCCTAGCTTGTGGTAAGCCGAAGCAAGGTTGTAGTACGTGTCAGGATTGGCCGCGTCGGTCACCTTAGCCTGCTCGAAATACTGCAAAGCCTCAGCGTACCGACCTTGTTGGTACATCGCCACCCCGCGGGAGTTTTGGTTCTTTGCCCCAAGCTGGCAGCCCGTCAGCGTGGCGATTCCCAGGAGGAAAATGCACAAGAGCAATCGCCTCGATGCGGCTGGTTTTCGGGTCGCAAACGGGACTTGAGCATGATGCTCGGTGTTTTTGACAAGGGTGGGCATCCCATAGGCTCCTGGTGGGAATTTCCAAAATCGGTCGAGTACCGCCGACTGTATCGAATGGGTCTGGCTTGTAGCAAGACGAATCGCGTGCAAGTTCACTTGCGGGAATGCTCTTGACGCCGATCGCGTCGATGAAGTATTCCCCCTCTTCTAGCAATTGGATCCGGCTCCACGGACAACCCGTGCGCCCCGGAGCAATCGTCCTACAAGGACCATTCCAAGATCCTACCCTTCTAAGATTCCTCAGAGGAAATACCAGCTCATGAAGCGTTTCATTTGGACGGCAACCCTCGCCGCTGTACTTGGCCAAGTCGGATGTGACTCTGGCAAGAAAGATCAAGTCGCCCAATCCAACCCAACGAATCCATCGGGCGATCGAGCCAACGCTGCCGGTACCCCGATCGCTTCGAATACCAATGCCAACGGTTCGCAACAGTCCGGCTTGCCTTCCGAGGAAATGGTCCCGCTGAGCTCGCTGAACCTGAAGAATCCTACGCGTCCTGAAGAGGTCGTCGGAGCGTTCCTTGAAGGAATGCGAACCAGCAACGCCCAGATCATCGAGTCGCTTTTATCGACCCGGGCTCGTCAAGAAATCAAATCCAAGGGACTCGAGATCTCCCCGATCGGATCCCCCAACGCCGCATTCGAAATCGGTAAGGCACAGATGATTGATCCCAAGGATCCGAACGTCATGCTCGTCTCGAGCAATTGGCTCGAGCCGGGGGCTTCCGGTATGCCTGGGAGTGAGTACGAAGTCGTCTGGGCACTGATCAAAGAAGTCGATGGATGGCGCATCTGCGAGATGGCCGTCGACACGCACACTGAGGGAGAAGAAGTCCAGGTCGTGAATTTCGAAAATCTAACCGAAGTCGCTGCCGAGTCGACCGGCGAACGGACGGCCGCAGTTCCCAACAGCAATACCCAGTCTCCAGCCCCACCGGCCAACATTCCGGCACTTCCGGCACCCAACGCGGGGGTTCCGGCAGCTAACCAGGGAATTCCTGGGGGCATCCCAGCTCTTCCGCCAGCCAACGCGGGTTTGCCACCGTTGCCGCCAAGTTCAGGTTCGGGTTTCCCATCGGCTTTGCCACCGGCCCCAGCGGCTGGCCTTCCGCCGCTTGGACCCCGCTAATTTGCGGCTCGATGGGGCTGATTTTTTCAGCCGAGGGGCTGTTTTGCTTGAAGGAAACACCCTGTTCCTGCGGTTTGGCGTTAAAATTTTGGGTCAAACGGCAGGAACCAGCTAAAACACAAGGCCAAGGAGTCTTTTGGGAAACCAGAGGAAACCGGCTCGGATTCTAGGTCGATTCGGTCATTCTGGCTTGACCGGTTTTACCGCAATCCTCTATCTTTTGTCACCTGCCGACGACGCTGTCGGCTAGGTTTTTTGTTTAACAGATTTCAGTTTCGTTGAAGGGGATTTCCCGACTATGGCATCAACTCAGGAACGAGTCATTGATATCGTTGCCGAACAACTCGGTGTCGAGAAAGACAAGATCACTCGTGATACGCACTTCGTCAATGACCTAGGTGCCGACTCGCTCGACACAGTGGAACTAGTGATGGAGTTCGAAGAGGAATTCGATATCGATATTCCTCAGGACGCTGCTGAAAAGATTCAGCGCGTCGGCGAAGCCATCGATTACATCGATAAGCAATCCTAAGCGGTAGCTTTCGCACCATATCTTCAGTCACAAGGGTTTGCTCAACTGAGTCGTTGGGCAACCCCCTGATTCTTCAGATAGCAGTTGCATGAATCGTCGAGTCGTCGTCACGGGCCTCGGATGTGTCACGCCCTTGGCTTTGGATGTTCCTACGCTTTGGAACTTAATCCTAGAAGGCAAGAGCGGTATCCATCCGCTAACAATCTTGGACACCACCCTGCACAAGGTCCGCTTTGGTGGTGATGTTCCCAATTTCGAACCAGGGGAGTCCTGCGAACCGAAAGACGCTAAGCGTCTAGATCGTTTCTCCCTGTTCGCAATCTGGGCTGCGTTCCACGCCATTAAGGATTCCGGCTTGGACTTCTCCAAAGAACAAGCCCACCGTTGCGGCGCGATCGTCGGGTCGGGGATCGGCGGACTCAACGAGATCGAAGAGCAGATTCTTCGAATGCACACCAAGGGACCCGATCGCGTCAGCCCGTTTACCATCCCCAAGATGATGCTCAACGCTGCGGGGGGCAACCTCGCGATTCAGTACGGCCTGAAAGGCCCTAACTTTGCCATCGCTACGGCTTGCGCCTCGAGCAATAACGCCATGGGCGATGCGCTCAAGTGCATTCGTACCGGCGAGGCGGAGGTCATGGTCACCGGTGGAACCGAAGCGGCCATCACTCATATGGGAGTCGCTGGCTTTGCCAACATGAAGGCCCTTTCGACCCGCAACGACGAGCCCGAAAAAGCTAGCCGTCCTTTCGACGCCGATCGCGACGGCTTTGTGCTCAGCGAAGGCGCAGGCATCTTGGTCTTCGAAGAGCTAGAACATGCTAAGGCCCGGGGCGCAAAGATTTATGCCGAAATCCTCGGTTACGGAGGTTCTTGCGATGCCGGGCATATCACCGCTCCGGACGAACAAGGCCGTGGAGCATCGATGGCCATGAGCAACGCCTTGACCGACGCGAAACTCGATCCATCCGAAATCGACTACATCAACGCGCACGGCACGAGCACTCCTCTTGGAGACAAAGCTGAGACCGTCGCCGTGAAGAATGTCTTCGGTGAATCGGCCCGCAGTGTTGCCCTTTCGAGCACCAAAGGACACCTCGGACACGCTCTGGGGGCCAGCGGTGGGATCGAGATGATCCTTTCGATCCTAAGCTGTTTCTACGACATCGTCCCTCCGACGATCAATCTCGAAACCCCAGACCCCAATTGCGACCTGGACTACACACCACTGGTTCCCCGCAATCGCAAAATCCGCTATGCGATGAACAACAGCTTTGGGTTCGGTGGACACAATGCCACCTTGATCTGCGGGAAACTCTAGCGAGAATCGCGCTTTTAGCCCACAATGGGCTCAGGGTCGCTTCGCTCCAAGCTGGTTCTTTGCATCTTTCGAGGATCGCCATGTCCAATTGCTACTCCTTGTTCTTTGTCGCCTTGCGTTTCCTCTGCACCCGGGCCGGCTCGGGATTCTTGAGCCTCGTGTGCTTCGTGGGGCTACTGGCTCCGGCCCGCGGCGACGAAGGGATGTTCCCGATCAGCGAACTGGCCAACATCGGGCTAAAAAACCGAGGCATCGAACTTACCGCCGATGAGATCTTCAATCCCCAAGCCAAAAGCATTGTCGATGGCATTTGCCGCGTCAACGGTTGCACCGGTTCGTTCGTATCGAACGCCGGACTGATCATCACCAACCATCACTGCGCATTTGACGCGATTCAAAAAGCTAGTACCCCTGAACGCGATCTGCTGAATGATGGATTCATCGCCCAAACGCTAGCCGAAGAAGTTCCAGCCCCCAACTACACCGTCCGCATCACCGAGTCCTACGCGGACGTCTCGGCCGAGGTCCTCTCGGCAACTAGCCCCGAAATGGGTTACAGCGATCGGACCAAGGCGATCGATCGACGAAAGAAGGAACTCGAAATCCAAGCGGAAAAAGACAATCCAGGGATGCGGGCTGAGGTCGCAGAAATGTTCGTCGGAAAGACCTATGTTCTTTTTCTCTACACCTATCTTAAAGATGTCCGATTGGTTTTTGCTCCTCCGATCAGCATCGGTGCCTTTGGCGGGGAACTCGACAATTGGGAATGGCCTCGACACACCGGCGACTACTCTTTTATGCGAGCTTACACTGCTCCAGATGGAAAGCCCGCCGAATACTCTCCAAACAATGTTCCATATGTGCCCAAGCGACCGTTGAAGGTTCAGCCCAAGGGGATCGATGAAGGGGACACCGTCTTTTTGCTCGGGTATCCGGGCAGGACCGTCCGAAACCGGACCGAAAGCTTCATCCAATACGAGCAGAATGTACGCCTACCGCTGATTGTCTCGCTCTACAGTTGGCAGATCGCCGAAATGGAGAAGGCCGGAGCCAAAGACCGCGCCGTGGCGATCAAACACTCCACGCGGATCAAATCTCTTGCCAATGTCGAAAAACGATCCCGAGGACAACTCATCGGACTCCAACGGGCCAAGATCCAACAGCTAAGGGCCGATCGGGAAACCAAGCTCAAAGCTTTCATCGCTAGCGATCCGGCGAAGTACTCCAAGTATGCCACGCTCCTCGATCAAATCGACATGGTCTATTCGGAGATGTCCAAGAAGGGGACTTTGGAAACCTACCTTCGGGAATTGCGAACGGCACCGAGAGCTCTGGCGATAGCGTTTGCTCTCTACGATTCGGCCACCGAAAGGGCCAAGCCCGATCTGGAGCGAGAAGCACCTTACATGGATCGGAACTGGGCGCAAAGCACCCAGCAGATCAAGCTCGACGTCGGTGACCGAGACCAAGCCACCGATGCAAGGATGCTCCAGGGGATGCTCGATTTGCTGCAATCGACCCCTGGTGCCCAAGATATCGAACCGGTGGCTCGTGTCTTGAACTCGAGCGAAGGGCTCAACAAGCTTGCCAGTTCGGTTATGGACAACACCAAGCTTGGGGATTTAGAATTCGTTATCAGTTGCTTCAACAAATCCCCTCAAGAGCTCATCGCCTCAGGTGACCCAGCATTGTTATGGATCGCCGATCTGTATCCGACGTATGTCAAGCAACGAGACAAGGACAAGGAGCGAGAGGGGAAGCTCAATCAGCTTTATGGTTCGCTCATTGAAATCCAGCGACTCGCGGAAGCTTCCGAGTTTCTCCCTGACGCCAATGCGACATTGCGATTGACGGTAGGAAAGGTCGAGGCGTATTCGCCGGTCGATGCCATCGTCAAAAAACCGATCACAACCCTCGATGGGTTGTTGGAAAAAACCACCGATCAGGAGCCCTTCGTCACCCCCAAGCCCGTGTTGGAGGCAGCCAGAGCCAAGAGGTTCGCAGGTCTAGAGCATCCGAGGCTCAAGACGGTTCCGGTGGCATTCCTCTACAGCACCGACACGACTGGAGGAAACTCTGGCAGTCCTGTTCTCAATTCCAAGGGGGAGTTGGTCGGAGTGAACTTTGACCGGGCATTTGAAGCGACGATCAATGATTTTGCTTGGAACCAGCGGTACAGCCGATCGATAGGGGTCGACGTTCGGTACGTGTTATGGATCACCGGAGAGGTCTTTGGTGCCAAGCACTTGGTCCAAGAGATGCTCTCGAAATAGCGTTGGACCAATGATCGACTTCCAGTTCCCCATTTTCGTTGAAACGAGCCTTGGAATAGACGAAGCCCTTTTGCTTTTCAACGCGATTCAGGATAGTCTGTCGTTGCATCTTGATTCTTGGGGTTGGTGTACTGAAGTTGTGGTAAACCTCATGATACCATCCCAGGCTCAGGATGCTTTTTTGGCAATTCATTGCGAGTCTAATTCAGGCTCGATAGACTCATAGATGCCTCGATGGAGGATAGAGCTCTGGTGGGAACCAACTCGAGCGCCCCTTCTAGAGAAAGCCGAGGACAGGTAACAAGCCAGGGGCTGCTACGGTGGCCCCTGACTTCCTCCCATCCCTGTGGCTTGTTATCTGGGGAAAGCGAAAAATCCAAATGCTTCCATCCTAGAAATGTTAGAACCTTTTCCCCACAAATTCTGCGGAAGAGCCATAGCTTTAGCAATTTGCCTTAACTCCGAGAATGCGAATCCATGTTACCCGTACTTCGGAGTTGACCAATAAGCAGTATCGCTAGAAACACACATGCGATCTGATAGGCTGTAAACCCATAGAGCACCTTAGGCTCAGGCCGGATCCATTCGGTGATGAATCGATAAATCAAATACCCAATTAAGTAAAGCTTGAGGCGTTGGCCCGCAACCCATCGGCGATGCTCGAGCATCACCAAGGCGATCAATGCGATCGAATGAAACAAGGTCTCGTAGAGTTGGACCGGGTGCCGGATGCATTCCCCAGCATCAGGGGCCGTCTTGAATGCGACACCCCAGGGCAAGGTCGTCGGTATCCCGTAGCAACAACCACCCAGGAAACAACCGATCCGGCCGATGCTCAATCCCGCCGCAATAGGGACTGCAAATGCGTCCCCTGTTCCTTGACGAACACCCAGCCACGCCTTGGTCAACTCGACCGCAACATAACCACCGAAAATACCCCCCAAGACCGTCTTGCCGTCGCTGAGCCAATGGGTCCAAGGACTGAGCCCAGTCCAATCCCGCTCAAGCAAAAAAGGAAGCTTCGCCCCGATGAACGCACCGAGCAGGGCTGCCAACGATAGGAATCGTTTGTGGTCAGAAGATATCTCTAACTTTTGTCGACTGTGCCGATAGAGCCAATAGCTGACAACCAAGGCCAAAAGCATCATCAACGAATGGAGCAACTTGCCTGCCTGCGGGCTCACGAGCGTTGGGCCACCTTGTTCTCGACCATCAATGCGTTACTCAATTCAGGCAAAGGCACATGCCCATTGCGATACAATACGTTGTAGGCGCAAAACGGGATGATATGCCCGCTGGGCAACACGTGATGCGTGCAGCACTTCATGACACGCCGTACATCAAAGTTGTATGCATCCAAAAAAGAGGTGATTGTGATCCGCAGGAGTTGCTTGCTTCCAAGTTCCTTTTCGATCGCTTTGGCAAAGAAATCTTCGGCGATCCGAGCGGGAGATCCTAGGGAGACCAAGGCAGGATCACTATCGACACAACCATTGGGCCCGCAGCAGGCGTTGCGAGCCATGTAAAGCTGAGCCAGTCGTTTACCTTCATCCCGCGTAAAACTCAGACCGTTTGCTAACAGGTCCCGGTTGGCGGTCGCATCGATGAATCGTGTCAGGGGTACGAGTTGGCCCTCGTGCCGATAGCACATGGCCAAGACATGGCAGTTTGGATGCGCGCAAGGCAACGGAAAGAAATCCGACTCGCTCAAACGCCCTTGCGACTGCTCGCAAAGCAGGCGGATGCAGTCCGGTGCGGTGATGCGGGATTCCAATTGCTCGGGCAAATAATGCCGACCTGAATACGTCGCCGGCTGGAGACTCAGTCCGCTGACCCAAGGCCTTTGGGCCGCAAGTTCGAGCAATCCTCCTAGCTGCCCCTCGTTGACTCCCGCTTGCAAGGTCGCCACCAAGGTCACGTTCAAGTCGGCTGCCCCCAGCCGATCGAGGGCTTGAAGTTTGGTCGCAAGAAGTGGCTGTCCTCGGAGGTTGTCAAAAACAAAGTCTTCGACCCCGTCCATTTGCAAGTAGATCTCAACACGGTGCTTATGCTCGGCGATCTTCGCGACAATCTCTGCGTCTTTGGCCAACCGAATGCCGTTGGTGTTGATCATCACATAATGGATCGGCTGCGAAAGGGCGTATTGAAGGATCTGCTCGAACTCAGGATGAAGCGTCGGCTCACCCCCCGAGAGCTGCAAAACGTCGGGCTGGCCCTCGGCTGCCACCAACGTATCGATCGCACGTTTGACCTCGTCGAGCGACTTGTGCTTGAGCCCCGGTCGGCTATCGGCATAGCACATGCTGCAAGTCAGATTGCAGTTGTCGGTGATCTCCAAGACCGCCACGCACGTGTGCTGCTCGTGGTCCGAACACAGACCGCAGTCCATCGGACAACCCTTCGATGGCTCCACCTGAGTGTGCCTTGGGAGGCGAGCCGGCAAGGCCGTATCGTAGCGATCGAACCAATTGCGATCGCTGCAGATGAAATCCTCTCGCAGTCCATGTTCGGGACACCGCTTGCGAAAGTACACCCGGTTCCCCTTGGCGATGATCTTGGTCTGCACCACGCGCAAGCACTCTGGGCAAAGACTCTGAGTACTTCCTAGAAACGTATAGGGAGTGACCGGTTTGGAAGGTTCCATTATCGGTATTTTGGGATTCCAAGGATCAAAAGAAAAATGGAGATCGCAAGGGCCAGCACGCCGCTGACGCTCAGCAATAGCATCCCAGGAAAATACCCGTTAGGTCTTGTCGTCACAGAGATCCCCACGCAGATACCGAAGAACGCGACTATTCCGCCAAGGACACAGACACCAGAAAACACAAGGGAATAGAATAAGTACCAAAGACCGAAGCGTTGCCCACCAGGGTAGGTCTGCATGAGGATCGCCTTGGCGATGGATCGGCGATGGAGTCCTAGCCGCAGCAAAGAGAGCGGAATAAGGACCATCAGTGCCCACCCTGAGAATTCAGCCACTGCCCAAAATAGGCTCGGGGACCAAAAATTCCAAGAAGCAAAACAAATGGTTAAGGAAAAGAGCCCCAGCAACCCAATGGTGACCCAGTAGGAGCCATCGACTGGAGGCACCTGTTGGTCGAAATCGCCGTGCCAAGACGCCTGCGTCGCTTCGCCCTGATTCAGAGAAGATTCAGCGGTAACATGAAATGCATAGGGATTGAATGACGACTCATCCTCGTTCTTTGCGACGCCCGAGCTTCCTCGTTGGGAAGCGTCTGGATCAGAAACAGCGCGGAACTCGAGTGGATTCTCTTCGGGGGGATTAGGTGTGTTCGATGATGTCATTTTGGCTCTGCGATCTTCGGCATCACTCCTGTCGTAGCTGTCGAATCGAGCTCGTCGCGATCTAGTATAGCAATCCAGCCCGTTGGTCCGCAAGTTACCGCGAACCGCCTCGATCAACGATCGGAATCGCCGCAGTTCAAACAGCCATCGAGCACGACGAAAACAATCATGTAACCCGCAGCCAACGGCGAGGATGTCGCTATTTTGCACTCATGTCGTGCTCAGCAACTCGACAAACCGCATGAGCTAGTAGTTTAGTTCGAGTCCGGAATCACGAACCTATCTATTTACTGGATCGATGTAAACTAACTCGGGGACTTAAACTAACTCGGGGACTGTCCCCGAGTTAGTTCATCCGAAGAGTCCCGCTGCGCATCCGGATTAGGCTTACAACCAGCCCGATATCGATACATCTCGCCAAACTCTCGGGCTTGCTGAAGCACTAGTTCAGGCCCCAAACTGTGGTTCTTGAGACACTCCGGAACATCCTCGGGTATCGTTGCATCGGCTCGGAACAACTTGTTTTTGATACACCATCTCAATGCGTCCAAGTACTCTTCGACGGTGTAGTCCAAAAAACCTTTGTCGCTACACCTGTAGCCATCCGTGTGCAACTGAGGATCATTCGATGCGGTCTCCAACTTGACCAGGCTCATGAACTCACCTTTGGATAGATTCGAAATCGACATTGGTGCCTTTTTTTTGCGGTCTTTATCCTGCGTGTTTTCCTGAGCTTGCGATGCAGACTCCTTGGGCGATGATTCGATCGGTACTGTTTCGTTTTCGCCCAGGGGCTGATTTGCTGCCGGGGCTTGCTCGTCCTCTTTGGCCTTTTGTTTCGATCGGATCATGTCGAGCCGAATCTTGGCCGACGTGTAGTCGTAGTCATCGATACCCTGGGCCATTGCGGCTTGAACTGCATTGAGGTCGACATACAAGCAGCACCCGAGCAGATAATCCAGGTCTTCGATCACTGTCGCATGAAATCGGCCTTTCCAAAACGGCCCCTTGGAACCTCCATCTTCCCGATTGGCCCTTTGGGCAACTTTTTGGCAGCAAAGCCGCATCCACCAACTGATGCTGCTCAACTGAGCTCGGATTTTCTTGATCCTCTTTTTGTTCTTTGCCAGGGTATCAATCTGCTCATCCTTGGGAGGGATCGGCACATACTGAACCGTGTCGTCGACCTTCTGACACGCTTACATACCCAGGGACTGTCCCCGAGTATTCGGATTTCGCCGCATGCTTCGGCAGCCGGATGCCGGAGTCGTTTTCTTCGGGTAATAACTCGATAAATGAAACGACTCGAAAATTCAAAGTCGGGGCGATAGGGCCCGAGGATTTACCCCGCCATGAACAGCTCCAGCGGTCTTGCCCGGTGAAGAATCAGCCATTCGGCGTTTTCACTTAGAGCTTCGCAGCCTACCTGATACAGGATGTCCTGGACCTCAGCTACCAGCCTATGTCTTGTCCAATCGGTGCTGTCGATGTTACCTGGACTATCTAGTTCTTTAAGTAACATCTCAAGTCGCCGGTCAGCGGACCTGTAGAGCGTACGCATCGAGCAATAGCTTCGGTACTCTTCAGAATAGAATCGCCTTTCTTGCCACGCGAGCATCAAGGCTCCAGACAGAAGGCAAGCCCCCGTGTTGATTATCCACCAGTTGGACCGATCGGGAAAACTCTTTCCAAGCTCCGGCAAATGGTATGACATCTCGAAGGCAAGGGCACCAACAAACATCGCTACACCAGCCAACTGCCAGTAGTGAACTAGGCTGGAAATGATCTTTCTTCCTAGATGAGGTTCCGCGATAGGTTCTTCATGCTCACCGAAGTGATGATCCACCAAATGCAGCACATGGCTAACCCATTTTGGAACCATTGGCTTGAGCCATTTGACCGAGTGGATCGCCAGTTCAAGTCCAAACGCGGCCAGAACTAGCAGGCCACCCGAGCTAACAAGATAGGCGATCTTGGTAAGCCACCAGTGGTTATCGTTGAGCCATTTCGCGAAATCGGTGTTCACTTGGCTAACGAGCATCAGCGGTAATTGGAGCAATCCTGCACATGCAAGTCCCCAGCACAGGATGTGCATCAAATGGAGCTTGTGAGATAACCCCGTGCATTTTTTCGTCGCGTTGCTGATCTGCCCTCCGATCCATTTATCTCGGATGTAACCGAGCAAGGTGTTCTGCTGCTGATTACTGAGTTTTTTGAAGAAAGCGGGCCAGCGATCCAGAGGAAACGAGACCTCGGATGCCACGTAGCGAATCCAATCAAGCTCGTCTTTTTGACGCTGCATGTAATCGTGGGCAACAGAGCGGCTGAGTCCTGCGACGGACCAATAAACCTGGACCCGAAGTGCTTCGGCAAGAGCCCGGTAATCGTAGCGTTTCTCCTCGATCCTTTTTCGGTTGTACACAAGGAACCAAATCCCTGAGATGGATAAGGTGATGATGGTTACTCCCAAGAGACCAGCCCTGATCCAAGCTTCAGTGGAATCAGCGCCCGACTGGCCTGCGGGTAGGTAATTCACTAGAGCGGAAAGAACTTCGGTCGAATTCCAAAGAGTCGCATGCTCACCCTCCTGAGGCTCGGCTCGATGCCAATGCTCGAACATCCCTAGGCACAAAGCTGCGATGAAGACCAGAAGGATCAGCGACAACAACACTTTGAATCGCTTGGGCTCATAAACCTTGTTTGCCAAGTCGCCAGAGCATCGTCTGACGCTGGCAGCTTGGGCCAAGGACGCTAGCTCGGGCCAAGCAGATCCGAGAAGTTCGGTGAGCTTGCCGCGTCTATCTGCCTGCGTTGCGCCTTCCGAATCTGGGACTAACATATCGACCAGTTCTGACTCGCCAGCCAACTGCTGGTTGTGCGGCTTCCATTTGAGCTTGGCTTCTTCGTTGTAGGTTTCTTGCAAATCAAGGATCCGTCGGAACACAAAGTCGCCACTTGCCTGCCATATCGAATGTTTTTGGCCATCCGTCAAATGCTTTCCATGCGGTTCCAAGTCATAGGGCTGAAGAAAACTCCAGACCTCGGGCGATGGCATCGGAGTTGAAGGCTGGCTACCATTTCCCGGGATCGCAGTGCGTTTGTCTCGCTTGATTCCCAAACGCAACACAGGACCATTGTCTGCCCAGGAGAAATTATTGGAGGTTGCCAGCAGCTCCCAAGATAGCCCTCGTCGTTTGGCCTCAACGATCGCCCAAGTCCCTGGTTCGAGAGGATTCAGGGGCTTTCTGAACTCGTCTTCCTGTTTGCCTTGATGGTCGAACTTATAGTCGTAGATTGCAAGAAGCAAATGACTCAAAGATGCGATGTACTCTCCTGCGGCTCGGTATCGCAGGTAGCGCCTGGACTTGAGTTCGCCGTTGTAACGGATTTTGGACTCTAAGTCGGCCTCGGGGCCAAGGGGTTGTGCTAAAGCCTCCTGCGCCTCGCATGTGAGATTCGCGATGGAAGCATCGGTGTTTTCCGGAGACCGAACCTTCAGTGGCTCCCAGTCCCGATCGAGTTTGACACAGAATAGATCACGCTGTTCGTCCCATCCGTTTTGCTTTCGGAGCCTTTCAAGTAGCGATCGCAATCTCCCTTTGTCTTCCTCCTTCTTGTACGAGGAGCATCGCTCAAGGATCTCGATTGGGAAAGGCAGAGGAACTCTGACAAAGACGGAACGGTCCGGATTGGACCGTTGATAGTCAAGAAACACTTCGGCAACGATCGTATCAATTCCCGGTGAGATCGAGCTTAGTAGCACGACCGGAGTGTGCTTGATCCCGAGAGGTTTCCAGCAAGCATTAAACGCCGTTAGCTTCCCCGAGAGAAACTCGCACTGATTGTTCAATCTCGGATTATCCTTGTCTCGGCAAAGATCCGAACCGTCGGGATGGATCCCCAATTTCTGTAATTCCTCGGATGGCAATCCTAAAGGCGATTTGGTTTCGCCTCCAAATACCCAATCGAGAAATTGCCAAACCCTAAGGTAGACCATCTTGATCGATGGAGCTAAATCGGAAGGATTCACTACCTTCGCGTCATAACCTTCGGGGTCGTTGTTGCCGGTAACCCCGATGATGAGCGTCGCAAGAGGCGCATGGAGATTGGGTGGCGATGCTATCGATGCGGATTGTTTTGAGTCGGACATGCGAAGACCTATCGTAAGAAACCCAATCGTAAGTACTTCGGAGCAGCCATCATCCCAAGTTGTTCCTGTGGATTTTGACGTGCCTTATCAGGCCAAGCTTCATCCCGAGTGCCAATGCACCGGTTTCCTCGGCCATCCGGAACAGGATTATAGCAAGCAACATTCAACCCTGAAGCGGCGGGTGCTCTTTGATAGCCGGCTAGCAGATCGTAGTAACCACTTCGCGTGGATCCGTTCCCTAGCCAGCCATGAAGGGCTCTAAAGGTCGTGCTCGGTGGTAGATTAGCCAGTCAGCGTTCTCGCTCAAATGCTCGCAACCTAAATTGTACAGGATATCCTGGGCCTCTGATCGGAGTCGCTCCCAGTCTAGCGCTCTGAGCTTGGGATCGTGTTTCAACGGCTCCATTTGATTGAGAATGTCCTGGAGTTTGAGATTGGCTGAGTGGTAGAGCATGCGCATCGATGAAAAGCTTCGGTGCTCTTCGGTGTGGAAGTTTCTCTCCGTCCAAGCCAAAGACAAACCACCAGCGAGCAGCGCCACACCGTTGAGAATAATCCACCAGTTATGATCGTTTGGCAAGTAGCCGCCTATGTCGGGGAATTTTGGGAGCGAAACATACAGTACACCCACCAAGCCGCTAATAAACAATCCAATCTGCACCACATCGATCCGCTTGCGCAACCACTCAACCCATGTTTCGTGGTGTTTGTCTGGTGCATACTGATGGTGCCCGTGGCTTTTCGGATCAAGCAGCGATTCGGCCCAATTCGTAACCGCTGGTAATCCAACGAGTCCGAGCGTTACTTGTGTATACCAAATGAAATTTTCCAAACCGTGAGATCCGAACCACTCCGCAAGGTGTTGCCCCAACATGAAAAGAGGTTGTAAGCCTCCGGCAAGTGCAAAGGACCACGCCACTTTGTGCCAAAAATGGTGCTCCGCCTCAAGTTTCTTTACATTTTTTTCAAAGTACTTCTCTTGCCCTTGAATCCAAGCCTGATGAACCCCTTTGAGCATATTCATTTGGTCCTCTCGTCCCAAAGCAAGAAAATTTCTTTTCCATCGGCGGAATGGAAGTACCGCTCCAGACACGACATATCGTATCCAATCCAATTCGTCTCGGTGCCGCTGCAGGTAGTCTGACGCTACCGATCTTTCCAGACCTGAAAGTGCCCAGTAAATCTGTATCCGTAACGCTTCACCCAAAGCGCGGTAATCAAATCGTCTCTCTTCTTTCAGAGATTTTGCGTAGTTTCTATACAACGCAGCGGCGACGGTTACGCAAGTAGTGGTTCCTAGTAAAAGCAAGAACTGTATGAAAGAATCCCAGTCTTCGTGATGCTCTTGTGAGTGCCAATGCTCGTAAAAGCCTAAAAAGACAGCCGCACCGCCGATTAACGCAGCGAGCCTTTTAAGCATTTGCCCACGCTCTTTGGTAAGCTCACCAGCGACGTCTGCAGCGCGCCTTCGGATACTAGCGGCTTTCTCTAATGACCGTACCAAGTTCTTCGCTGGATCACTGCGTTCAACAACAGCAAGGGGGAACATCCTCGTGATTTCATCCCCTTCTTTTGGATTCTGTGGCAACTGATTGAATTCGTCTTGCAATCTCAGGATCCGCCTATAAACGGAATCGCCGTTTGCTTGCCATATAGCTTCGATGAGATCATCCTGTAGTTTTTCCCCACCCACTTTAGGTTTGGTGTCGTAGGGGTGCATGAATTGCATCGCATCGCTCGGACGAGGAAGCGGCTGTTGCATCCCATTGATCGTCTTTTTGCTCTCGAAACCCACCCGAAGAACAGGACCATTGTCTGCCCACGTGAAATTGTTGGTGAGCGCTATTAGTTCCCACGCAAGCCCTCGCCTCTTGGCTTCAACGATAGAAGCAACTGAGTAATCGAACACATCCTCTGGAACTGAAACCGCTTTCTCATAGACCGGATCGAACGATGCTACCAAAAGGTCTGAAAAGGCTGCAATGTATTCCCCTGCAGCACGCAATCGAAGCCCAAGCTCAAGTTCCGGAACCGGTTGGTGCAAGTTGCGTTGTTCCTTGATTTTTTGTAGCAAGTCGGTGTCGATGCCGGCTGAGGCGTGCGTGTCGCACCAGTCATTGTCTAAAGGGACTGGAATGACGGTTTCTTGTGGGTTCAGTGCATCGCGAACTATTGCTCCGTAGAGCTGATTGAAGTCTTCCTGTTTTTCGGATGTATCAAAGATCCCGCAATTCAAGTATTGGTCTTTGTCCTCGTAGGGTAGAACGATTCGGATTGTCAGCGACCAATAGGGGTTTTCGTTCTTGAATTCGATTGCGGCTTTCACAAACAGTGAATCCAGCCCTGGCTTGAGTGACGTGAGCAGCGTCAAGGGTGTGGCATGAATGCCCAAAGGCTGCCAGCAATCGTTGTAACCCTCCAATCGTCCATGACTATCGTATTCATTGCATGGTGGCCCTTGGCGATGAACGAAGAGGCGTTTCTCTGGACACAAGAATCCGGCTTCCTTTGCCAAAAACGACCACTTCAAAATCCCGTGAAATGCAGCGCTAAGCTCATTCGCGAGGCCAGTAGCCTCCGTTGCTTCATCCGTGATGTATTCGCTACACCAAAGCCCCATAAGAAAGGGAGATTTTAGATTGGGTGGTGGGTTTTCAGCAGACATCGCGCTCTCTCAAACAGGTCAAGAACTAAAGCTTTTGGTTGCAATTCCAGTGGACACACGAGCATTCGATCGGCTTGCACTTGCGATCAAAAAGACCGAATAACATAGTAATTGCTGGCACCCAGCGAATCAACGAAGTCCGTGTTTTCGGCTCGCTGGCAGAATTTGCGGGTCGATTTGGCTTCAGAAAGCTCAGTTGCTTCTCGTTGCGAGTGCCATTTGCGATCGATATAATAGCGAATGACGCACGTTGGCCGATGTTTTCTACCAATCTCCCCCTCAAAACCCTGTGTGTCTATGTGGCTTGATTCATGACTCCAAGAAAAAAACATACCGTATTCCTCAGTCGCGTATCCTCAGAGTTCAAGGAACTCACCGACCGTGTTCGGTCCTATGATGATGCCTATCCTTGGCTTCGTTTGATCGACCAAGAGGCTCCGGGTACCCAGCCGACTAGGAATGCCGCCCCGTTAACGGTCGCTAAAATCAAAGAATGGATAAGCGATTCCGATACGGTGTTTCATTATGTTGGCCTTCATCATGGTGCAACGGCGAAGGTTCCCATCACCGATTGTAGAGAGCTCGCTGATTTGTTGGATGCATCTTGCTATAAAACGCTCGAATCGCTCCGCTTGCATTTCCGAAACTCACTCCCAACCGATTCTCCGGATCAATGGATCACCTACACAATGCTCGAAGCGGTCCTAGCGATTGGCCTTGGAAAGGAACTGCTCATCTTCTGGCTCGATCCGAAACTGCCTAACGCAGTCACAGGCACTAACCACAAACCCGATCCGATTCAGGAAATCTATCGAGAATGGCTAAAACGAAACCATATCCCGGGGCGAGACCGTCTTATTCTGGAGTTTCCCGAAGACATGATCGTGACGAGCACGAGAAAATTGCAATCGCTCGATCGTGCCGTCTCACTCGAATTCCGAGCCAACTTTGCTCAGAATTACAATTCGGTCTGGGAGTCGGTGGCTGCGATGGCAGATCCAGATACCACTCAAAATGAAAGGGCGAATTACTGGTCAAACATTCGACAAGGGAAATACTCCTGTACCATCGATTGGATTGGTTCTGCTGTTGAAATCAGCGACCCAAGCCAACCGCATGCACTAGCCCCTGAGCCGATTTTTTTCCAAGTCCCGGATTCCGAAAAATCAAACGAACACTCTTGGCTCATCCCAATCGCCTCAAAACTCCATCGCCTCCGTATCGACCAAGGGGTAATTCAGTCCCAACCTTGGCCTGAAATCGGTGGACACTCCTTCAGGGCCTGTTGTCTGGCCAATCTAGACGTCTGGGTTTTATGCGAATCTGACCATCAATACTTTCTACATTGCTTGAAATCCAATGGATCATCAGAGAAATTCACACTTCATGGGTTTCAAACCCACGGATTTCATCCTGTTCACCTAACCTGCGATGATGGTTCATTCTACCTTACCTACCAAGGTCAGATGCGGCGTATTTCGTTCACCTCCGAGCCGAATTCATGCAATGCATC
>Ga0315901_10003256_pt1 | contig 21261 bp, 11 predicted proteins | sample LakEriMetagenome_10_FD_203761 | JGI IMG/M metagenome (GOLD analysis project Ga0315901, IMG submission 203761) | Freshwater fungal communities from buoy surface, Lake Erie, Ohio, United States - Buoy 2 MA116 | ecosystem: Environmental > Aquatic > Freshwater > Lake | place: USA: Lake Erie, Ohio... | reverse complement strand
TATGGTGGTGCTAGTAATTATGTTGACGGACCGATGAATGCCGATTATAAAAATACAGATGCAAATGATCCTTTTAAAATAGAAAAAGTTACAAATAAATACGAAGGACTATCAGGCGAAAAAAATAGAGAAAAAAATTTAGAGTATGCAAAAAATAGGGCAAATTCTTTAAAAGATGTTTTAATTAATGAATTTCCATCTAGTAATGTTATAGTACAAACGTATTCTAGAATCATGGATACGGGTGGTAAAATAGACGAAAAAAGAGATACTAATTTATACCCAATACCTGGACAACAAGCCGCATTCAAAATAAAATTCAATACTAAAAAAAAAGAAAAACAAACCCCCCCTTTTGATGCTAATGAAAAATTTAAACAAACAGAATCAAATAGAACTAGTAGTGATTCATCATACTATGGATCTAAAACTGTAAAAATAAATAATACTGATATATTAATGTGTAAAATTTTGACAAATAACGATAGATTAGGATTAAAAACAAATTTACCGGATATCGACTTAACCCCATTCCAAGCTGAAATTAAATTTGATAAAACAATAAACAAATATAGAATAACTAATAAATCAGGAAAACAATTTACTAAAATGCAATGGGTTTGGATTTATTGGTATTTAATTAATGAAGAAAACGCTAATATGAATTGTAAGGCTTTAGATTATGTTGTTTTACCTTCATGGATCGAAACAATTAATTTGGATAAGGTTACATTTGGTGCTATGAGTAAAGAACATGAGTTTGTTCATGATAAATCTAAACACAATTTAATAAAATAGTTTTTACCATATAATGCAAATTATTTTTTGTTATATTTATAACATATGGCAAATGGTATAACGTATGGTATTAACTTTCCTTTCAGACAAAGCGATGTTGGAGATTATGTGTTATTGACAGACACGACTAGTGAAGAGATTAGATCAAACCTACTTCATCTAATACTAACTAGAAAGGGGAGTAGATATTATTTACCTGACTTTGGCACAAGAATATATGAATTTATATTTGAACCATTAGATGGAGAAACATTTTCTCAAATCAAAGCAGATATAGAAGATCAAGTTGAAAAATATGTTCCTAATGTTACTATTAATAATATAACAATTGAACCATACGTTGAAATAGATGAGACGTTAGCTGATTCTACATTAGATCTTTCTTCTGAATCAACAATTTATAGAATCCCTGGACCAAACACTCAAGAATATACCGCCAAATTAAAAATAGAATATACTGACGATTCTAAAGGATTTGGAAGTAGGGAATTCATTATTATTAATATTTAATTAATATGGCTGAACAAAAAATAAATTATACAAATAGAGATTTTGCAGGACTTAGGGAAGACCTTATAAACTACACTAAACAATATTACCCTGAGCTTGTTCAAAACTTTAATGACGCGTCTATTTTCTCAGTACTTATGGATTTGAATGCTGCGATTGCAGATAACTTACATTACCATATAGATCGAAGTATTCAAGAAACTGTATTACAATACGCACAACAAAGATCATCTATTTATAATATCGCCAGAACTTACGGTTTAAAAATTCCTGGATATAGACCATCTGTTGCTGTTGTGGACATTTCAATTGTCGTACCTCCATTAGGTGATAGTGAGGATTTTAGATATTTAGGTATTTTAAGGGCCGGATCACAATTCAACGGAGCAGGTAATTCATTTGAAACTGTCTATGATATAGATTTCTCAACTCAATATAATAATGAAGGATTTGTAAATAGAACCAAAATACCAACTTTTGATGCGAATAACAAAATAATAAATTATGTTATAACTAAAAGGGAAGTAGTTGTTAACGGAACAACCAAAGTTTTTAAAAGAGTAATAAATCCTACAGATGTAATTCCGTTTTTTAACTTTTTTCTTCCAGAAAGAAATGTATTAGGGGTTACTTCAATAATACAAAAAGATGGTACTAGTTACCCTAGTATACCAACATACGCCGAATTTTTAAAACAAGAAGGAAGATGGTATGAAGTAGATGCTTTGGCTGAAGACACTGTTTTTATAGAAGACACAACAAAACCAACAGACTCTGCAGGTATAAAGGTTGGAAAATATATTAAAACTGAAAATAGATTTATAACCGAATACACACCTGAAGGGTTTTTAAAAATACAATTTGGTGGAGGAACTACAACGCCCAATCAACAGTTAGCAAATTTTGCTAAAAGCGGTATAAAATTAGACTTAGCAAATTATCAAAATAATATAGGATTAGGATTAACAGTACAACCAAACACTACTATATTTGTTCAATATAGAATTGGCGGAGGGATATCAACAAATGTTGGAGTAAATGTAATAAATCAAGTCGGTATTATTGATTTTGCGGTAAACGGCCCATCTGATAGTATAAATACAAACGTACAACAGTCACTATCGGTAACTAATGTAACCGCAGCAATTGGTGGTGCTAATCCACCTACAACTGAAGAGGTTAGAAATATGGTATCTTTTAATTTTGCCGCACAAAAAAGGGCAGTCACTATTAATGATTATAAATCTTTAATTGATACTATGCCTGGAAAGTTTGGTGCACCTGCAAAAGTATCAATAACAGAAAGTAATAATAAAGTAACAATACAAGTTTTATCTTACGATACTTCAGGAAAATTAACACAACAAGTACCTAATAGTTTAAAAAATAATTTAGCAACTTATCTATCTAGATATAGAATGGTAAATGATTATATATCAATTGACGTGGCTAAAGTAATCGATTTAGAACTAGAAATTTACGTTGTAATGGAATCAGATAGAAATCAAGGGCAAGTAATAACAGAAATCATAAATTCAATATCTAATTACATGGAACCAGGTAATAGAGAAATGGGTCAAAATTTAAATGTATCTGACATAAGAAGACTAATACAAAACATAGGAGGGGTTTCTAGTTTGTCAGATTTAAAAATATACAATAAAGTTGGTGGACAATATTCGTCTTCAGAAACTTCTCAAAAATATGTTGACAAAACGACAAGAGAAATATCTCTTATTGACGACACAATATTTGCAGAACCAAATCAAATTTATCAAATTAGATTTACAAACAAAGATATCAAAGTAAGGGTAAAAAATCTTAAAACAGTAGACTTTTCATAAGATTATTTATTTTCAGATAGTTAAACCTATTTTTAAAAAATAGGAACATAACTATTTATTTTTAAAGTAATAATGACCAAGAGTTATAGGATAAGAACTACCCCAGGTGTAGATAAAAATATTAGGATAAATATAAATCAAGATTTTGATTTTTTAGAAATCCTTTCATTAAAATTAAGACAAGAAGATGTCTACACAAGATTTTGTGCCGATTATGGTGTTGTTGCGGGTAGGGTTATCGCTAATGGTGGTTTTGGTATACCTAATGCTAATGTTTCTGTTTTTGTACCACTTTCTAAAGAAGACGAAGACGATATAGTCATATCTACTTTATACCCATATAAAACGGTTGATCAAAAAAACGAAGACGGATATAGATATAATTTATTACCATATAGAAAAGAATACGGAGGACACGTTCCAACAGGAACTTTTCCTGATAGAGAAGATATACTTACAAGACAAGAAGTTTTAGAGGTTTACGAAAAATACTACAAGTTTACCGTAAAAACAAATGAAAGTGGAGACTTTATGATTATTGGTGTCCCTTTGGGAGTTCAAAAAATTGTTTTGGATTTAGATTTATCCAATATTGGTTGTTTTTCGCTCAGACCTGCCGATTTAATAAGAGCAGGACTTGCAGGCCCCAACCAATTTAACGGATCGCAATTTAAATCATCTACAGATCTTAATTCTTTACCACAATTAGTTAATATTAAAAAAGACGCTGACGTTACACCTTTTTGGGGTGAAAACGAACTTTGTGATGTTGGAATAACAAGAGTTGATTTTGATTTAAGAGATTTTGGTATAGACATTAAGCCACACTCAGTTTTTATGGGATCCATTTTTTCAACTTCAAACGAAGATTTTCTTAAAACCACATGTAAACCAAAAAAAGATGCTGGCAATTTATGTGACTTGGTTACAGGTGAAGGTAGAATTTTGGCAATCAGACAAACAATTGATTATGATAATACAGGAAGACCTGTTTTAGAACAATACAACTTAGAAAATGGTGGTGATGTAATAGATGAAAATGGGACATGGGTGGTAGAATTACCTATGAATCTAGATTACGTAATAACAAATGAATTTGGAGAACAAATTATTTCAAACAATCCATCAATAGGTATACCAACTAAGGGAAAATATAGGTTTAGAGTTCAGTACCAAAACGAGTCAGGGATGGAAAATGACATCATGAGGGGGGATTACTTGGTGCCAAACATAAAAGAATGGGGTTGGACCTCTTCTAATTTAAATGGACCTTATACTTTTTCTAACACACAATTAGATGAACAAAAAAAATCTTATGCGTTTAGTTTAGATTGGAATGACTATGGAGATTTAACAACACCTATAGGTCAACAAATGGTTCAAGAAGCCATAAATTGTGAAGATAGATTTTATGAATTTACATTTAATAAAGTCTATACTGTTGCTAATTTTATAGATAGATGGAAGTGGGGGTTTAATAGAAGTAGACACTTAGGTATAAAAGAAATAACGGATAGAAGGTGTACCACAACGACAAATAGATTCCCTGTTAATGATGGAGTAAGAAATTTTGATTTTACATTTTTTTGTTCAATCTAATGATAACAATAATGACACCTGTCTTTTTGGCTCTCATACCTATTTTACACATTTTGGCGTTTTTGTGGCCAATAATTAAATGGTTATTGGTTTTATTTGTTCCTGCACTTTTAGGGTTTCTTACTTATGGTTACATACAAGACGCCATAACCGCAGCAGGAACAATATCACCAGCCCCTGGATATATTGCGTGGTCAATAGTAAAGGCAGTTCTTATGGGTTTAGTAACGTTAGGTTATACCGCATTAGTCATTATTAAATTTGAAGAAATTACAGGATTCAAATTTAAAGGACTTTCTTTACCGATGATGGCTTATCCTGACTGCGAAGCATGCCCATGTGAGTCTCCGGATTTAGATACTCCTGATATAAACAATAACTTATTTTCTACGGGAGGAGGAAGTTCAGATAGTAATATAGGACCATATACTATAACAAATAGAAATAACGGTAGTGTATTAGCCGATTTAAACTCTAATGCTTTTTGGGGAAGAATACCAACAACCTCAATTTGTGAATACGATAATAACGGGGACCAAATTGCTAACGACGGATGCCCTTATTGGTTTTGTAAAATAAAACCCAACTCATATGGTGGAAACAACCAACAAGAAAATAACAAAACACAAGCGGATTCGGCTGGAGTTAGATATGGGATTGCAGGGTTTCCTTCAGGTGCCATTATGGGTGTACCTGTAACTGAAGTTTTTTCAAATTCAGGTAATCAAAGATACATTATGAATCCTGACGTTACATTATCACAATCGATGAATATGGCTAATATGAGAGCTAGATATTTCGATTCAACAGCCCCTAACAGGATTACAACAACAGTAAACAACTCAGCACCAATAAAAGATAGTGTTATGATGTTACTATTAGATCCTAACACAATTAACCAACTATCAAGTGGTACCATACTTACATTCCAAGATATTAATAATATAAATGACATTAATATTAGCGGGGGAACAACAAATCAATTTGGCACTAATTCAATAACCGGTTCTGTTGCTACCGCAATAACAAATACAGTACAAGTTACATATGCTAATCCTAATCCGAGCGGACCACCATTATCGGCTCAAGTAATTGTTACGGGTAATTCAGAATCAAAAGAATACACCTTAAAAACAGGTGTTGAATATTTTCAAGTAATTACGGGAATGACATTACAACAATTAAACTCTATGGTACCTGGTAATTCAGCAATAGATTCTTGTAATCCTGTTGATGTTGGGTCATCTTTAATTAGAAAATATTTATTAAATAAATTACAAACTGTCGGATATGATCCTCCAGGGCCTGGAGGTGCTAACGTTGAAGATGAGATCTTAAATTCACTGACAGTTATTGGTGATCAGTGGAAACAATTAGGTGTTGTATTTTTAACTAGAGGTGTTGATGTTTTTACTGATACGCAAAATATAAAGTATGATTTGTCTGAAATTTTTGGAACCACACCAAACACTGTTACAATTTCAGGGCAGTTTAATATGAATATCCCAATAAAACCTAACAATGATGCTTCATTATATAAATGGGACAACATCACACCACACACACATGAAACAACATATGCACAGTCAGGAGTATTTTTTGAACCATTTAATTTTCAAGTATCTAATTTTTCTGCAGTAACCACAAACTCATTAAAATACTATTCTTCATTAGATAGAAAAACCGTGAGCAACAACCCTTTTATTCCTGACGGATCTGCGGCCAACGACATTTCATATTTTATATCAACAATTAATGGTGGACCTAACGGTAATAATAATAAAATAAATTTTTATTTAACAACAACACAAGGAAGAGTAGATGGTGGTTCTTTAATCGCAAGTTCATACCCAACGGGAGGTAGTAGGTTCTTTGGATCTAATAATTGGAATAAATTTAGAGTTTATTCACCAACTTACGTTATTCAAATCCCATCATTAACACATACAATACCGGCAGGGAATAACCCTAAATTAGTTTTAAGATCGGATAGGTTACCAACCTCAGACAAAATACAAAATAACAATTCCAACAGTTTTCTTTTACATCAAAACGATAATTTTTCATTATATGTAATCGGTTCAAGTACTAATTTTAGTAATCCTTCAGCAAATGTTGGACCCACAGATACAACTAATAATACTGGTGATTTCTCGGGAGACACTCCTTCGTCTACACAAACAAGTGTTTTGAGTACGTTTAGTTGTGAAGGAATGGTACCTTTAAGATGTTATGATTATGATTCAAACGGAGATTTTATAGTGAAAACCCCTTGTGATGAAAACGATCCAAAAGTTGTTCAAGGAGGATGTTATAAATTTATTCAAAAACCATATGTGGTAACAATTGGAAAAGATATTGTAAATTACGCTGAGTGGAAGGCAAGGTTTAGAATGATGTTTGGTGCTTGTAGAGGGGTTTTTTCTCATGTATTTCAAAATAATTGGGTTAATGGTACTTTGTACATGTACTCGTTTAAGAAAAAAATAGCTTTTAATATATTAGGACAACCTAAAAAATATAAATTTTGTGGTTCTTTGGATGTAAATTTAAGACCTGGACAAGGACCAATTTATTATACTGAAGGTACTACAAACTCATTATTTTATAGGTCAACACCTTACGACGGTAATTACTTTATAGGTCAAACACCAAGAAAAAGAAACTCATTAGGTAACTGGGAGCCTGTTGATTTTAAGGGTACTAACGATACTAATATATTTTTCCCAACAACAATTATGGATTTAGGTGCAAGAGATGAATTTGTCAGAGAAATATGTGCTAATCCAGCATTAGAGGCATATTATATTGATATGATAAAATCAACATCATATAATGAAACTGCAGATATATTACAATTATTTTTTGTTTCTAGATTAACTAGTAGTGGATTTTTACAAAACCTATTTGGTGCGGGAGACGCTTCGATAAACAAGTTATTCTCTAGAACAGAAGATAGGATGGACGGAGATGTTGTTCAAATGTTTAGTATAAATTCAGAATTTGGAGTAGTTCCTTTTAGTGAAGACGAATACGATGATCCAAATGACTTGTATGTTGCTGGTGGAACACAAGGTGCTTCAGTACCTCCGTTGATGGGAATTTTCTTTTCATCTGACACCCAAACAAGGGCTTTAGGTTCTCCAGGGTCTCTAGTTTTCGCACCTAACGTCGTGTCAAATTTTGGATACCCAAAATCACAAGAAGTTCCTATATATAAATGGTCAAACCAAAATCAAAATACAATTTTTGGTTCAGAATTAAATGATTGGGTAACAACACCTAATCAAAACATTAATTCTAGTGGTTATTTTTCAGAAAGATATCAAAACCTTAGTTTTGTACAGTCTCCGTTTTCACCATATTTCAATAACGGACCTTCAGGAGGTAAAGGTTATATATATAATACAGACCAAAATGGGGTACCAACAGAATCTTGGCCTCCAAGCCAATCGAATAAATTTATTGTGGGGGCTCCTTATCATTTTTATTTTGGTTTAAATATTGGAAAAACCGCAATAAATAGATATATAACTAAATTTATTTTGAATCAAGATGTCTAACGAAAATGAAATAAGAATAGTTTTAGGTTCAAAAAGATTTGCATCAAACTCAGATAAGGATGTTTGGTTACAGCCTGACTTACAAGGAACGATAAGGACTATGGTTGAGGGTGATAGGACTAGAGTCATCAATCAGGCCGAATTGTTTAATCAAGAAAGGCAGAACTCAAACATATTTAGAATTTCTGGAATCATTACAAATGTATTTAACAATTCTATTAGTGGTAAAACAAATTATACTCCTTATAAAAATTATTTATACTATACCAATCCGGTAAATAATGCTATTTCAGGAGGAAACACTGCATGGGAAGGTTATCCACAATTTGATGAATTTACTATGCTAAGGACTACGGGAATAACAGGACACATAAATTTTGTACCAAAAAGTGCCTCAACTTATAATTGGGGAATATATGTCTCATATCCATACAGTAGCGACACGCAACAAAAAATGTCTTATACTGATGAAACTTTTAATGTTACAAATACATTTACTTGTTCTGACGGAATTCCTTTTGTTATTGATACTTCGCAGTTTAACGGAAAATCACTTGTTTATTTTAACTGTGGAACAAAACACAATTTAAAAGTCGGTGATTACGTCGAAATAAATATACCTAGTAATCCTTTGGGGTTAGGAGGTAAAAACATATTACAAGTTTATGGGTTAGGTAACGGGACATACAATTCAGAAAACAAAGTCTTTTCTATATATGATCTAAAATTCCCAACAACACAAGTCCAATCAGGAACTTTTGGTAATTTCAAAAGAATAACTAACCTACAAAATAGTGCAGAGACAAAATCAATATATTATGTAAGATTACAAAAAATTTTAACAAATATAGAAGATGGTAATATTGTGCCGGCCGGATTTGAAAACAACCCATTTTTTGCTAAATCTAAATTAGAGTACTCAGCAATTACCCCTAATCAAATACAAAGAGTATCAAAAAAAGATGGTAGTAAAACACTTTCTTTTTCTTTTGACAAAGATATTAATATAGAAGAATTTAAAGACAATAATGGAAAACCGTTAACTAATTTACATTTAACAATAATACATAGAGGGTACTATGGATGGTTCAACCCACCCGCAATAAATCAGAATGGTACAACAACAGGTTTAGATATTGGGTGGGATTTTAACTTTCAAAAAAACAACATAGATTTGTGGTGGGACCATACATCGACTAATAATAAAGATGAAATACCATTAAACTTTTATGAATTCCCAATAGGTAGTGGTCAGTTATTTTATTTTACAGAATCACTCAAAACAGGTGATGTTATTAAAGGAGATTTTTGCGAATATAATTATAAAGAACAAAAAGAATACGTGATTAGTAAAATGTATCATAAATATTCTTTTAACCCAAATTATTTTTTAGATAATTCTACTTTAAATCTACCTAGTGGTTATTTATACGAACCTCATCACGAAATACCTATAAGAGTTTTTAGTGACTATTTAGAATTTGCACCAAAAGAAGGGGTTGATAATATTCCATCATATGCTTGGTATTCTGAATACGATCAAGTTTTTACATGGAGAGATCTTTATAGTTATGGTTTTGTAGACGGCGACGGATTAGGTTTTGATTATCCGTTTACAAATGGAGCTCATTACCCATTTAAAAATTTACTTTTCCTTCAAAAACCAATACTTAGAACTAATAAAGTTGTTACAAACCTAATAAACCAACCAACAACAGACGATTGTGAATAAATATTATAGATTTTCATTAAACGTTAATGATAAAGATATCATTTTACCTGTTGAAATAACATTCGATAATGAAGGTAGAGATATGGGTGTGGAAGAATTTGAAAATAATATACTTGAAAAAGTAATTAATGGAATTGACGATTTTGAAACCACTAAGTATTCACACGCACCATGGGACACAAATCAAGAAAAAACAGAGATTATACACCAATTTAATTTTTTTGATTCTACATTATCCACGGATTTTATAAACAATCCACCATCATCATCTAACTGGTTAGATGATTACCAATACGCTTCATTTACCGACAAAGAAATATACTTTTTTGCAAACTCTTTTAAAGGTAGTTTTTTTAAGTTAGATTTTTACGATACAAAAATAAATGAAAATCAAAAAATACTTTTTTCGGTAATATTACCAACACAACAAGGATTAAAAGAACCTGGCACTATAGGACCAATACTGAACCCTACTCAGGTTTTAGTAAAAAAACCTAAATATGTACTTGATTTTGTAGGTTCAGATAAAGAAGGATTTTTTATATATTGGTTAAAAAATCCATCATATTTATCGACTAATGTTTTTTATATGACCGCAAAATTTTTTAACGCAAAAAAAGGTCAATTTGTAAGGATGATGAATGTACCACAATCATCATTAGTCGGACCTAATGTTTATAATTTTGATAAATCAAATTATTTCTATTATAGAGTAGTGTTAGACAATAATTATGAATATAAAGTTTATAGGGATTACCCATCAACGTCTAGAGTAGGTGTTGGATTATCATCTTCTGATGCAATAACTTGGTATGAATATGTAAATCCATGATGAATAGTGAAAAATATAGTTATAGAATATCACCTGAAGTAATTAAAGGGGATAGTATAAGATTTGATTATAGTGCATCCACTGAAGATAATTTTTTATTTCCTTGTTCTGACCTACCACCTATTAATAATACATTCTACCCAATAGACATTTACTCAGGTATGTCATACATACTGTCAGGTGGTACTAATGGTGAATCAATTTTAACCGGTTTGACAATACCAATATTCCTTAAACAAACATATAATGATATTGGATTCTATTCTGAGTTTGATGGATTAATTTTACAAAAAGATATTGTAACAAATTTTTTATATTCAGGAACCAACATATTTAATCCGTTTGAAATCACACTCTATAATACTTCTGGTGACTTTACTGTTAGTTATTTAGATTTTACAACATTTAAGGTTGATTGGGGTGACGGACAACAACAAAATATGAATACATTAAGTTTGAATCATATTTATTCAAGTGCCGGTGATTATACAATATCGATGTCAGGATCAAACCCATGGGGTGTAACCATTATAGAAAAAAAAATAACAATACCTGTTGGTTTAGCAACAGTAACAAACCCACAAGGAAATATTGTTTTTGTACCACAACAAGGAAGTTGGTCAAATATCCCCATATCATATAATTACATTTTTGACGGAGATGCTCAAAATAATGCTAATTATCAATCATCTAGTAATTTTACTAACGTCCCTTTCAATATTTCTGGTTATACAAAATCAAAATTACAAGATTTAAAAAGATGGGGACCAACCCCTTATACGGTTGGATATGTTTTTAACAAAAATAATCAAACATTTGGTCAAGTTGACTCAATAACACCTGATTATACCGCTTACACAATAAACAACGTAAATTATTTTGATTTAAATAATGGAAAAACATTTTATGTTGTTTCTACAAGTGGAATAACGCCTTCGGATATTGTTGTTTCAGCACTTACAAAAAATGAATATTTATTAGATTTTGTAATGTCTCCAGAAATACAATCAAATGTTTATGTAGAAAGGGGCAAATACTCACCTTTTGAAAATCTACAAAGATTAGGTGAGGTAGATAATATTGGAGATTTGAGTAGGTATGGTTATGGATTTTTCAATTTAAGAACAACATAAAATTTAAAATAAACTATTTATAAAATAAAAAAATGGCACTTGGAACATACGGTATTGTTAGACCATCTGATGTATCTCCCGACGATGTTGATATAATACTTCATTATACGGAATCAAGAGATGTTACCGATAACTTTCTACTAAAAAAATTAAACGCAAGAAATATATTGACTCCGTATTTTCATAACTCAAATACTGGTGGTAATGCAAATATTGAAATATTAGGTGGATTATATAATCTTAAATTACCTGCTTCTGAATTCAATAAAAAAGGAATTTATACTTTATATATTAAACCAGCAGAGATAAGAACAACTATTAGTGATTGTGGCGTATTGTCAGCACTACCAAACGTAAAAGGAATAATAATTGATATAAATCAAGTCCCATCACAATTCAGAAATAAATTTACCAACCAAGGACTTGTTGGTTTCAGAGTCGAATATTTAAATCAAGATGGTACCAAGATACCCAATTTTTATAGAATAATAACATCATCTTTTTTTTGTGAACCGGTAGTTACTGAACAGGTAAACTCATCACAAAAATCTATAAGATATAGGTATGTTGATGGAGGTAGTGATTTGGTTTTTTGCACACTTTCACCATCTTCAGCACCAACAAATAAACCAAATGCTACCCCATTTATTGGGCAACCGAATCAAAACATTATAGTTACTAATACATTCTTCAATCCGGTTACTATCGATATACAAATGGCCGATTATGATATAGATACTTTAGCTATTGCATTATATGGTAACCAAACAAAAAGTATTGAAGATGGAATATATACCCTTTACGATAGTGTTGGAAACATTTATAAGCAGTACAACTTATTTGAAGTTAGGGATAACTTTAATGAGTTATTGTATGAAGTTAGACAAGATAGGGGTAATAATATTGATTTTAGTAAAAACTTTACAAATATTATTAGTTAATGGCAAATAAAATATTTTATCCACCCGGTGGTGTTAGAACATTTTCAGATAACCTTGTCGGTTTCCAAATAACTGATGGAGGTGGTTTGACACAGGGTAATTTTGAGTTTACGCCATCAATATATGAAAAATCTAATAGAAAATTTGACACGGGAGTATTTTCAAATCCCTATACTTTAGAAAACTTAAAAATAGAAAACATACAGGAAGCAAAGAAAGTAATTGAAAAAACATTCAAAGTTTATCCAAATTTTGATATTTCAGAAATAACAAGTTTTTCTATGTATGGTTCATTACAAAAAAGACTTTCATCATCTGTAATTAAAATTATAAATTATTTTCCAGCGGCTATAGAAATTAAACCTAACGCACCGGGTACTCTTTTTACAGCATATACCGCTTTCGATGTAAGTTATGATAAAATAAGTGATGAGACAACTTTTAGTACACGAAGTAGATTATTTTATAACCCATTTGATATTGATTGCTCAAAAAACGCGGCAAGAAATGTGGCCACAAGAATAGGTGTCTCTAAATATCGAGACATGACTAGTAATTTTAGAGACTATGCGGTTTATTTCAGAAACATAGATAAAGAATTTCAAATTACTGATATAATTCCCATGAATAATATGACTGGAGGTACTTTGACCTTAACAGTTAAGGGTGAAATGTTTCCTAATCAAACGGCGTCAACATTTAATTTAGTTATAAAACCAAATAAACAAAAAACCGAAGAAATATTTTTAGATTCTTTTGATGAGGTTGAAGATTTTTTACTAACAAGAGATACCATACCAAAATACAGTCCTACGTTTACTTATCCTGATTATTCTAATACAGGATCTTATACGTTATTTAATAAAAAAGTTACTTGGCCTTTAGATACTTATTGGAATTTGGATATTACTAGTAATAAATTTACAGAATATTTAAATAAACTACAAGATATTGCAAGTAAACTTGATGAATACAAAACAAATTTAATAAGTCGGTTTCTTGTTACCGGGTCTATAAAAGAATTTGATACATCGGATCAAAAAATAGAAAAAATACTACAAATTTATGGTAGAAGTTTTGATGAGGTAAAAAAGTTTATTGACGCTTTAGCTAACATAAATTCAGTTAATTATATTGTTAAAAATGACATACCATCACAACTTTTATCAAACTTGGCTCAAACATTAGGAATAAATAGTGACATATCACCAATAACAAATACTAATTTTTTAGATTCTGTTTTTGATCCAAATACCAAAAAAGTTTTTTTAGGACAATCGGTACCCAAAACACCAACTGAATTAAATTATGAATATTTTAGAAATGTAATTTTAAATTCGGCGTATATGTTTAAGTCAAAGGGTACTAGACAATCTTTAGAGTATATTATGAGATTTATTGGTGCACCTGACGCATTATTAGAGTTTAATGAAGTTGTTTATTTGGCGGATACAAAAGTTAATTATGATGAATTTTATGAAAAGTATTGTCAAATTTCAGGAGGAACAACCTATATACAAAACCCAACATTAGACCCAACTAATACCTTTTCAGTTTTGGGGGTAACATATACGGGTTACACAACTAGTGGAAATATAAAACTTATAGATAATACGATTAATGATTTTGGTATTGATAGTGATGGTTTCCCATCTAGCCCACAACCAACCGAGACAAATTTTTTCCAACAAGGTGCGGGTTGGTTTGAAAAAAGTCCTGAACACAGAGCACCTGAAGTTGCCGATAACGCTAATTCATCTTTTAACCCATCAAATCCATATTTAATTACTAGTATTAAACCTTTTAGTTTTGGTCAAGAATATATGGATAAGTTTAGAAAGTTCCCAGATATTTCAGAAGGGTACGTTTTAACAAAAATTAATGATAATCAAAAATCATGGGCCAAAGAAACTATCGGATTAAGGCAGAATGGTTCAAACTTTAATGGAGTTAATTATAATGTTGAAGACGATAGATTAATAATAAATTCTAAAAATATAGAGTTATATTTAAATATGGGACAAGGCATAACCTACGATATATGGGATATGTCTGTAAAATATGATTATCCTATATCTAATACTGGATTAACTTCACCCTATCCCTATCCTGGAAATATTGATTGGACTTTTATAAATCCAAAACCAAAAGAAAAAACATTTTTTGAGTTTGCTCAAAGTTTTTATAACAATTTTATAAATGTAAGAAATAGACAAACAATTTTTGACGGTAAAACAGGTGGATACCCAACACTACAATCTGTTTTTTGGAAATATTTACAATCAGAAGAAACTGTAGGTTTACCAACAAATAAATTTACATATCAAAAAATGATTGACTACACACTAGGTTTAGGTGATCATTGGCAAAGGTTATTAGAACAAGTTGTCCCATCAACAACTCTTTGGTTAACGGGACAAAAGATGGAAAACTCCATTTTCCATAGACAAAAGTTTGTTTGGAGAAGACAAAGGGGGTGTGCATTTATACCTGTCGAATGTATACCATGTAAATACGACGGACAAACATTCAGTTATGATTGTATTGATCAGACACTTAAATGTCAATTAAATGGAGACGCTTCAGATGTATTCAAAATTGCTTTATCATCTTTACTTAACCAAGGAGGGTTCGATCAGTCACAGTGTGATTTAAACAGTATAATAACAAATTGGTATATTGATCTGAGATTAGATAATCAAATACTAATACAAGAACTATTCTACACAGGATATGGTGTTAGTGATTTTCCATCAAATACGCAAGTAATTAATTCTATTAATACTAAATTAGTCGGTTTATATAATTATGGTTTAAATTACTATCTTGCTGGAAACACTTTAGTCATTAGTAACTCAACATGTTATGATGATTTTACTAATAAAACGCTATACCTCAACATAGGTGTTGATATACAAATTAACTGTGTACAGTCTAATATATTAACACCTACACCTACACCTACACCAACACCCACCCCAACACCCTGTACTTCTAACCTTTACGAAGTTACATTTAATTCACCTGGAGGTAATTATTCATATACTGATTGTGCAGGATTAACTTACAATACTGGTTTTTTAGGTGGAGGAACATTTACGGTTTGTTCAACAACAACACCAACGAGCAGTTCACCTAGATTTGTGTCTGCAATAAACGTCGGGGCATGTCCCTAAAAAAAAATAAAAAATGGCTTGTATTACAGGTTATACACTCGGTGGTTATTATAATTACATAGATTGTTGTGGTAATAAAGTTGAAGGGCTTGCGGCAACAACAGAATATGTTTGTTTAGATAGTGCTTTTTCAGGGTCCGCAGTAGGTATTAGTGCTGATACGTTAAGTGCGTGTAGTCAAAATTGTGATTTAGGACCACTAAGTTATAATTTCTTTGTTACTGGTACTTGTTATGCTGGTTCAGGAACAACAATAATATATGTAAATAACGGTACACCCACATATACCATCAATAACGAGATACCTGGAGGTATTTCATCACAAACAGGGTTAGGTCCATTTACATTTAGTGGTTTAAGTGCTGGTACTTATACATTTAGAATAAACGATTCTTCAGGTGGAATAAACGAAGACCTTTATGTTAATATAATTATTGGTGATTGTTTCAGGGCTAAATTGTATGATGTTTCTGGTACAACTTGCGGTGATAATAATGGATCATTTTATGTTAGTGCAACCACAAATGCATCACCATACAATTTATTTTTATATGAAAGTGGAAATATAGTAGATTTTGTATCTACAACGGTACAACCTTATTTGTTCACTAATTTATCGGCCGGAACGTATTATGTTGATTTTGTTGATTATGGTAATGTTACTGCAACAACAGGAAACGGAGTCGTAATACCTAGTAGTGCACCTGATTTTGGTTTTTGGAAAGTTAACACCTCTAATTGCGTTATCGATAAAGGTAAGTTAGCAGTAACCGGAATAACAGGAACAGGACCATATACGTATCTTTGGTCAAATGGAGAAACAACACAATTAATCACCGGATTAACCCAAGGAACGTATTCTTGTACTGTGACCGATAGTTTGGGTTGCTCAACAACAAAATATGAAACAGTTGGTGTTGCCGATCCGATAGGTATTGGTTTAGTTACAACAATAAACCCATCTTGTTTCTCGGCGGATGGTAGTTTAACTTATACTTTGACTGGTGGGACAACACCATTTTATTTCTCTGCAAGTACAGGACAAGTAGGTTATACTTTTTCTGACACTTTTATTTTAACAGGATTATCTAGCGGATTCCATACCGCGGTAGTTAGAGATGCAAATTTTTGTGATTATGGGTTAACTGGGTTTTTAACACCACCTAATGGATTTAATGTTGTTAATACAACAGTAACTAATTCTAACTGTTCACAAAATAATGGACAAATACAAGTCAATTTATCTGGCGGTTATAATGTTTATAATTACTATTTGTCGGGATTAACAACTGGATTTGTTAATATTGAAACAGGACCATTTTTAAATTATACATCTCCATTACTACAAAATGATACTTATTTATTAATTATTTCCGCATCGAGCAGTGAATGTGTTTACACTAATACTATAAATGTAAATTCTGAACAAAAATTTAACATAAATATACTCACAACAGGAGCAACCTGTGGTTCATCAGACGGAGCGGTTACAGTTGAGGTTTCTACGGGATATACGGGAGTTTTAGATTATGTGTTAAGTAATGGCGATTCTGAAAATAATATCAGTTTAACTGCAAAAACTTTTTATAATTTAGTTGCAGGTAACTATACCGTTAGTGTTACTGATAATGAAGGATGTACAATTTCTTCTGGGTTTACTATCACAACTAACGGACAATTAATTACTAATTTAAATGTTACTGATTGTGTTACTGGAAATGATGGATCGGCTTCAATAGTTATATACGATGGAGACCCCCCATTTCAATATCTATGGTCTAACGGATTTACGGGATCAACCATAAGTGGTTTAACTGCGGGAACATACTCAGTAGAAATTACAGATAATAATGGTTGTTTTGATTTACAAAACTTTAGTATAAATTGTATTGGAGTGTTGAGTACAAATTATCAAATTGTTAATATTTGTAAGGATCAATTTACAACAACTGTTAATAATAAAAGAGGTTTCTCTGAAATGTTAAATGAAGGTTATATTGATATAACTTCAGGTTATACTGGATGCTCATTAAATAGTGCTATTTTTACCGCAGAAGTTACAATAAATGGAAGTGCATTTACTCAAACATTTTATACTGCAACGACACTAAATGATGTACCGCAAGACACCTTGTGGCAATCAACTATAGAATCAATACTATCAGGAATAACAGAAATAGAAAGTTATACAATAGATTTAATGAATAATACATTTCAAATTGTTTCTGATTGTAACGGTGATTACGATCCATTAGCAGACGCATCTTTCAGTTTAGGTTTAGAAATTGTTTACGATGTTGTTTGTGAAGGACCACCAAGCCCAACACCTACGCCAACACCTACACCTACACCAACACTCACACCAATAAGTTGTAGTATGTCGGGATATACTTTCGAAATAAACCAACCATAATTTTTTATATGCCATTTTCAGCAGTTACATGTTTATCATATACAGGAACAACACCATTAGGTGGAATAATAAACCTTTATAGTGATGTTGATAGTTTTGCAAGCGCATTTACGACTAATATAAATTTATCGGCAATCACAGGAAACGAATGTCCTTATTATATTAATAATGTTCCTGATGGAACAACACAAATAAGGATTTTTGATATAGGTACTGGTTGTTATTGCGATTTACCAGTACAAGACAACAATTTATGTGTAACATGTGATTTAGATTTTAATTCATATAGTGCGTCAACAATTGGTAGATTAGTTGCAGGAAATTTAACAGGGTCTTGTGAGGCAAATATCACAGATTATAGAATATTTTGGTATGAAACAGGGGACACTACAAATCCTATGTATATTTCTGGTTTTGGTTCTGAATTTATTCCATACTCTTTTACTCACCCACTTACCGGAAGTTCGGCTATTTTTGCTCAAGCCGGCACATATGTGCCAATTATTGATAAAGTTAAAATTAGTGGATTAACTTTTTCACAAACAGGAGGTACTGGAACAATACCGGCAGAATTAGAATGTTTTACCGCAACAACGGTTACTGTTGAAGCATTTACTTGTGATAATGGAGATGGTAGTACCGATGACTCAAATTACGAACATAGAGTTAGTTTTTCAGGTGCCTCGGCCGGAATCACGCCACAAACTTTGGATGGTACTTTTTTATTAACAGGGGTAACAAATTATTTTGCTTGGAAATTTAGAGGATTCAATGTTGAAGATAGGTTGAGACTAACTTATATTGGATCTGCGTATTCTGAGGAGTTATTATTAGAAGATATTATTATTGGGTCTAACCCAACAAATAGTAATTTTAGTCTTAGCACGGTACCAAAAACTGCAGACACACTATTATCCTCATATTTTGTAAAAAAAGTTACTTGCTTGACAGGTTTAACGCAAAATATTAACGACAGTATAAGACTTGAAGTAATACCAAACTCCGCAAACACACAAACAAATTGGGATTTTTATTTTACTTGTTTGAATTCTTTTGATCAGAATCCATGTATAATTACAAACACACCATATAAAATATCAGCAACTACAATTACTTCCACAACTGGATCGTGTAATACTAATAATATACAATTTAGAGTAAGTGGATGTTCAAGAAATTCTGATGATTTCTCCAAATATTTTATAAGCGAATATGATGTGGGAGTACTAAACGGGACTTCCTACTCAAACTCAAATGTATACCCAAACACAGGTTCCATGATATTTTTACTTAGAACATTATCAATAAATTCTATTCAAGCGGCGACTACTACACAAAGGAATCTTAATTTAGTTTGTGCAACACCGGCCGCTAATACAATAACATATTCTAAATATGTCAGCGGATCAACTGGAATTATAGATATGGAATTTAGTAATATAATTGATTTTAATACTTACTATGACTCTTTCTTGGGTTGTATTACTGGATCAACAACATATTCTCCTACAGATGTATGTGCAACAAGCTCAGGGCCGTGGAGTGGAACTCCTTCAGATCCTACAGACATAAGATATTATAGATATTTTAGATTAGGTATACCTAGTAATACTGGTTCTACAAATTGCGGGGATGGTACGACAACAAAAGACTTTTATATACACCCATCAACAAACGTCATTACAGGAACAAGTGGACCTAACCAAACTTTAAGGTTTACCATGCCAACAATAACAAATGGATTAACTTACGATCCACTATGTAATATATCAGGAACCATACAGTCTAACTTTGTGAATGTAATTAACAACAGCTCAACAGGAACATCAAATAATTTTACAGGAACAACTTTAACTGGTAGTAAATATACTAATCCATTCTATCAAGTAAGGTCAGCGTGTAGTGGAGTAACAAGTAGTAGTGCAGTAACCACTAGCGGGTTAGTTGACATTCCTAATTATTTAAATGAAACAATTGTTTATACTGGGACATCTCTTACATTAGTGAACTCATTAAGTGCTCAAACATTTGATTTTACTTACCCAAGATTTACTGAGATTTTTCAGTTTAGTAATTTATCATATTATAGAAGGTATCTATTTTCATATATTAGTGTTTTAAATAATCCATCAGATTTCAGAGATTTTGAAATTTATGCTAATTCATTCACAGGAGGAACTTTGGGTACTAGTAGTTTAATTTATAGTTATACGGGAGCAACTTCAGCATCAACAATACACGATCCGTCATATTTTATATGAGTACTCAAGTTTTTACCATATCAGGAATTACTGGAGGTGTGCCACCACTTACATTTTTTTTATGTGATCAAAATGGTAATAACTGTTCATATTTGGGTACTACAGGAGGTACTTATACTGCATCAACTTTTTATTCAACAGCAACTAGTTTTTTAGTGAAAGTAGTTGATAGTAATGGATGTTCCACTTTTAAGACAATAAATTGTGCTGTTGAAACATATTTTATAATTACTGAAGATGAATTTATTTTAACAACCGAAGATGGTGATGGTATTTTGTTTATTTAGTATTTATTAATATGGTAATAGAAATAACAGGAGTAACAAGTGGTCAATCACCATATGATATTTTTCTTTGTAATACAGGAGGGACATCTTGTTTTTTTGTTTCAGGTAATACAAACATACCACCAAGTGTTATAATAGATAGTGAGAATTATTTTCCTAATGAGGAAGTATT